>OGNQ01001986.1_pt1 | contig 11399 bp, 8 predicted proteins | sample 1573481 | NCBI WGS metagenome assembly OGNQ01 (sample SAMEA2581920, study PRJEB24529) | metagenome | biome: Human gut stool | place: China | collected 2011 | reverse complement strand
CGACACTCGCCGGAGCTCCAATGGTCCCCGAACACGAACACCTCCGACTTACGTTATCACTGCCTGGCAAGCTAAACCGGACCTGAAAACCATAAATTTCAATGAAAGAAGGTTTCCTGATCTCTTATATTAGAATCAGATTTAAAATCAATTTCTTACAGAAAACTATTCCGAGCGGGTAACTCAGCTATCCATACATCCGGTTAGGTTTAAAGTACCCCCTTCATAAATAATTGCTAATTTTGAGCCGACAGAACTTATTGACATGTCCCAGGACATCGAAATTCTCCAGTTTCTTTTTGCCGTCAAAACTTATTTTTAATCGTTTTTTCACCCACAGCTTCAGGTAAGAGCCTGAGGAAGACAGTTCTTTGCCATATAGTAAATAAGTCAACTGCCCTTTACTGAAGCGCGTGGGCAGTTCCAACCAGTAATCGCCAAACGTCAGTTTCGGCACACGGAACGAAAGCTTTGTTTTTCATCAATATCGACCTGATAAGTCGGAAGTCTTTCTTCTAATTCATATTTTAGCATTAAGTCCGGGTATGCGGACTTATAACCATATAAAACAGCAGCTTCATCATCTACATAAAAAATATCGGGACTTAAATCATTGAATTTATATTTAATAACAGGATTTCCATCATAATCGAAAGACTCCAGAATATCACTATTTTCTTTGGCATCTTTATTTCTGCATCCCCGGTATAGAGCATAGAATCTTTTCTTTCCGGCAACTATATCTACATAATGATATTTATTTTCTGTAAAATCGTCTGTTAATTTTTGAGGGCGGTAATCCCCGATCAATCGCTTTTTCAGTTTCAAAGTACTGACATCATAAATATCGATCTGCTTTTTATAATGATAAGCGACAATAATCACCGAATCATTGGCAGCCATCACCCCATCTCCATCGGACAAATAGGAATTTACCCTATTTTTAGATCCAATTTTCAATTCCCCCATATTTTTCCCATTTTTCAAATCGTATAATTTTACCAAAGGCTGTGTAGGCATTAAACTATATACACATATAGAATCCCGGATCAAATGCATAAAATTAAAAGTTTCGTATTTATCCAAATGATAATCTTGCTTTACAGTAATATGTGCATTAGAATCTACTGAAAAACAACGAATCAATCTAACGTCGGAATATCCCCATATATAAACATCATTTCCCGGAGCTTCTACAAACATAGGCAAGATAAACTCACCGGGACCTTTTCCTTTTATCCCAAAACTTTTACAGTACTGCAAATCAGGTAAAGCATACAAATAAACCATAGAATCCGATCGGGTACTGATCATGAACAAATAATTCCCTTTCTTTATCATAAAATCGGCCAAAAGAATCTCGTCGATCTTAACCGATATCATTTCTAAATTCTTCTCATTTGTAAAAGAATAAAACTCTTTATGCGTACAAGCTATGGCCAGCACCACACCCAAAAACAGACAAAACAGATTTCTCATAGAGATACAAATAAATGAGGGGGTGATCAAAAAAATTTGACACCCCTTAAAATCAACGAGGACAATAATCTTTATCAGCAACCTCCCGGGCCAATACAGCATCACAACTTCCACAATAAGTGTAATGAGCAGGCCTACCAGCCCCATTCATCGAAACAGTCCTCCAACAAGTGATCCCACTTCCAGATTCCCCACGAGCTAATGCCTCCATATTAGCAAAAGCTAAAAAGTCAGCAGTATGCTCATTCACACTCTAATTAGGGATATTCAGTAAATAGTATAAAATTAGCCAACTAATTCATACACAAAATGTTGCGAATTAGTTGGCTTTTTTGTATCTTTAGGTATTCCCCCGCAAATAAGGTTTGGAATCCAAAACGGGGGAAATTCCCCAACAAAGATATGGCTAAGATACAAAATATTTCGGAAATTCACCCTACTTTGGGCTTTACAGAATTTGATATTATAGAAAAATATCGCAAGAGTTTTCATGAGAGTGAGCTTGGCAGGCTTCATTCGGTGTTTCCGTTTGAGCGTATGGCAAAGACCATGGGCCTGTCGGAACAGCGACTGGGACGCAGGAACATCTTCAGTCCTTCGGCGAAGATCGCCCTTATGGTCCTGAAGGCGTACACCGGATTCTCTGACAGGCAGCTGGTGGAACATCTTAACGGGAACATACACTACCAGATGTTCTGCGGGATTATGATAAATCCGTCCTTTCCCATAACCAACTACAAGATAGTCAGTGCCATCCGCAATGAGATAGCGTCCCGTCTTGATGTTGATTCCCTCCAGGAAGTGCTGGCTTCACACTGGAAACCCTATCTTGACAGCCTTCACGTCTGTATGACCGATGCCACATGCTATGAAAGCCATATGCGTTATCCTACTGACATGAAACTCCTTTGGGAAAGCCTTGAATGGCTCTATAGATATATCTGCAGGCATTGTGTGGAACCTGGCATAAGACGTCCCCGCAACAAATACAGGAATGTAGCGGAGTCCTATCTGTCCTACAGCAAGAAAAGAAAAAGGAAGGTTTCACGGACAAGGATGCTCAAGCGCCGTATGATCAGGCTTCTTGAAAAACTCCTCATACAGAGGGATGGAATCCATAGGAAGTACGGTGTCTCACTCCGATACACACCGGATTACCGGAAACGGCTGTCCGTCATCAGAAAGGTCCTTGTACAGGAGAAGGAAATGTTTGAAGGCCGGAAGGTCAGTGACCGCATCGTCAGCATTGACCGCCATTATGTACGTCCTATCGTAAGGGGAAAGGAAACCAAGTCTGTTGAGTTCGGTGCAAAAGTGAACAATATACAGATAGACGGCATATCGTTCATCGAACACCTCTCGTTCAAGGCTTTCAATGAGGGTATACGTCTGAAGGACTGTATCCGTATGCAGCAGAAACTCATGAACGTGAGGGTAAGATGTGTGGCTGCCGATTCCATATACGCCAACAATGCCAACAGGAAGTTTTGCACGAAATACGGAATATCCACTTCCTTCGTGTGCAAGGGAAAGGCGGCAAAGGATGAGCAGTTGAGAAGGGTTCTCAGAAGTGAACTCTCAAGGGAGAGGGCTACCCGGCTTGAAGGCAGCTTCGGCACACAGAAGCAGCATTACTCGCTCTCAAGGATAAAGGCACGGAACAGGAAGACGGAAATCCTGTGGATTTTCTTCGGAATACATACGGCAAATGCCGTACTGATGATAGACAAGGTCACGAGCAGAACAGCTAAAGCGGCATGACATGAATTTACAGACAGGAGCAGAAGAGGTCATCAGACTTCTTCCGAAACGTCATGTCCAACAGATAGGATTATGTGAAAAAACACAGAAAAAGAGCAATAATAATGGCATATAAAGTGATTATACTCTATCGACTTTATATGCCATCTTATTTTTTAGGGACATTTACTGAATATCCCTACTTATTCATACACAAAGCGGTATTCATCATTGTAATAAGATGTAGACTCTGAAACATGATTTCCATGTTCATCCTCCTGGTATGAATACAAAGTACACTTGCCAGTAATTACATCCAGATAATTATCTTCCGTAAAGCTATATGCAAAAGGAGCCCATGTATCTTCATGTATCACTTCCGGTTCTCCCGGTTCCGGCATACGATATCCCCAGTCCACAACATCTTTCGTTACCAGATTCTTACTACCTTTACCCATCATACGCAACATATAAAGCATGGACACCATGTCATCATATTCATAAGTATGACTGCCGAACAACGGACGAACCACTACATTAAAATCAAAGTAAGGCGTTGCATTCGGATATTCAGTATATGCATAACTCATATAGCTTTCATCCGAAAATTCTCCCTCCGTCGACATCAGGTTGCCATTCTGCCAGTTCAATTGCAGAATAGACCTATCCGAAGCACGTCCCATCCTGCCAGAAGATACTCCCGGATCGATTGACACATTTCCATCTTCCTCATCCCCATCTTCATGGTCACCTGGATAATAGTCATAATCTTCTTGTATCTGCTGAAGATAACCGTCGGAATAAATAAACATCCACAATGTATGCTGCTCAGAAGAAGATTCCTTTTTCTTATACAACTGTGATACATAACCCTCTGAGTTCAATGTAATCACATACGATTCATCCGATTCATATCCGGAAAGTGTTTTCCGGTCAATCCACATCTGGTTTTCCTGATAGGTGAACTGATAGATTCTCTCCGTGAAATATCCCTGCGCATCGCCTTGGTAACTAATGGTTTTCAAGGCTGCCAGCTTTCCGTTCTCATTATAAGTGAGTTCCCCAATAGACTTAGTATAGCTGTCCGGATACAAACTGCTTGAATTTGTAATCTCATAACGAACCAGACGCTTTTCTTTCGGGGCAGGAGTTTCCCCTGCTTCTGTAGTAGCTTTCTGCTCTACGGTAATGGTTATCACATCGTTACCACAACGAATTTCGATGGTAGCCTTCCGGTCCTTTCCGGTCAGGTTCTCTATCAATGTCAAGGTTAAGGTATATTCACCAGGACCTCCGCTATAGGCACTCAATTCCAGCCATTCCACTTTTCCCGAAGCAGCCTTGGTTGAAGCTTCTGTCGCAACTTCTGTTACTGTGGCTGTCCAGTCAGACAAAGCTGTAAAACTGATTCCACCCTGATTCGTTACCTCATCGGCATAAACCACCTGAGTAGTTTGTGTACCTTCTTTCAAGGTCAGATTTGTGGGAGTCTCATCCTTTTCACTACATCCTGAAACTAAGATTACTCCCCACAGACAAACAACTGACAATAAAAAACTTAACTTGTTTTTCATAATTCTCATTTTTGAATGTTTTCTTTTACAAAGAAAAGTTTTTCATTTAAGGTATACATCACCGGAAACCGTGAATTCCTCCCTCGCAAACCACAAATTTGCCTTATCCATTCTTCCAAACTTCAGGACAAATTCTCTGTTTCACACTGTGAAATACAAAAACCACAGTGTAGGATATATATTTCACAGTGTGGGATACAAATTTCACTGTGTGAAACAGAGAATAAACAAGGGCGTTTGAAAGAATATTTCAGGAGAAAAGAAAGAACAGTCCACCTACCCCGTAGATTCTCCATCTTAAGAACAAAAAAGGGGTATATGAACCTTGCAACAGTTCATATACCCCCATTTATAGAGATTGTGAATTATCGTCTGTAGTTTACCACACGTTCACACGGTTTTCAGGAGCTACATACAACGGATCAGACGGTGTGATGTGGAAGGCATCGTACCAAGCCTGAATGTGAGGCAACGCTCCGTTTACACGCCATTTACCCAATGAGTGAGGGTCTGACTTAGTGTACACACGAATCTGTTCGTCGCGGATATTACCAGCCCACAAAGTAGCATAAGCCAGGAAGAAACGCTGTTCCGGAGTGAAACCGTCGACTACGCCAAGCGGAGCATCCTTAGTTGCATTCTGGAAAGCCAGATAAGCTACGTTCAAACCTCCGTGGTCGGCCAGGTTTTCGCCCAGTGTCAGTTCACCGTTAGCCTGCAGGCCCGGCAATACTTCAATCTTGTTGAAGAAATCCACCATTACCTGTGCACGTTCCTTGAAACGGTCAGCATCACCCGGAGCCCACCAGTCGGTCAGGTTTCCGTCTTTGTCGAACTGACGGCCCTGGTCATCGAATCCATGCGTCATTTCGTGACCGATTACTACACCGATGGCACCATAGTTGGCAGCATCGTCAGCTTCCATGTTGAAGAACGGCGGCTGAAGAATAGCAGCAGGGAAACAGATTTCGTTAGTTGACGGATTATAGTAGGCATTGACAGTCTGCGGAGTCATCAGCCATTCATCTTTGTCAACCGGCTTACCAATGCGGCTGTACATATCATTGAATCCCCATTCTGAAGCACGGCATACGTTAGCCCAGTAAGAATCGTTTTTGATTTCCAGTTTAGAATAGTCTTTCCACTTGTCAGGATAACCTACTTTTACATGGAAGGTAGCCAACTTTTCGTGTGCTCTGATCTTAGTGCTGTCGCTCATCCATTCCTGTGCATCAATACGTTCACCCAAGGCAGTCTGCAAGTTCTTCACCAACTTCACCATACGTTCTTTGGCAGCAGCAGGGAAGTATTTTTCCACATACATCTCGCCTACCAGCTCACCCAGCATACCGTTCACTGAGTTTACAGCACGTTTCCAGCGCGGCTGATTTACCTGGCGTCCTGACAAGACCTTGCCATAGAAATCGAAACGGGCAGCTACAAAGTCATCGCTCAGACAAGAAGCTGCTGCATCCAGCAGGTTGTATTCCAGATAAGATACATGTTTAGACAACGGAAGTGTATTCATCAGGCGAGCTACTTCCTGAATCGGCTCTACCTGTTCTACGTTCAGTTCTGCCGGAGCCTGAATACCCAAACCTTTCATATAGGCATCCCAGTCAATTCCGGCAATGGTCTTCTTCAGTTCATCGAAAGACATTTTGTGGTAGTTAGCTTCCGGGTCACGAAGTTCTGTTGCACTGCGTGAAACTTTAGCAATGGCAGTTTCGATTTCCATCACATCAGCCACTTTCTGCTGTGCATCTGCTTCAGAGAAGCCAGCCAGCTGGAACAACTTGCCGATGTAAAGTTTATACTGTTCACGAATATTCTGAGTGATGCTGTCGGTATCCAGATAATATTCCTTTTCACCCAAGTTGATACCACCCTGTCCCATCTGGAAGATGTTGAGTGAGCTGTTCTTAGGGTCAGCATATACATAGCTGTGGAAATAGGTACCGATACCGATATGAGCCATTTCAGTCATCATCGGCACGATTTCACTCTTGTCTTTCATGCCGGCAATCTTGTCGAGCATAGCCTTCACCGGTTCTGCACCCTGCTTGTTCAAGGTTACGCTGTCCATAGCCATGTTATACAAGTCACCGATTTTCTGTGCGGCAGAACCAGCCTGATTATTTTTCTGCGCAGCCAGTCCTTCAATCAGTTCACGCAACTGCTTCTGGCTGTTTTCAAACAGTTCATCAAACGTGCCGTAACGAGAATATTCGGCAGTCAGCGGATGTGCATCGTTCCATCCTCCACATGCGTAACGGAAAAAGTCCGTACCGGCAGACACGGTAGTATCCATGTTTGCCAAATCAATGCCAGAAGTGCTTTTCGCTTCCTTCTGTCCAGCGCAGCTTGTCAGCATAGCAAATGCCAACGTAGCTACGGCTACATAATTCTTCTTGTTCATAAATGCGTTATTTTAATCAAGTCTCTCTTATTTATTTCATTTCTTCCAGTTCCGACAGCAGCAGTGTCCATTCCTCTTCTGCCTCCGCAATCTGTTTTTTCAGCTGCTGGTGCTGCTCGTACAGCTTCATATCGGAAGCACCTTCAGGAGTAGCCATCTGTTCCTCTAGTTGTGCCACCTGCTCTTCCAGTTTCTCAATCTTTGCCTCGCAGTCGGCCACCTGCTTCTCTAGCTTGCGGATTTTCTTGTTCAGCTCCTTCTGCGCTTCATACGAAAGTTTGCTTTCACTCTCTGCAGGCTCTTCTTTCTTGGGCGAAGCGGTCTGCGGAGATTGAGACAACTGAAGTTCATTCAGATTCTCCATTTTCTTCTTTTGCAGGAAATCGTAGATTCCGCCGATATGTTCCTTCACCAGTCCGCCACCAAATTCGTACACCTTGGTCACCAGTCCGTCAAGGAACTCACGGTCGTGAGATACCACGATGACCGTACCGTCGAACTCTTTCACGGCTTCCTTCAGCACATCCTTCGAACGCATATCGAGGTGGTTGGTCGGCTCGTCCAGAATCAGGAAGTTCACCGGCTCCAGCAGCAACTTAATCATAGCCAGACGACTGCGTTCACCTCCTGAAAGCACCTTTACTTTCTTTTCGGAAGCCTCTCCTCCAAACATGAAGGCACCTAAGATGTCTCTAATCTTCAGACGGATATCTCCTTTTGCCACACGGTCGATAGTATCAAAGACAGTCACGTTTTCATCGAGCAGCTGTGCCTGATTCTGTGCAAAATAGCCAATCTGTACATTGTGTCCGATGGTCAGTTTTCCTTCATAGGGAATCTCGTCCATGATACACTTCACCAGTGTAGACTTACCTTCACCGTTCTTACCCACAAAGGCCACCTTTTCACCCCGATGGATGGTCAGGTTCACATCGTGAAAAACCACGTGGTCGCCATACGCCTTTTTCACATTCTCACAAATCACCGGATAGTTACCGGAGCGCATGGAAGGAGGGAACTTCAGACGAAGTGTAGAAGTATCTTCTTCGTCAATTTCAATAGGTACGATTTTCTCCAGCTGCTTGATGCGGCTCTGCACTTGTACAGCCTTCGTAGCCTTGTAACGGAAACGTTCGATAAAATCTTCCGTGTCTTTTATTTCTTTCTGCTGATTCTCGTAAGCACGCAACTGCTGTTCACGGCGTTCCTTACGCAGCACAACAAACTCATCGTAAGCTACCTTGTAATCGTATATCCGTCCGCAGGAAATTTCAATGGTACGGTTGGTCACGTTGTTAATGAATGCCCGGTCGTGACTTACCAGTACTACCGCACCGGAACTCATCTTCAGAAAATTCTCCAGCCACTGGATACTCTCAATGTCCAGGTGGTTGGTCGGCTCGTCGAGCAACAGCACATCGGGACGGCGAAGCAGGAGTTTGGCAAGCTCGATACGCATACGCCAACCACCGGAAAACTCACTGGTGGAGCGATCAAAGTCTTCGCGGCTAAAACCTAAACCTTGCAGGGTTCGTTCTATTTCAGCACGGAAGTTGGTGCCGCCCATCATCAGGAAACGTTCGTTCTCATGAGTGAAACGGTCGATTAGTTTATGGTATTCTTCGCTGTCATAATCGGTGCGTTCGGCAAGTTGCCGGTTCATGCGTTCGATGTCTGCTTGCATTTCGAAGATGTGTTCGAAAGCCAGTTCCGCCTCTTGCATCACGGTACGCTTATCACTGAGAATCATCACCTGTGGCAGGTAACCGATAGTACATTCGCGGGGAATGGCAACGACGCCGGAAGTGGGCTGCTGTAGTCCGGCCAATATCTTGAGCATGGTAGACTTACCCGCACCATTCTTGCCCACCAGGGCGATGCGGTCTTTTTTGTTGATTACGTAAGAGACGTCTTCGAACAGAGGGGTTGCATTAAATTCTACCTTCAGTCCTTCTACTGATATCATAGTGTCAATGAATTTATCGTTCAGGGCTGCAAAGGTAACGATTTCCTGTGGGATATGACATCGGAAGCCTATATTATTGTAACTCGTTGGCGGAATTCATTCACTTCTATACGGTAATGAACAAAATGTGATAAGGTGGTAGGGTGATAAAGTGATAGCGGGATAACGCTCTGTGGTATATAGCGCAGCTACCTTATCGCCTTATCGCCTTATCGCCTTATCGCCTTATCGCCCTATCACCTTACCACCTTATCACTCTTGTATTCTTTTCTTTTCCGGTATGCACCAACTTATTCTTCTACTTTCAGCGGCAAGGTGATTGTAAAGCATGTACCCTTTCCGGGTGTGGACGTCACTTCGATCTTGCCTTCAAAACGTTTAACGATTGTTTTGCAAATGGACAGCCCCAGGCCCGTGCCTTGCTTGAAAGAGTCTCCTTTGTAAAAACGGTCAAAAATATGTTCAAGCACTTCTCTTGACATACCTGTTCCGGTATCTTCCACAAATATATTTACATACCCGGAAGCGGCCGGTCGGTATCCGATACGAATATTTCCTTCGGAAGTAAACTTTATCGCATTGTTCACCAGATTGTTTATCACCTGGCTCAACCGGGCGGAATCGGTATAAACAGTCACCTCCTGTCCGGGAAGGTCCAGCAGCAGTTCCACTCCTTCGCGCATATTTATCCTTTGCGCACTGCCTATCTCATTCAATACCCGATGGAGGGAAACACTGCAAAAACTAAATTCCATGGTGTTTGACTCTATCTTGGAAAGGTCCAAGATATCGGAGATCAAGACCATCAACAGCCGGCTGTTCTTTTCAATCAGAGAGGTAAATTCGATGATATCTTCTTTGGTCAAGTCCGATTCGCCATAAGCCAGCAGAGAAGAAAAACCTACGATAGCATTGAGTGGCGTACGTATTTCGTGACTCATATTGGCAAGAAAGATACTTTTTAGTTCGTCACTGCGCCGGGCTTTGCGCAAGGCTTCATTCAGCCTTTCTTCGGTATCCTTATACTTCTGGGTACTCATGCAGATGCCGACAACGCGGAAAGGGGTTTCTTTCAACTGCCCGACGTAGGTGGACTGGGCTTCGAACCACTCCCAACTGCCGTCGTCACGGCGAAGACGGTATTCCACGGGGGCTTCATACAGACTGCCATCCAGTTGGAGGGTCAAAGCGTCAAATACCGACTGACGGTCATCGGGATGCATCAAATAAGCAAATTCTTCAGGAGTAAGAGTATAATCTCTTGTGGGAATACCCAAATATTCGAAGTAGCGGGGATCGATAATCATAAGGTTACGCTCCATGTCGTAAGACCATTGGAATATCTGCGTGCGGCTCAGGGCGATGTTCAGCAGATGTTTTCGGGTACTTTCTTCCAGCACGTTGCGGTAGTAAAGTACGATTCTTACCAGCCGGTTTTCCTCATATATGCCCATCAGAGCACCTTGTATAAGAAAACTAATATGTCTCTTTGGTTCAAGCATGAAGCAATTGGAAGACAAGTGGATAATGCTCTGACGGCCTTCATGCAGATCCTGTAGGTAACGGGGCAGGACGTTCTCTCGGTCCTGCACCACTTCTAGCATGTCGACGACGGGCTTTCCAATGATGTCCGCATCCTGTTGAAGTTCATCACTCATCTGCTTGTTCATACGCCAGATGCGGTCTTCAAGATCGATCATGACAATGCTTACGGGCCATACATCGAACAATTGTTCAGCAATGGCGTTCACTATCCGCACTTCCTGAGGTATATCGGGGTTCATAGGATTATGTTTATCGTGTAGGGTGACAAAGGTCGGGCATAAACAGGTAGTTGGCAAACAAACCGGAAGAAATCAATATTCCATTTTGGCACAGATATATTCCATCGTTCACACCTTTACATCTTTTAACGGGACAGAAAGAGATAAAGAGTCGGATTTAACGGTTATTCCTGTTGATTATATACCGATATCTTTCAATTTTGCATACCTAAAAGGAAAGAGATGAGCATAAGTAAATTCAATATACATGCAGGCTTCACTGCTTACAAGTGTATCACAGTTCATAAGTTGGAACCTTTATTGGAGAAATCCTATAAGACAGAGGGAGGTATTTTTGTCCTCTGCAGCAAAGGTTCCCTGAAAACAATCATCAATCATACCGAATACCGGATTCGGGCGAATGAGTTGATAGCGCTTCCGCCGGAGAGTTTCGTACA
>OGNQ01001985.1_pt1 | contig 11401 bp, 12 predicted proteins | sample 1573481 | NCBI WGS metagenome assembly OGNQ01 (sample SAMEA2581920, study PRJEB24529) | metagenome | biome: Human gut stool | place: China | collected 2011 | reverse complement strand
GGGGAACTGCGTTCCCGACTATAAGAAACATAAGGGCTGACGCCATTGCGCTTGACGCGGGACATAAGGACATAAACTCTTATGTCTCTTATTGTCAGGAACTAAGTTCCCGGACACAAATTATGTTTCTTATGTAGCTTATGTTCTTATGTTTCCGCGGTAAGCGCAACGGCGAATAGCCGTTAAACACTCTATGTCTCAGCGTCAGCCCATTACAGCGCGCAGCCTCTCCCGCACTACCTCCATGCCCCTCGACGCAGGTTCGGCAATCACCTCCACGCGCCGCGTGCCCGGCACCCGCACAGGGTTAGGGTCAACAAGCATCACCTCAGCCCCCGCAGGCACATAACCTATCAGTCCCGCAGCCGGATACACATTAAGCGACGTGCCCACTATCAAAAACACATCAGCCCGCGCAGCAGCCTCGGCAGCCACCTCAAGCATAGGCACCGCCTCGCCAAACCACACAATAAACGGACGCTCCAGCGACCCGTCACCCGACAGCTGCCCATGCTTCACCACCTCGCCAGGAGCCAGACGCCGGCGGTAACGCGCATCATTCGGCGCAGCCGACGAGCACACATCACGCAGCTCGCCATGCAAGTGAATCACATTTGTCGACCCCGCCCTCTCATGCAAGTCGTCCACATTCTGCGTCACCACCGTCACATCAAAGTCCCTCTCAAGCTCAGCCAGTATGCGGTGCCCCGCGTTAGGCACAGCCTCGTCAAGCTGACTGCGAAGCCCGTTGTAAAAGTCCGTCACCAAGTCAGGGTCAGCAGCCCACCCCTCAGGCGTAGCCACCTGCTCCACAGGGTAGCGCCCCCACAAACCACCGGCACCCCTGAATGTCGAAAAACCACTCTCAGCACTAATACCAGCGCCCGTAAGCGCCACAATCTTCTTCTTCGTCATAACCTTAATAATAAACTAACTAAACACCCCAAATATACAAAAACCCCTCCGAGTGTGACACAGATGCAAGAAATAATTGTACTTTTGCACCCAAATCATACAAACAATAACATAATACAACACAACACACCATTATGGAAAAACTCAGCTACGCCCTCGGCATGGTCATCGGCCACAACCTCAAAGGCATGGGAGTAAAGAACCTCAGCAGCGCCGATTTCGCACGCGCCATCGACAGCGTCATGCAAGGCCAGACCTGTGAACTCACCGACCAGGAAGCACAGCAGCTCGTCAACAACTTCATGCAGCAACAGCAAGAGGAGGCCACACGCGCCATACGCCAGGAAGGCGAGCAATTCCTTGCCGAAAACGCCAAGAAAGACGGCGTCGTAGTACTCCCCAGCGGACTCCAGTACACCGTCATCACCGAGGGTAATGGCCCCAAACCCAAAGCCACCGACCGCGTAAAGTGCCACTACGAGGGCACACTCACCAACGGACAGGTGTTCGACTCATCATACCGCCGCGGCGAACCTGCCGTGTTCCCACTCAACGGCGTCATCGCCGGCTGGACCGAAGGCGTACAGCTCATGCCCACTGGCTCTAAGTACCGCTTCTTCATCCCCTACAACCTCGCATACGGCGAACGCGGCGCAGGACAGGCCATCCCTCCCTACGCAGCACTCATCTTCGACGTTGAACTCATCAGCATCGAAGGCTGAAGCGAGAAGTTTAAGAGTTGAAAAGTTGAAAAGTTGAAAGGGTTACCCCGTCAACCCGTTAACCACAAAAACAAACACACAATAATATAATGAAAAAGATAATTCTCGCAGCCATCATAGCCGCCACAGGCCTCACAAGCTGCAACAACGGACAGCCCAAAGCCAACCTCAAGTCCGACATCGACACACTCAGCTACGAAATGGGTATGGCCATGTCGCAGAGCGAAGGCGAATTCCAAAACTACCTCAGCCAGTCGGGCAGCGACTCAGCCTATGTTGACGAACTCCTCAAGGGCTACGTCGACGGTATGAAGGCTGCCGACGACAAAAAGAAACTCGCCTACTACATGGGCGTTATGCAGGGCTTGCAAACCAAAATGCAACTCCCGCAAATCGAGTCACAAGTGTTCCAGGGCGACACCACAAAGCGCATCAGCGTCAAAAACTTTGTAGCCGGTTTCACCGCACAGGCCAAGAACAAGACCACCCTCAAAATCGGTGGCAAACTCGTTGACAAGGAAACTGCCCAGAAGCGCATCATGGACTACATGTTCGGCAGCAAAAAGCAGGAGAGCGAAGCCTTCATGCAGAAGGTAGCCCACCAGCCCGGCGTAGTAGCCCTCGGCGAGGGTGTCTACGGCAAGCAGCTTGCCAAGGGCACTGACCAGCAGTGCACAGCCACCGACAGCGTCACCGTCAAGTACGAAGGTCGCCTCACCAATGGCCAGGTGTTCGACTCATCAGCCAACCAGCCTGGTGGCACAGTCACATTCAGCCTCCGCAACGTCATCAAGGGTTGGGGCATCGCCATTCCCAAAATGACCGTCGGCTCTACCTGGGAAATCTACGTGCCTTACCAGGCAGCCTATGGCGAGCAGGGCACAGGCCCCATCCCCCCATTCGCAGCCCTCACATTCAAGGTAACCCTCGTTAGCATTAACAAGTAATAGGGCAGGGTAGAGCCAGGCTTATTTAGAGGCTCTAGCTTATCTAGAGCGTCTAGCTTTTCTAGAGCTTCTAGCCTTTCTAGAGCTTCTAGTTCTTCTAGAGCCTCTAGCTATTCTAGAGCTTCTAGCTTTTCTAGTCCTTCTAGAGCCTCTAGTATTTCTAGCTCATCTAGCCCCCCTCAAAAAGAAAACTCAATGAAACTTCAAACCATCATAACCCTTGCCCTTGCTGTCACCCTTGGCAGCACCGGCGCCATGGCCCAAAAAGCCAAGAAAACCAGCAAAAAGTCAGCCCGCAAGGCACAGCCCGCAGCCACCCTCACACCGGCCCTCAAGGCCGTCGATGGCAAAACCTTCAGCTACGCCCTCGGTGTAGCCCAGGGCGAGAGCCTCAAGCAGTACCTTGTAAGCCAGCTCGGCGTAGACTCAGCCTATGTGCCCGAAGCCATACGCGCCATGACCACCAACATCTCTGCTGAAGAGCGCAAAAAGGCCGAAGCTTTCGCTGCCGGACTCCGCATTGCCGAAATCAACAAGCGCAACCTGCCCATGATCAGCCAGCAGGCCGCAGGCAAGGGCGACTCAACCTACGTCAGCCAGGCAGAGTTCGAGCGCGGTCTCACACAGAGCGCACTCGGCACAGCCACCACCCTCACACGCGACAGCGCCATGCAGATAGTCGAAGGCCAGTTCCAGTACCAGGCCGCCCGCTACAAGCAGGCCAATGCCGACTACCTCACGGCCAACGCCAAGCGCAAGGGTGTCACCACACTCCCCAGCGGCTTGCAGTACGAGGTGCTCACCAAGGGCAACGGCCCCGTAGCCACCGACACCACCCAGGTTGAGGTACACTACGAAGGTTCACTCATCGACGGCACCGTGTTCGACTCATCATACAAGCGTGGCAAGGCAGCCACCTTCCGTCCCGACCAAGTCATCAAGGGTTGGAAAGAGGCCCTCACCCTCATGCCCCAGGGTTCAGTTTGGAAGCTCTACATTCCCGCCTCACTCGGCTACGGCGAGCGCGGCCAAGGACAGAGCATACCAGGCAACTCAACCCTCATCTTCACCGTCGAGGTTATCAAGGTGGGCAAGTAAGCAAGCAATGGGCAAGCATAGCTAAGCAATGTATTATGCCTAATGGGCCTAATATGCCTATTATGCCTAAAGCCTATTGGGCCTATTAAGCCCATTATGCCCATTGCCCATTATCCCCATTCCCAGGCTGGCGCCATAGCGCCAGCCTTTTTTTTGCCCGCGCACCGCCCGCGAGCGTTAATCAGTGTTAAAAGCTCCGCACAGTCCGCGCCAACCCCCAATAATATTGTACATTTGTACCAATTTAGCCGCAAAGTGCACCAGCCAAAGCGGCACAACCCCACAACAACCCACACACCACATGAACAAAGCCCATAAGCGTCCGCGCCGTCACACAGGCCGGTTCGGCACATTCACCACCTGCATCAGCATCACCATGGTGCTCATCATGATAGGCATCATCACCCTCTTTGCAGGCATGGCCACCAACTACAGCAACCAGCTGCGCGAAGGACTCACCGTCGAGCTCATGCTCACCGACAGCATCACACCGCAGCAAATGACAGCCACCCAGGCACGCCTCAAGGCAGCACCCTGGGCGCGCCAAGTCACCTACATATCACAAGAGCAAGGCCTGCGCGACATGAACGAGGCCATGGGCACCGACATAGGCACCTTCGACGGCACAAGTCCCGTGCCCGCCGAGTTCGAGGTAAGTCTCAACGCCCCCTACGCCAATCTCGACAGCATCAAGCGTTACGAGCCCTCCATGCTCGCAATGCCCGGCGTGGCCGAGGTCAACTACCCCCGCGACATCATGCAGAGCCTCGACCGCACCATACCTGCCGTCACCCTTGGTCTGCTCGTAGTAGCCGCCCTCCTCGCCCTTGTGTCGTTCTCACTCATCAACAACACCATGCGCATGAGCGTCTACGCCCGTCGTTACAGCATACACACCATGAAGCTCGTTGGAGCCAGTTGGGGCTTCATACGTCGCCCCTTCATGTGGCAAGCCATGCGCATAGGTTTTGTGTCAGCCATCATAGCCGGCGGACTCCTTTCCGCCGCCATGTGGTATCTGCAAACACAGGCCGGAGCCGGCAGCATCTACCTCAACACCCTTGTCACCCCCCTTGTGTGGGCCACCACCCTCGGTGCCATAGTTATTTGCGGCCTTGGCCTCACGGCCCTCTGCGCCTCCCTCTCGGTTAACCACCACCTCCGCCTCCGCGGCGGCGAAGTATACCTCAGATAAAGAAAAGATAGAAGCTATAAAAGGCTAGAAGGGCTAGAAGCTCTAGAAACTCTAGAAGCTCTAGAAATTCTAGAAAAACTAGAACCCCTAAAACCCATAGCCCCTCTAGAAAAAACAAAACAAACCAACAATGCAACAGCAGCAAACACCCCTCAAAACCCCCAAGCAGCCAGTGTTCGCCTTTGGCCGCACCAACTTCATACTCCTTGCCCTAGGCATGGCAGTAGTCATCATCGGCATGGTGCTCATGTCAGGCTCAGGCTCAGGCGAAACCACCTTCGACGCCAGCATCTTCGATGCACGCCACATCAAGTTAGCCCCCGCAGTATGCCTCCTCGGCTACCTCTTCATGATATACGCCATCGTGCGCAAGCCACGCAAATAACCCCCTCCTATATTATTATAGCACACCCCCGATAGCATGACCACCATACAAGCCATCATCATGGGCCTCATACAAGGCCTCACCGAGTACCTGCCCGTAAGCAGCAGCGGCCACCTCGCCATCGCATCAGCCCTCACCGGCGTCGACGGCGAAAGCAGCATGACCTTCACCATAGCCGTACACGTAGCCACCGTGCTCAGCACCATCGTCGTGTTAGGCCGCCAAATAGGGCAAATCATAGTCGGCACATTCAGTCCCCTCGGCCCCGGCACAGGACTGCAGCGCCTCAATTCCAGCCAGCGGTACCTGCTCAACATCGTCATCTCCATGGTGCCCATAGGCATTGTCGGCGTATTCTTCAAGGATCAAGTTGAAGCCATCTTCGGTTCGGGCCTCACCATCGTAGGCATCTGCCTCCTCATCACAGCCCTGTTGCTCACCTTCAGCTACCTGGCACGTCCGCGCCAGCGCCAGAGCATCAGTCCCCTCCACGCCTTCATCATAGGCATCAGCCAGGCCCTCGCCGTGCTCCCCGGTCTCAGCCGTTCGGGCACCACCATTGCCACCGGCCTCATGCTTGGCAACAACAAGGCAACCATGGCCCAGTTCTCATTCCTTATGGTCATACCCCCCATATTGGGTGAGGCACTGCTCGACGCCATCAAAATGATGAAGGGCGAAGCCATTGGCGGCGACATAGCCATGCTCCCCCTCATAGCCGGTTTCATAGCCGCCTTCATCTCGGGCTGCGCAGCCTGCAAGTGGATGATAGCACTCGTCAGCCGTGGCAAACTCATCTACTTTGCCTACTACTGTGCCATAGCAGGTATCGCCACACTCATCTACAGCCTCGTGGGTTAACGCATGGTTAACGGGTTAACGGGTCCCCCCCGTCAACTCTTCAACTCCTCAACTCCTCAACTTCTCACTCTCCATGTTCCCCACCCACTACCTGCTGCCCGATGCAGCCCTGCAAGCCCTCACCCCCGCAGAGCGTCAAGCCCTGCCCTGGGCCGGTTTGTCAGAGTTAAGAGCCTACATAGCCCAGCCAGCGGCCTTCAACACCCCCGACGGCAATCCCCCCTCGGGAGGCATTGTGCCACTCATCATGGCCTTCGACAAGCCCCTGCACCAAACCTCCTTCCAGCTTGTGGCACAAGTGCGCCGCACCCTCACCCGGGCCTTGGGCGGCCAGAAAGTCAAGATAGGCCATGCCGGCACCCTCGACCCCCTTGCCACAGGCGTCATGGTCATCTGCGTGGGGCGCGCCACCAAACTCATAGAGCAGATGCAAGCTGGCGAGAAAGAGTACACCGCCACCCTGCAATTAGGTGCCACCACCCCCAGCTACGACCTTGAGCACCCCGTCGACCAAACCTATCCCACGGCGCACATCACGCGTGAGGCCATAGAGCAAGCCCTCGAGCAGTTCCGCGGCCCCATCATGCAGGTGCCACCGGCCTTCTCGGCCTGCAAGGTCAACGGCAAGCGCGCCTACGACATGGCCCGTCAGGGCCAGCAAGTGGAGTTGCAGGCCAAACCCCTGCACATACACGAGCTCGAGCTCGTCAGCTTCGATGCCGCCACCATGCAGCTCGCCTTGCGCATAGTGTGCTCAAAGGGCACATACATTCGCGCCTTGGCGCGCGACATTGGCCAGGCCCTTGGCAGCGGTGCCCACCTCACGGCCTTGCGCCGCACCCGCGTGGGCTACTTCACCGCCGCCCGCTGCTTCGACCCCAACCAATTCCCCTCCCTCCTCGCAACTACCAACAGCAAGATATGAAACTCTCACAATTCAAGTTCAAGCTCCCGCAGGAGAGCATAGCCCAGTACCCTGCCCCCCACCGCGACGAATGCCGCATGATGGTGCTACACCGCACCACTGGCGACATAGAGCACCTCATGTTCAAAGACATACTCAGCTTTTACAGCCCCCACGACGTGTTCGTGTTCAACGACACAAAGGTGTTCCCCGCGCGACTCTACGGCAATAAAGAGAAAACCGGTGCACGCATCGAAGTGTTCCTGCTGCGCGAACTCAACCAGGAGCTGCGCTTGTGGGACGTGCTCGTCGACCCCGCACGCAAAATACGTATAGGCAACAAGCTCTACTTTGGCGACGACGACTCCATTGTGGCCGAAGTCATTGACAACACTACCAGCCGCGGACGCACCCTGCGCTTCCTCTACGACGGCGACCACGACGAGTTCAAACGCTCGCTCTATGCCTTGGGCGAGGCGCCCATACCACGCTTTATAGGTCGCGAAAGCGAACCCGAGGACCTTGAGCGCTTCCAGTGCATCTTTGCAAAGCACGAGGGCGCCGTCACAGCCCCTACGGCCGGCATGCACTTCTCACGCGAGATGCTCAAGCGCATGGAGATAAACGACATCGACCGCGCATTCATCACCCTGCACTGTGGACTTGGCAACTTCCGCAACACTGATGTGGAGGACCTCACCAAGCACAAGATGGACTCTGAACAAATGTTTGTCGACACCCCATGCTGCGAACTTGTCAACCGTGCCAAGGACGAGGGCCGCAAAGTGCTCGCCGTAGGCACCACCGTGCAGCGCGCCCTTGAGGCAGCTTGCAGCACCGACGGCCACATCAAGGAGTATGAGGGCTGGACCAACAAGTTTATTTTCCCGCCTTACGATTTCACCGTGGCCGACAGCATGCTTGTCAATTTCCACTTGCCTTACTCTACGCTGCTCATGCTCACCACCGCCTTCGGTGGCTACGACTATACCATGCACGCCTACGACGAGGCACTCAAGCATGGCTACAAGTTCGGGCCGTTTGGCGATGCCATGCTGATTATTGACTGATGGCTGTTGACAGGCAGCTAATAGGCTAATGGGCTGACGCCTTAGCGTTGCAAATAGTAACGCTAAGGCGTTAGCTCTTTTATTGTTATTGGGCCTATTATGCCTATTATGCCCAATATGCCCAATATGCCCATTATGCTTAATATGCCCCCCTTACCGTATATATCTCAAAAATGTGCGGTAGCCTATGCCCAGCTGCGGTTCGGCAAAGTGGCGCCATACATACTTCAGGCTGCGGGCCTGGTTGCCAGGCTCATAGTGCGCCATGGCCAGACGGCGCGCCTCAGAGCGGCGCACCAGGGTGGAGTTGCGTACCGTCATGGTTGCAAGGCCCTCCGCAGCCCGGTAAACTTGTTACCCTCCGCGGGGCACACCCACGAGTCCGACACGCGTAACAAGCCCTCGCTCTCGGCACGCACCACCGCCGGCAACTGCTGCACACCTACCTCCACACACAGCGCCTCGCCACGCCCTGCCGCACTCACCATGGCCTCGGCACACGTGCCAAGCAACTGCGCCACACCACACACACGGCCCGCCGACAACGCTGCCGCCCGGAGCCACACCTTGAGCCCCACACGGCCCCCGTCGCGCTGCAAACGCAGATAGCCTCACGCGACACGGCATGGGCCGCACGCAACCGGCGCTCCTCGCCATCGCGCCCCGCTGTGGCCTCCGCCTCAATGGCCTGCAACTCCTGGCGGCGCTGCTGCACAAACTCGTGGTGGAACGTCTGCCCCACATTGCGCACATCGAAGGCCGCAAACGAACGGCCGTACACACCAGCCTTGTAGCGTGCCAGGAAGAGCATCACCTCGGTAAGCTTGAACTCTGCCACGGTGCCCACAAACGAGCTTACAAAAGTCTCAATCTGTGCTGCGGCTGCCGAGGCGTCGCGGCTCTGCGATGTGAGGAACAGGTGCGTCACCTGCTCGTCGAGCCACATCACCGGGCAGCGTGGCCCGAAGAGCGGCGCCAAAGCCCCCACCGTGGGACACACCCACAGGTAGGCCCGCCGTGCCGACTGCGCCACCACGCCCCAGTTGGCGGGCGAGTAGTTGCGCATGACCGCCTCAAAAGTCGGGTTCTTCAGTCCCCATGCTGGCGAAATACCGCATTTGGCGAGCTGCATACTGCTCGAGAGCTTCAGCGCAAGCGCCTGCCTTTGTAGCGCACTGCTGCCGCAGCCAGAGGCTTGGCTGGGGGTGGTAACTGAATACCCTTGGCTGGGACTGCTGGAGCTGCTGGGGCTGTTGGAGAGGTTGTTGGAGTTGTTGTTGCTGGAGATTGGCCCCGTCATGAGCGGGTTGCACTGCATAGGAATGTTCATGGTTATTGGCACAGTTTGGTTCGGTAAAAAGGTTAGTTTGATTGATTGCGGCCATCGCGGCCGGTTGTTGGTATTGCAGTTCGCGTCGCTGCCAGTTGCGTGCTGCGGCCTGCCATGAGCGCATGGGGTTGCGTCCCACCTTCCAGCCGTTAGCCTCGTAGTAGTCCACAAAGCGTTGCGCATCAACCAGCTGCAGTCCTTGTGTGCGGCAGAAATTCTCCACCTCCCACACGGTGGGCCGCTGCATGGGGGGCGTTCGGCGGCGGGGTGCGGGTTTGGGAGCTGCGGGATCGGCCTTGGCCTCTGCTGCGGGCATGATGCTTGCAGGTTGGGCCTCTGCTGCCACTTCGACTGCCTCGACTGCCTCGACTGCTGCAGCCTCGGTTGCCGCCTCGGCCACTGGTGCCACCTCAGCCACTTGGCTCACCTCAGCTTCAGCCACCTCACCCACCTCACCCTCAGCTTGGGCGTGGGGCGTGGTGTCACACACCACACTACTCTCTACACTCTTCTTTGTAATCTTCTTCTTTGTAATCTTATTCTTATTGTTGACAATTGAGGTGACAAAAGAAGTGACACTTTTTTCTGAGCAGTTGCTTGTATTACCCTGATTTACAGTGATTATCGTTCGTCCCGAAGTGACAACTGAGGTGACAAAAGAAGTGACACTTAATGCACGTAGCACATAGCGCACCCGGTGTAATTTCCAGCCCCATCTTTCGGCAAGGAACGAGGTGGTTGTGATGATTTGCCCGCGTTTGACGATGAAGCTTCTTCTTCCCACCATTCTTTCAGTTGGTTCGGAGCCATAGTAGGCCATTTGTAGCAGGTCGAGGTATGCCTCGCTCTCTGTAAAAATACGTTTGCGCCGCCATTGAATGCTGTCAAAAAATTCGCGCGGCACGGATACATAGCCGTTGTTCATGGTAAAATTTGGTTTTATGGTTATGTTGTAAGGTCTTGTATGCCCCCTGGTGGGGGCAGTATACCAAAATGGGGAGGCCGTCACGCCTCCCCGAGTACTTGTGTGTCGGGTTCCGAAAAAAGGAAGTGCTTACCCGATATACAATTTGGCCTTTCGGCCCAGCACACTAAGTAACATACAATTTGGTTGCGTTTTGTATCTAATACCGATGCAAATGTAATACGGTTTTTCCAATTTTCCAAATCGGCAAAATTGGGCTTTTTTTGAGTGTCAAATTATGACACTTGAAAAATCTGAAATGTTAAATTCGTGGCGTAAATCGTTGAAAATCAGCACCTGCTTTTTGAGCCTTGAAGTCTTGTGATTGTCTAAACGGGTGTTAATTTTCGGGGTAAAAAGGGGACTGGATTTTATTGTTTATTAAGAAAACTCGGCTCGTGCTGAGGGGGTGGTGTGGTGGTGCAGGGTAGTTGGTTGGGTGTGGCAGGGCAGTTACTGTTTTATTGCTGCTTTGATGGTGTTGTGTGGCTGCTTTGATGGTTTTTCATGGCTGCGTGCAGGTTATGGCGCATGGCGTGTAGTGGGGGGGGAAAACGCAATAAATCTGCACACGATGCACAGAAATGTGCAATAAATCATGTGATGTTGTTAAACTTTCTTGCATATATGCATTTTTGTGGTGCGAGGGCTTGCATTTTTCTGAAAAGGCCGTATCTTTGCATCGTGTTTTTCATAGTATTAGATTTAAGGTTAACAAGGTTGGGATACAGTGGTATCCCATTTTTTTTGTCCCTATGTCAAGATGCCCCCGTTGCGTGAGGCTTGAAAGACACATGTGCCACCCCGTAAAATTATTTGCTCCGAAAGATTTTTTGCTCTGCCGTTGTTGGTGGGGGGCATGGCTTGTATCTTTCTTCTCTTTTCTTCTCTTTTTTCTTCTCATTTTCCCGACGCGAGACGCGTCGCCCCCATTAGAGCTAGCGTTTGGTGTTAGCGTTTGGTGCTTGAAGAAACGCAAGCTCTAATGGGGGCGACGCGTCTCGCGTCGG
>OGNQ01001982.1_pt1 | contig 11427 bp, 9 predicted proteins | sample 1573481 | NCBI WGS metagenome assembly OGNQ01 (sample SAMEA2581920, study PRJEB24529) | metagenome | biome: Human gut stool | place: China | collected 2011 | reverse complement strand
CCACCTTAAAGCGTCCGGTTCCATAAGGTGCGGCACGGTCGAACTCACGGATAATAACATAAGGATTAGTAGAAAAACCACCTTTGAAATAAGGACCTACCGGAGTTACGAATACCACAAACAGATATTCATTGGCAGGGTGAACCCCCACCTGAGCACCTGTACCAATCAGTAACGGACGAATATAAAGAGCCGCACCACTTTCGTATGGAGGAATGAAACGCTCGTTGGCTTTCACCACCTTCTTTATAGCGGCCACAAACTTTTCTGTAGGAAGTTCCTCAATCGAGATGGCCACCCCTTGCTCCGCAGGGTAGGCGCCGCCGGTTTTTTCCTGGCACCATTCCGTCAGGTCGGAGGCGCGATAGGCGAAAGTGGTGTCCCGGGCAAATTCTGTCTCGCCGGCAGGCACCAGCGTGTCACCTTCACGGACATAGTGTACGTTGTCGATGGTATATCTGCCGCCCTCCAGGAAAAACGGCAGGAGTATCTCGCCGTCATAGCGCTCCGGCAGCAGCGCTTCCAGCTCTGTACGAAGCGTTTCCGTTTCCAGAGGGAAGTGTCCACGAAGCGTGGAATCGCTGCGGCTGATGAGGACAAAGGGCACTCCCGTTTTTTGAGACGCGGCAGCCAGGTGCTCGGCGATCTCGCGATGGACGCGGGCCGTCTCCTCTGCGGAGAAGCTGCGGGAGTTGGTCAGCACGAAAAATAACCGATCACTGCTCTTCAGGCCGGCGCGGAAGGTTTCCTCCGTCCAATCGGTATATACACTGACGTCATGGACGGTCTGCACGCCGGTGGGGTCGTCATCCAGAACGACGACCTTTCGGTCAAAGCGGCGCAGCTCCTCCCGCAGCGCCTGATGCACGGCATCGGTATCCGGTGCGGGCCAGCTGTCCAGCAGGGAGATAGGTTGGCGTTGTACGGCTCTCATGGCGCTTCCTCCTCAGACGTTCTCTGCCTGAATTTCCTCGGGGCGGATGTTCGTCACCTGGCCGTAGATGCACAGGGCGTCCAGATAGCCGCCCTCTTTGTAGCCGAACACGTGCCACTCCAGGGGAGGGAAGTGCATCAGGTCGCCCTCGTGCAGCTCCACCGTGTGCTCCAGAGAGTCCTTGCCGCTGCCCCACTTCACATAGGCATCCTTGCAGGACAGCACCACCACCGATTCCTCGGCGTGGTTGTGGGGCTCCATGGGACCGCTTTCGGCGGAGTAATGGCAAAAGCTGACCGTCATCTTTTCGCTGAGCACAGCGGAGTTGTGCCCTACGGCGTTCTGTACGACCCGGCCAGGCAGAGCGTTTTTCTTGATGTCGTCTCTCTTGATGAAATCCATGTGGTTTTCCTCCTGAGTATGAAATATGGCAAAGGCTTCGCCTTCGTTGCAGTGGCAAAACCGCCTCAGCGGATCAGCTGTGCCAGCTCTTCGCTGGTGGGGATGGAAAAATGCGCGCCGAACCGGCTGCCGCACAGATTTGCGGCATCGTAGGCGATCTCGGCGGCCTGCTCCACGTCAAGCCCCTTGATCCAGCAGGCGCCGAACACGCCGGAAAGTGTGTCGTCCATAGCGGAGGCGTCCGTCATGTGAAAATCCTTCGGTGCTTCCAACGAGGTAAAGCCGCCGTTGGTAGCTGCCAGCAGAAAGCGCGATTTCATGTGCAGCAGCACGGCCTGGCGGACGCCCCGCTTCAGCAGCATACCAGCTGCGATGCGGGCACTTTTGAGATTGGTCACCTCCATGTCTGCCAGAGGCAGTGCCTCGCGGGAGTCCAGCACAAGAATATCTACCATGGACAGCAGCTCGTCACTGAGGGGCCGGGACTGATAGGCCACCAGCATTACGGCGGTGCCGTGCTTCTGCGCCAAACGGATGGCAAGCACCGTGGATGCATACGGTACGCCGAAGCCCACCACCAGCAGCTTGACCTTGGCGATGTGGGATTCCAATCCGCGGATATATTCCTCGTCCAGACAGGCATTGGCACCCACGATGTCCCAATAAATATTCTCCTGTCCGGCAGAGGACAGGATCAGGGACAGGCCGCTGCTGCCGGGTACGACCCGTACCAGCTGGCTGTCGGTGATCTCCTCGTTCAGCGATGCCTTCAGCTGCGCGCCGAAGGAGTCGCTGCCGATCATGCCGGCCAGCGCCACCGTAGCGCCCATCCGCGCGGCGGCTACTGCCTCATTGTAGCCGTTTCCGCCGGGCGAAAGCGTGAAGGAGTCCGCGTAGCGCTTGCGGCTGGTCTGTTGAGAGTTCTTCTGCTCCAGGATCAGGTCCATATTCAGATTGGCGATCACAAGAATATCACAGGCACTCATTTTATAGAACCTCTCTTCACCAGCTTGGGGGCCACAAGCTGCAGCGGCGCCAGTGTGTCCCCACGGTCCAGATGATCCATCAGGCATTTTGCACCGACCATCCCTACCTGGTACCCGGTGGGCGCCAGCACCGACAGTGCCGGGTCGGCCAGCTTTGCCAGCTTTGTGTTCTGTTGGCAAAGGATCTCGATATCCTCCGGCACCCGTAGCTCCTCGCGGCGCAGCAGATGCAGCAGCTCTACCGCAGTCTCGTTGTCCTGCACGAACGCGGCACGGGGGCATTCTGTTCCACGCAGCAGTCCGGGGAGCTGCTCCCGCAGCTGACGTATCTCGGCGGAAAGGCGGACCGTCATGCCGTTTTGTGCTGCCACCGCCCGTTCAAATTCCTGAAATACCGGGTCTTCCTCCGGTGCTGTGCACCCCACGGAGGGAATGTACAGCACCGTTCCGCCCGCCGTCGGCAGTGTCTCCGCGGCCAAAGCGCCGGAGGCGGCAGCGTCGCAGGCCACGACCGGGAAAGGCATGGGCACGGACGGCGTATTCTCCGCCAGAATGACTGCGGGCAGCTCCGGGAACTGTTCCAGGTCGGCCCTGGAAAGAATATCGCCACAGCCGATAAACAGTACGCTGGCGACCCGAAATGACAGCAGCGCCTGGGTCAGCTCTGCGAACGCCCGGTCATCGTTATCCAGGTTGAACAGCAGGGGGGAGCAGTTGCTGATGCTCAGCACGTCCTCGACGCCGCGCAGCAGGTCGATGTAATACGGCGATGTGAGATTTTCCATGCATACGGCGGTGAGTTGGCTCTCCTTCCGGATCACGGGCCGGACGGGGGCGGCCGTGCGGTACTGTAATTCCTCCATGGCTGCCAGCACTTTTTTCTGCGTGCTGTCCGTCACGGCGGCGGTACCGGCCAATACGCGGGAAACAGTGGCGATACTGACGCCGGCGACCCGCGCGACATCTTTCATCGTAGACAAGCGACCTCCCCCTTTCAGGTACACAGAATGCACGGTGATCGTGTTGTATATGCCCTATTATATACACGCTGTGCAGAGTTTGTCAATCGCAATTGCATCTTGTTTTCAAAATGTAAAATGTAAATTTACATGAAAATGATAAAATTTTTCATTCGTGTAAAAGTTGCAAAAATCTGTTGACATATGCGGAGAAATGGCATATACTTGCGTTACAAGTTCCGATTATGTCTTCTCCTCGGTCGCCGATCCGATCGAATATGTCACAGGGCAAATCAGACAGGAGGGCTATTGCATATGAAAGAGTTGGACTGCCTGTTTATCGGCTCCAGCACAAAAGATATTCTGATGCTGGTGGAGGCACCTCCCGCCAGCGATCAGCGCATCGCGGCCCGCCAGCTGGAGATCACCTGCGGTGGCGTGTCGGCCATTGCCGGTGCCGCGCACCAGAGTCTTCACGGTGTTACCGGTGTTATCACCGCTTTGGGCGATGATGATACCAGCCATTTTGTAGAGGCATTTCTGGCACGGCAGAATTTCGCCTACGCCAAGCTGTTCACCTTCCCCGGTCAGGCCTCCTCCACCAGTCTCGTCCAGGTGGAGGAAAACGGTAAGCGCTGTCTCAGCTGTTACGGCGGCTGCATTGACCGGCTGACGTTTGATATGCTGGACAAAGAGGTGTTTCATCATACCCGCTATGTGCATCTCGGTGTGATGCGGCCCCAGCTCATGCTGGATATCTGCCGCTACTGCAAGGAGAACACGAATGCTATCGTGTCCATAGATTCCGGAAATCTGTCCCGTGAGAATACGGATATGCTGCTGCCTTATGCGGATATTTTCATTCCCGATAACAAAACAGTAGAGCGTACCCTGCATATGAGCGAGCCGGATGCCTGCCGCTATTATGCGGCGCACGGGGCGAAGATCGCCTGCGTTACAGCTGCGGAGCGCGGCACCTATGCCTATGACGGCCAAACGATGTACCATGTGTCGGCCCCCGCTGTAAAGGTGCTGGATACGACCGGGGCCGGCGACAATTTCCACGGTGCGATCCTGTACTGTCTGGGCCGCGGTATGTCCCTCCCCGATGCGGTAAAGTTTTCCAATGTATTTGCCAGCCTTACCTGCGAGAGTCTGGGCGGCCACACAGTGGTCCCCGATGCCGGACGAATCGAGGAAGTCCTCAACGGCGGAAGCATTACAGTAGATATCTTATAAAGCAACGAAAGGATGTAATGAAATATGTCTCTTGTTACGATGCGTGAGATCCTCCCCTATGCAGAGGAAAAGAAGATCGCCATTCCCGCCTTTAATATTGACACGATGGAGATCACCCAGGCTATTCTGGAGACTGTGGAGGAGGAGAACTGTCCCGCTATCATCGCAGTCGGTCAGGCAGCCATCAAGGACGGCAAGCTGGAGAGCCTGGCCGCCACAGTTCGCACGCTGGCCAAGGATATGAAGACCCCTGTGGTGCTGCACCTGGATCACGGGCAGAGCGTGGAGCAGGTCGTCAAAGCCCTGTGCGCCGGTTTTACCTCCGTGATGATCGACGGATCCAAGCTGTCCTTCGAGGACAACATCGCCGTTACGCAGGAGGTCGTCCGCATCGCCAACGCTGCCGGCGCCTCTGTGGAGGCGGAGCTGGGCGCGATCCTCGGCTCTGAGGACAACATTTCCCACGATGACTCCAAGCCGTTCCTGGTCCGCGTGCAGGATGTGATCGATTTTACCGCCGCGGTCAAGGTGGACGCGCTGGCTGTGGGTATCGGCAATGCACACGGTCTGTATAAGGGCCGTCCCAATCTGGATTTTCAGCGCCTGCAGGAGGTACGTGACGTCACCGATGTGCCCCTTGTGCTGCACGGTGGTTCCGGTATCCCTGACGATATGATCCAGACCGCTATTGAGATCGGAATTCGCAAGATCAATGTTGCCACGGAGATCCGCATGGCCTATGTGGAAGGGTTGCTCAGCGGCTCTGCCAATGGCGACTACTACGAGATGGTCAAGGCCGGTAAAGCCAGCGTCAAGGCCCGCGCCAAGTCTAAGATCGACCTGTTCCTGCGTAAATAAGTTATCTTCCTCCGCGGCGGCGCTTACTCCTTGTGCCCCGCCCCCTCCATACAAAGGACCGTCCCGTTTTAAGCGGACGGTCCTTTTCCCGGCGCAGCCGGCAGGCTGCGAGGTGCCGCCGCGGGATATATTTCCGCCGGGAGCGGCATAGGATAGGGCAAAAAACAGAAAGGGGCGCACGTTTTATGAGCAAGGTCAAAATACTCCTCCTGCGGCGCTGGTACATGGTGGGCGGTGCGACGCTGCTGGCCGCTGCGGCCATTTTTTACGCGGTGAACTACCCAGCATCTGTCAGCGCTGCGGCCACGACTCGGCAGCTGCCCATCTACTCTGTGGAGCCCCGCCCGCATCTTCCTCCTATCAGACTCGACGCCGCGTGGGGTGATGCAAAAGTGCGGCAGTTCAGTTGCTGAACTGCCGCACTTTATTGCCATATATGATACAAAAATAATTCAATGATGACCGTTCTCTGACATTTGAGAGACTGCTTCATTATAAAACACGTTCAGTTCACCCATATACCCCGGCTTCCAGGGCTTGTTCCGCCCACAGTAGTGGATGACCGCTGACTTCTGCTGCACATCTTTCAGCGTCATACCGTCCCCGTTGTGCCGGTGGAGGGCAAACAGCTTTTCCGTCATGTTGTAGCGGATGGGATCCAGCGGTAGGATGCGCTGGCCGTACAGGGCACTGATAATGTCCTGATCCGGCAGCATGAGCCGCCCCTTGTGGGCATCCATGTAGTCGAATACCGCCTGCGTATCCTGTTCCGCCCGCAGTGCCTGCAAATTCATCAGCATCACGCCGGAATTGATATAGGGACTGTCCTCGTCCATGTCCAGACGCAGCTCATTGAAACGGTGCAGAAAGCCGCGGATATGGGTGGACGCCGCGAAGAACGCCGTGCCCATCGGCATCTCATACAGCTCCCGCAGGCTCTGGCGCACCACAATATCCGGATCGAGATACAGCACCCGATCCAGCGTGTCCGGCAGATATTTGGCCGCAAAAATGCGGTAGTAAATGGCTTTCGGGTAGCGGTCAGAGGTCGGCGCGTCCGCCAGACCGTCCTCGTCCACTCGTATCAGATGCAGTTCGCCCCGCTGTCCCAGCAGCGTTCGTGTTTCCGCCACGTCCGCCTCCGACAGTCCCTCGTCGTGCAGCAGGTACACGTCAAAATGCACGGCGCTGTCACTATGCAGCGCGGAGAACAGCATTACATTCAGCTGCGGAACATAGTTCCGATCCAGTGTCATCAACAGGTTCATGTGCATACCTCGGCTTTTTTGTTTTCAGTATATTCTGCGTCCTGTCAAAAAGCAAGGGTGCCAACGTCACGCGCGGGCAAAAAAACGTTTTGCATTGTCTATGAAAGCAAAACGCTGCATTATGCTTCGCTTCGCGAGTTCAACTCATAGGTACACAGATAGAACAGGAACGAGGTCATCTGATAGCGGCTGATATGGGTGTCATAGGCCGCCAGCGGCTCACCCAGTCCGCTGTCGCGGGTGGTGATATCCCGATCGTCACACCACAGCATGGCCTTGACGACCTCGCCGCTGAGCCGGGGATTTTCCCACATGGTCTGCCGCAGCAGCTCCTGATCTACGCGGGTGTCAATGCCGGACATGACGGCGTAGCGATAGATCAGCAGACAGGCCGTCTGATAATCCATGTCATCATCGTAGCCGGTGCGCAGGTCCTCCTGGCGAAGCAGCCCCGTTTGATACGCCCAGCACACGGCGTCGTAGTAGGGGCAGGCGGAGCCGTTGAATGTCTCGTTTTCATAGTCGGGCGGCAAGGCGGTGTTGTCCGTCTCCGGCCTTTGGGAGATGCGGTACAGCACATCCACGAATTCGCCCACCTTTGCCGTGGCCTTTCCGCCGAAGGTGTCCGGCGTTTCCGGGTCTATATATCCGTTGCGGTACATATAGAGGACGCTGGCCTGGTTGAAAATGCCCGTGATGTCCGTAAACACCACCGTATCCTCCAGCGTGCCGCCGCTGGACGCCTTGCCGAAAACATGGGCGTAGTAGTCACTGTTGACGATGTTGCTGGACATCTGGAACTTATTGTCCACATACAGCCGGTAGGCCTCCAGCTGCTCGTCAGAGATAGCGATGCTCTCGTCGGCGGGGATCACCGTCTCCGTGCCGGCGTCATAGTGGAAGGTTTTTGTCAGGAAGGACTTGTCCGACAGCACCGCCATATGTATGCCGTTGGACAGCACGTCGGTGCCCGCCAGCAGCCGGGAGTCGTAGTCCACGCCGAACAGGTTCAGCAGCGTGGGCAGGATGTCCGCCGTGGAGCAGTACTCATCCACCACGATGTTCTCAGAGAGGCCGGGAACGTAGCAGATAAAGCTGTTGCGATACTTCTCGAAGGTGAGATCCATCTCCCGCCCCGCCAGCTCGTTGTACTCATCCTCCGTCAGACCGTAGGGATAGTGGTCATTGGTCAGTACGATGCAGGTCTTATCGGCCACGCCTGCCTGCTCCAGCCGCTGCAGCAGGTAGGTCAGCGCGTTTTCCAGCTCCAGATTGCAGGCGATATACGCCTTCACCGGCTCGGAGTAGGGCAGGTCCTTCACCGCGTCGTGGTTCTTGGCGCTCATGGCGTTGTCCCAGTTGTACTGATAGTGGCCGCTGAAGGTCATGTAATAGGCATGGAAAGGTGTCTTACTGTTGAGGTAGTCGTCCACGGAGGCCTCCATCATCTCCAGATCGGAGGAGGGCCAGTCGATCTTTATATCCAGTCCGGAGTCCGCCGCCTTGAAGGTATAGCCCATGTTGGCGTGGGTGATGTTCCGGTTGTAGAAATCGCCGATGTAGTCGTGATAGCCCCAGGTCTGGTATCCCTTCTCCGTTAGGGCGTTGCCCAGGCAGAAGGGCAGATAGTTGGTGCCCGCCACATTGAAGCTGGAATCGGTCTTAGTGCGGGACATATCCGGGTAAAGTCCCATGCACATGGTGTACTCGCCGTTGGTGGTGACGGACTGGAACGTGCCGTAGTAGTTTTCAAAGATGATGCCCGTGTGGGACAGCTTGTACAGGGTGGGCGTCAGCTCCTCGCTGATGAACCAGGGGCAGAAGCTCTCGGCGCAGATGGTGATCAGGTTGTAGTTCTGCAGAAGCCCGGTGTAGTTGTTCTTCCGGGTGGGGACCACCTGCGCCAGATACTCATCCGTGGTCCTGCACATGATGTTATCCGCAGACTCCGCCAGCTTTGCAAAGTCGATGCTCTCGATCACATTGTAGGAATTACTGCTGTAGAGCTGCCTGGTGGCTGTGCCCAGCGGGGACGGCGTGATGATGACGCTGCCGCTGCTGCCAAAGACCATATAGCGAAGCTCCTGCACCGTGGTGGCCAGCATGCCCACGCTCTTATAGCTGCTGTCGGTAGAGGTGTTCACGTTGGTGAAGGTCTTGTAGACGGAGAACGACTTGTCCCGCCCGGCGTACATAATGCCCATCGTAGCCAGCAGCAGTGTCAGCAGGATACCCAGCGTAGCCAGCGCCTGCCTCCACTTGAGCCGCACGGTCAGCACCCGGAGCTTGCGCAGAGCAAGGCAGAGGATCGTCACGATCAGCGGTACCAGCAGCAGAAGGATGGGCACGATGTTCTTGCCGATGCTGTACAGGATCTGCGAGTCGAAATTGGTGATGACATTTCCGCCCATGCTCACCTGACTGATGGGCATGAAGTTGCCGAAAATGGCGTGGTACATCAGCTGCACCTCGGCAAACAGCACCTGCACGGCGACCAGAAGCACGCCCACGATCTGCCGGGCGATCTTGGGCAGGTGCGTGGTCAGCAGCGCGCAGACCGTGCCGCCCAGCAGTCCGAACAGCACCAGATAGACCGCCCGCCTGTCCAGCGATCGGTAGACGCACAGGTGCAGGCACAGCTCCACATAGACGCTGGCGCAGCAGAACAGCAGCAGGCTGCGGAGCCACGCCTGCCACATGCTGCGGCGGAGGGCCTCCGCCGTTTCAGGCGCCTCGCAAGGCGCCTGATGGGTGTCTGTTATCTCATTGGATTTTGTTTTCAGCATATATATCTCCCGCAGCAGACTTTTTCTCGGAGAAAAGCCTGCGAAATCTGTCAAAATATTAGTGCGCAGCATATCATACTGTAATTGTAAAGAAAATGCAATGATTTCTGTAAAAATTAAAGAAAGGTTCACAGTCGATCTCAGTCGTTCTGAGCCGAAATCTTAACAAAATGTGCATAGCCGAAACGCGAAAACCGTGCTATACTGTATGCGAAATTGGGAACGCAGTCGATTTTAGGAGGTGAGTCCTGTGACAGAGACCGGTTTCCATCTGAAACACCATCTGACATCCTTCCAGATCATGATCCTCGGCTTTGCGGGCGTCATCCTGCTGGGCGCACTGGTGTTGATGCTGCCTATCGCCACCGCAAGCCACACATGGACGCCGTTTCACGAGGCGTTGTTTACCTCCACCTCCGCCGTCTGCGTAACGGGGCTGGTGGTGCAGGACACCGGCAGTTACTGGTCCGGCTTCGGTCAGACCGTCATCCTGCTGCTGATCCAGATCGGCGGCTTAGGCGTCATCACGGCGGCTGTAACGTTTTTGATGCTCTCCGGCAAGAATATCTCGCTGAAGGAGCGCAGCGCCATGCAGGATGCCATTTCCGCTCCGGTGGTGGGCGGCATCGTGCGCCTGACGCGGTTTATTCTCAAGGGAACGTTCCTTGTGGAGCTGCTCGGTGCTCTTGCGCTGCTGCCGGCGTTCTGCCGGGACTATGGACTGCGGGGCGTGTGGATGGCAATATTTCACTCCGTTTCCGCCTTCTGCAACGCGGGCTTTGACATTCTGGGGCGGGCGGATACGCTCTACCCTTCATTGACGGCCTACATATCCGACCCGCTGGTCAACATCGTCATTATGCTGCTGATCATCGTGGGCGGTATCGGCTTTCTGACGTGGGACGATGTCTGCACCCACCGGCTGCACCTGCGGCGGTACCGGATGCAGAGCAAGGTCATTCTGAGCGCAACTGCCATCCTGATCGCGCTTCCGGCATTGCTCTTCTTCCTGACAGACTTTGCAGAGCTTCCCGCAGGACAGCGCGTTCTGGCGTCGCTCTTTCAGGCGGTCACGCCGCGAACAGCGGGCTACAACACCGCAGACCTGACGAAAATGAGCGACACCTCACAGGCGGTCACGATTTTGCTGATGCTGACCGGCGGCGCGCCCGGCTCCACCGCGGGCGGCATGAAGGTCACGACGCTGGCTGTGCTGGCCGCCAACGCGGTCGCTGCCTTCCGAAGGCGGGAGGACCCACAGCTTTTTAAGCGCAGGCTGGAGCCCTCCGCTGTACGGAACGCCGCCGCCATCCTGCTGCTGTATCTGGGACTGACCTTCGCGGGTGCGGCGGTCATCAGTGCGGCGGAGGGACTGCCGCTCGGTGCCTGCCTCTATGAAACGGCATCCGCTGCCGGAACGGTGGGACTGACACTGGGGCTGACGCCGCAGCTGGGTACGCTGTCACAGGGCATTCTCATTCTGCTGATGTTCTTCGGGCGTGTCGGGGGACTTACCCTGATCTACGCCGCATTCTCCGGGCATGATCTGACTTACGCCCGCTATCCGCAGGAGAAAATTACCGTAGGCTGAAAGGAGCACACGATGAAATCGGTATTATTGATCGGACTGGGCCGCTTCGGGCGGCATCTTGCCATGCAGCTCAACGAGCTGGGCCATCAGGTGATGGCGGTGGACAAAGACGAGGAGCGCGTCAACGAGTGCATGTCCTTTGTCACCAACGCGCAGATCGGCGACAGCACCCGTGCGGACTTTCTGCGCTCGCTGGGCGTGAGCAATTACGATGTCTGCTATGTCACCATCAGCGGGGATTTCCAGAATTCGCTGGAGACGACGTCGCTGCTCAAGGAGCTGGGAGCAAACTATGTGGTATCCCGCGCTGAGCGGGATGTGCAGGCGAAATTTCTGCTGCGCAACGGCGCGGACGCGGTCGCCTACCCGGAAAAGCAGCTGGCGAAGTGGGCGGCCATCCGCTA
>OGNQ01001979.1_pt1 | contig 11438 bp, 14 predicted proteins | sample 1573481 | NCBI WGS metagenome assembly OGNQ01 (sample SAMEA2581920, study PRJEB24529) | metagenome | biome: Human gut stool | place: China | collected 2011 | reverse complement strand
GTCCGCCATGATGCTCGCCCAACGGCCATCTGCCGCATACTTCGGGGTGAGATAGTCTTTATAGAGATAGGTTAATGCGGCATTTCCGCTCTTACTATTAACTTTCTCTACGACAGAGAGAACAAGCTGCGGAAAATACTTTTTTACCAGTTCAAAATATAGTGATTGTTCCATGTTTTATATCTATTTAATCAAACTTCATCTTCTGCACTAACAAAAGCAATAAAGGGTACTGCATTGCTGAATGCTTCCAATATAGTGTCCATCTTATAAGGAGCTGCCACCGAATTTACCTTGCCATTGGTCATGATAGACGCCATCGGAGCATTCGTCGGAATGCTTTTATAAAGTACACCGACGTATTCGTGGTTTTCTGGCAGTGTTCCATAGTTACCGCTTGCTACTGGCATCGGCTTATAGTCTCCCTTCTTAGTGTCTTTGATTATTACGTGTCCAGCCTTGATGACAGTATCTGTGAACCCGGTCACATCAAGCGAACGGCCTCCATCAATGCCCGATATAAACTGAGGGCAAACGACTGCGTCATTTCCAAAATCAACAACTGAACGAGGATTTGTCAAATCTGTAAGTGCCATTTGTTTTTTACTTTAATAGGTTATCGGCAATTTTATCAACTTCTTCCTTTGTTGCCTTGCCGTCAAATTTAGGGAACCCCATTTTTTCTTCGGGGAGCATATTCGCCTTCACATTGTTCGCAACTTGAGAGAGGTATTCCGTGATTGCTTTTTCATCCATATCCGCTGAGATGCTAAAACCCTCCTTGGAACGCCATTCCGGTACGCCCAATCTCTTGGCTTCTGACGCGATAAAGGAATTACGTTTGGCCGCATCTTGTTCTGTCTTGAATTTGGCGTTTTCGTCTTGGAGACTTTTCAGAGAGTCTTCAAGAGCCTTGTTCTTTTCAAGAGCTTCCTTGAATTTTTCCTCTTGCGCGGTTTGATAAGCCTTGAACCATTCAGGAGTCTCTTCCTTATTTTCAACGGCTTTTTCTTCTGCTGCTTTTTTGGCCTTTTCTTCTTCGGCCTTCTTTGCGGCTTCTTCTGCTTTCTTTGCTTCGGCTTCTTCTGCTGCCTTGCGCTTGGCTTCAGCCTTTTCTTCTGCTGTTTTCATCGCATCGGCAGCCCTTTTGTCATTTGCCTTTTGGATTGCTTCAAGGCTGCTTTTTTGCTTTGATACAACATCATTAAGATTGTCATCAGTCACAAAGCCACAAGCACCAAGAGACTCTGCATAAGGTCTCAGAACCGAATCACCTAACCCAAGGTACGAAAACTCTTGTTTTAGTGCATTAAAAATCTTTTCTACCATATACGTATATCATATTTCAGAGATACACAAAGATAAGCATCTAAGAACCAATACAGGACACATTTATCTGCCAACCCTTTTACTTGTGCGATTGTAAACAAAAAGCCCCTAAACGCCTAAGCATTTAGGGGCAAAACCTTAGAAATCAAGCATATTATAATAAGTAATTACGCCATCTTAGGTTTGAGTAATACACACCATCAATCTTTTTGAAATCACCAAATAGCCGCACATCTTTGCCGCACATGAATGCGAATTTTGATGTGCCAATTATTTGGCGCACATTGCGGTCTAATTCTTGACTATATAAACCACCTCTCTTAATAGCTGGATAAAGCATTCTGAATGCTGTCTCGCTGTCTGTCATATCATTCTTTGTTGGCAATGACAAAACACCATTATGGGCAAAATATGTTTGCTCAATCTTAAAAGGGTGACAATTACGCAGCCTTATAGACCCATGCGTAGCAAGCCTAAAATGAATGATACAAGGCATCTCTTTAGGCACATTTTTCAGCCCTTTATAGATGCTCTCAAATCTCATTGAATGATGCACGCTATCAGGTGTTGAAAATCCTGCGCCATGTGGATTTGCAGCAAAGCAAGCTTTTAATATTCTCTTTGCAGGCATCGCTACACCTGCAGGTTTGTATATCAGTACACACATATTGTTATCTTGATTTGTGAGCGTGCAAGGCATCTTGCACGCTCTGGTTATTGTTATGCTAATTGAGATGCTCTATTCTTGAAGAAAGACTTTTCTGCCTTGTTCAAAAATTCTATTTCGTCGATTGACGAAACAGGGCTTTCAAGTCTGTTTGTCTTTGACCATTCAACTAACTTAGCACAGAACTTTACCCAATTAGAAATTTTCTTGAAATCTGTGCTACCTTGATGCTGACGAAATTCTATCGTCTGATGTCTCTGATAGCTGCAAGGGTTCACCTTGTGGTATCTATCGCACCCCATCTCATTCAAAAGGTTCTCTTTTGTCTGTTCATCGTAAAACGTATGGTCTTGCAAAGTTCTGCACCATTTTGAATTGTTTGCACGTCTTGAATTTGCCATGAATGAGTCAATAACGCTTTCAAGCATCTTGTAATTTTGAAATACATTACAATACTGCTCATCTGTAAGGCCAGCCGCACCGATATGCACGTGCAAGCCTGTAGAACGATTTACCTGTGCGCCTGCTTCATTTATCGTCTTGCACGCATTCTCTAACATCTTCATGCCACCGCGAGAAGAAAGAATAGGCGAGACACATTCAATAGGGTTTGCACCTTGTATAGACGCATCAGATACGAACTTGAAGTATCTCTTATTGTCTGTATGATTATAGCCCTCATAGCGAATTGGCAAGTTATTCGCTGTGGCTCTCTCTCTAATTGCGCCAGATGGCACAAGCATTTCAATCTCTACACCAAAGGTGTATGTTGCGGCCTTGCCACGTAAAACCTTTGCGCTCTCGCCTGTCAGCAATGTTGCTTCATATTCAGTGAAGCCCAGTGACAAGATTGCCTTCTTCTTGTCTGCCTTGCTCATGTTTGCGCCCTTGATTTCGTTTACCATTTCTGAAAGAGTCTTCATTGTGTAGGTGGCGGTATTTATGCTCTTGCCTTGAGTTCTAAGGTTTTGTTTTTTGATTACGATGCAAAGGTATTAGGTTTTTCTTCTAAATCCAAATAAATTATTAGGATTAACTAAGATTTAACACAAAATCAAATATACGTTAAACCTTATTTTTGCTCTTTCTTTATTGGCTTACTCTTATATAATAATAAAATAAGTACTATCTTTGCAGTACTAAATTTATTAGATAAAATGAATATAAAACAAGTAATCAAAAAACATGGCTTCACAATATCACAAGTTGCAGAAAGCCTTGAATGCTCCCAAAGTGCATTGAGCCAATCTATATCTTCTAACCCTACAACTTCCAGGCTTAGGGAAATAGCAAATGTCATAGGCTGCTCTATGTCAGAGTTTTTTGCAGACGAGGACGGAGAAAATATGGCAACCGCTATTTGCCCACATTGTGGAAAGACCGTTAAAATTAAACTTGAATAGAAAAATCCAGAGAGCCGCACTATCTTCACAGACGATGCGGCTCCCTGGATTATCAAAACATTGTTCGATTTTTCTTTAGTTTCCCTCTTTTACAGATGTTTCGACGGGTTTCGTATTATTGTTATTGTTCGTTTTTTCGGATTTAGATGCTTCCGTGTTTTTATTTTCAGCGTCCTTTAGTCGTTTGATTTCTGAATTTACATCATCGCAAATTGCAAGTTGCCTTACAGCTTCCTCTAATGATACAACACCCTTCTGATAAAGGTCAGCAATTCTGCTTTGGTTTTCTCCGTTATCACTGTCAAAAGGCTCTGCAAATTCAAAGTCAATCTTTAGTCCTCGAATTTCATCGGCCTTTTCTGGGTGCAACAACACAAGGATTTCAAGCATTAAATGCAAATCTCTACGCACAAGCTGCTTATAGACTCCGATGTTGCGGTTTCTCTTGATATAACCTATGGTCATGGAGTTCTTTATTGCGACACCGCTGAGGCTTCCCATTCCTTTCAAATTATCATAAGAAAGGTCAGGCGTGTAAGTGTCAAACAAAATTGACGTGTTGAGGCTTCTTTTTTCCGCCTCTCGGCTCTCGCTTGATTGTGGTGGGTTTATGTACTCAAATACGGAATTTTGTCCTGTTGTCTGTATAAGTCCTCCTATTGTTTCCGGGCTTGTCATACTCTGTATTACATCTGAGGAAGCTTTTGCGAGAGGGTCGGCAAAATAGTTGTTCGTGTCTGCCGATTTGCTGTCAAGCATCTCTTCCCGTTTCAGACGCTGTTCAACACCATGCCATGCCTTCCTCTGCTGATAGAAAATCACATTTATCTTACCAGTAGGATTGGGATATGTCGTTACCTCCCAGCCCCCTATGCCGTTCTTGCAGAAGAATAGAAAATCCGACGTTTCAAAATCCCAGTGTTGCACATTACGACCACCTTCCTTCAAGACGTATCCGTATGCAAATGCCTGCATCTTCCCATACTGGTCAATCAACGTGCGTAATTTGTACCCGTTTGAACGAGACAGTATAACAGTATTCACGTTTATTTTCCCGTTCTTGCGTGTGATATGGTAAAGTTTTGCACTTTCCGTTTCTGCCCCAGCAAAGCGTTTTGCCTGGCACAAGTTGTCATGATAGAATTGTTCATCAAGGAAGTCCGTAAAGAGCTTATATGCTTCATCATCTCCGCTTATTTTCTTCCAGATGATAGGGTTGCCAAGCAAGAAAAACAATTCTACTTCATTGATGTAATCTTGTCTGTTCCGAGGTAGCTTTTCAGAGATGTAAGGCGACATTTTTTTTCTGAACTTGTTAGGACGCCTCATCACCTCGTGCAATTCGGGGTTATATTCCCTCAAAGCATTGTCCACCTCATCATCTCTGTCCTGCATCATACTTACAGCCTTGAGCACTTTGCCCTCTTGCAAGTACTCATACACGCTTTTTTCTGCGCCTCCAGCATCAAGCACCTTGCTCTTGAACAAGGTTATAATTTGTTCGATTAAGTTCATAAGCTAAAATATTCCCAAATCTTCTTTTGATACAGCTTTCGGTTTCATTACACGGCCAAGCAACTGCCCCAACACATAATATCTGCCAGCATCTATTCCGTGATTGTCATGGTCCTCTGGCTCGTTTATATATCTCCCGTCCTTATCCTTTGCCCAAATGTAGTTTCGCATCTCACCTTGCAGATTGTAAGACCTGCGTGTAACGTATATTTCCAGCGACTGCATTTTGTCAATACCTGCAAGTATAGAACCAGGCCATTTCTGCACGGGGTAGATTATGATACCTCCAAGGGATATTTCTTGTATCAGACGCGGGTCTGCGCTATCTGCGATGACGTGAAGATTGTAAGGTCTCAACTCTTCAACCAAATCACGCGACAGCATTCCTTTGCGATAGAATATTTCATCAAGGTATAGACGATTGTCCACTATGCCGCATCTGATAGCCGCTGACGGGTCTTGAGCATATCCGAAGTCAAGTCCGATTGCCTGCTTCTTGGCTTCTTCTGGGAACTCGTCAACAATACCCCATTTTTTGAATACCGCGCCTTCTGCCACATCAGCCCAACGCCCCATTACTATATGTGCATACTTTTCGGGAGCATTCTCCTTCATGTCACGCACTTCTTTTACAAACTGCTTGCTTAGATGCTCCTTGTTGTCAAGATATGTCGTATGTATGTGCAGTACATTCGGGTGTGTACTTATCTGCACGGGCACGCCGTCATATTCAACCAATTTGTGAGTCTTCTCAATGTACTTCCGATAGATAAAATGATTACTGTCCGTTGGGTTCATTATGATAATTATACGGTTCTGGATACCCTTTTGACGGATTGACAACATAATTTTGTCGAAGTCCTCCTCACTTGTCCACTCTTCTGCCTCATCACAGACAAATGTCGTTATGCCGTGTATTGATTTAAGCTTTGCAGTCTGATTGCCGCTGCTTGTCTTGATGCCGCGAAACATGATATGGCTGCCAGTCATCTTGTTCACGATGTCTGCCGACTTTACAGAAAAGTATTTGGAAGTACCATCAAGTTCTATTTTCTCCTGCATTTCGGGGATAACGGATATTGCAGCAGAAATCATTGTATAGCGAGTGTAAAGTATGTTATGCACAAGACGTTCTTCTGGAGTAAGTTCAAATGTCAGCCTTTCTATGAAGGCTGCGGCATTGAAACTCTTACCGCTTCCTCGCCCTCCTGTAATTAGGATTATGAAATGCTCTTTGTCTAAATACAGGGGATTGTATATCGGTTGCGTCTGTATCATTTTGTCATACTCGTTATCCACTTGTCTATATCAACACCATGATTGATGTCAGTGGCCACATCGTCTGCTTCTTCGTCAAGGTTTCGCTCTATCTTCCTCCATTCCGGGTCATGGTGGTAGAGCCATGTGGCGAGGGCTTGCATATTGGGTGGGGTCTCACTCTCCGTTTCTTGCAATACTGATTTGTCCGTCAGCAGGACTTGGCCAGTACCGCCACATTCTGTGCATTCGGGGTCAGTGCCTCCGCAAACAGGGCATTTACCCTGAATTGCCCTCTTCGTTTTGCTCTTCACCCTAATACCTCCCAATGCTGCTTTTAGGTATCTGCCCCTTACAATAGCGTTGGTTTTTCTTCTTGCTCGCGCTAACACTTGACGAATACTCGCACCTCTTCTTTCATTCTCTTCTTCGCTCCAAATGTCCATTTTCCCGTTTTTCATTCGGGAGAATGCTTCTGGGCTAAGATTGAGGGTGTCAGCGATTTCCTCGTCCGTCATGCCGCTTGATGCTGCGATAGCGATGTCCTGTCTGAATTTCTCGCTGTCATAATCATGCTTTGGTTTTGCCATCAGTCTATCCTTTCTACTTGGTCGGAGAATACTTCTCCTTTGATGAATTTATCATACTCATTGTAACCGAAACGCTGCATGAATGCCGCTTTTGCCTTGAATGTGTCAAAAGAGAGCATAACGTATGCGTCCATATCTGCCGCCTTTTCTGATGCTTTCTCTCGCACTTGTGCCTTTATGTCCTTCATGTGCTGCACTCTTGCGTCATAATCCGCCTGCTCGCTTTTTGCAATTTCTTGTGCTTTCTGAATTTGCTCGCGTTGTTGTGACTGCCTTTCCTCTTTACGCGCTTGCACTTCTTTGTCATGCAATTCAAGAGAGTCTTGCATAAGGTCGTCAAGCGCATTGTTAAGGTCGGTTTCCTCTTCTGTCTTGAAAAGATAATCACAGCCTATCATGGAGAGGTCTGCCTCTGTAAGTCCTGCGTCTTTGTAGTCTATATCAGGGATAAGGGCCGCAAGGCTTTCCAAGTCCCATTCACCCATTGCGTTGGGGTTGTTGGTGAGGATATTCAGCTCTTTCTCGCTCTTCTCGTCAATGTCTACAAGGTCTACACGGATTTTGTAGTCGTTTTCCTTTGTCTCTTCATCGTATTTCTGCAAATCGTCAAGCACTGATATGCGCTGATGACCGCTAACGATGGTGTAGTTTGTGCGCTTATTAACTATTATTCCACCTGCGAGGCCAAATTTCTTTATGCCTTTTTTTAGCGTTTTCTTGCTCTCGTCTGATATCCTGCGGGGGTTGTAAGAAGCGAAGTGTATCTGAGAACGTTGTAGCTCAACAGATGTGCTTTTGATATATTTTGATAATTCCATGTGCAAAGCCTTTTTTTGATATAAACCTTGTTGTTTCTTCGCAGTACTTAAAGAATTGGAAAGAATTGGACATCGCCTGACGTATCAAGTCTGTTTGTTGGCCTCTTTCCAACTCTTTATCTTTTAGTCTCTTATATTCTACTATACCTTCATTGTTGGCTGGATATTATCCTGCGGAAAGACCCATATATGCGGAACGACTATACCTTCTCGCGTTCGCAAGTGGATTAAAAGGACTCCTTCCGTCCTGTTTATAGATATTGGATATATAACGAGATGATGTATTTAGGATTTTATCCATTTTTTTTGCGTCAGCAGGTCGTCTCAAAGGTTCAAGCAACCTATTTGTTTGTCGCATAATATCATTTATACTTTTTCTTCTAACTCGGCTTATTCAGTTTTTATTGTTATACATTTTATCCACTTACCGCGCCTAATGCAGCTTGTTTCCTTTTCATGTAAGCAGATGTCGCTCTTGCGTATAAATTTGCTATCCTACCATTCGCCCCCCCCATATTAGAAAGGGAAGATAGGCCAACAGAAGGATTTGGAGTGCGTTGTGCAAGTGCATTTTTTACTCTTGCGAATTGTGACTCTGTTTGTAATAAACTTTTCTTTCTGACTCAGCTTTTATTTTAATTAGTTGTTTTCTTTTGGTCATACTCCCATAGTATTCTTCGCGACAATGGGAACACCTTGTAAATCTTCAACAGGTCTTGTGGGTAGTTTTCCCTCAGCCACAGGAAGCAGTCAATATTAAACCCGATTCCGTTTGACGCCTTCTTGCCATATCTGACTGGCTGCGGTAGTTTGTGCTGCTTCATGTATGCAAGTATGTTCTTCTGCGTCCACTCTGCCAATGGGTAAACAAGTCCGTCATTTTCATAGTTGTTAGACGCATAGCCTTTCAACATAAGGTTTCGGTTCATTCCGTCAGCCTTTTTCATGCCGAGAAAGCAATAATGAATGCCATATTTAAGCCTCATCGCGTCAACAACATTGCGGAGTTTGAGAAGCCTTGTCTTTGGGTTTGCCACACAGTACATACCACTTCTTAGAATGTATGTCAAATTCCAATGAGGCACCTGCACAAATTCAATCTTGGGGTATTTAGCCTTAACCCAATCTACCCACCGCTCCACATGCTCAAGACCCTTTACAAAGTACATGAACACACAGACAATCTTGTTGAAGTGTGGATAAATCAAGTCAAGCAACACAAGGCTGTCTTTGCCTAATGAGCAAAATAGCATTACACTATCCGTTTGTTCACGGACTTTCTGAATGCTATTTTGCGATGATTGCATTATGGTCATAATACTAACCTGTGCTTAGGCCAAAGGCGGAACGAATGTCTCCATAACGCTGTCTGCGGTTGCCAAGCTGCGAACGGCCTGTATTCTCTGCTCGTCCAGTCGCTCTGTCTCTGCGCGCTACCAAACGTCCACCAGAACCTGCACCATTCATGTTTCGTCTCGGGCCATAATTGTTGTTTATTCGCCTTTGCTCTGCGGTCTGTCTTGCCATCTTTCTACGAATTTAGTTAAACACGTTAATAAACACACAAAGCGCATTACAGCACCACACGATATTACTCATGCGATACTATAATGCGCTTATATTTTCAAGTTATACTTCTAACTCGGCTATTCGGGATTTAGATTTTTATCAAGCACCTTGCCAAGTGTATAATCTATTTGTGACATAACATATTCCTTGCCATCTGTCCATTCATAACAGATGTATTCATTGTCATCATCAACAAACAAATCTACATTGGCATCTTTCACTTCAACCAAGGCCCAAGGGCGTTTGCCACTATACGCACCAGTCAAGAACTTTATTGCATCATATTTTCTGCAAACAATTTGTGGTTCTTCGTCATCTACTGGGATTTGGTCGTATGTGTCAAGGTCGTATTCTTGACCTTTATGAACATACTTGACATAGCGTTTGCTGTTGTTCGGCCTTATCTCGCGATACTCATGGTCTTTTTCACCAGCGAGTATCTTATCGAACCATTCTCTCTTGATTGATAGCGTAAGTACTTTCATTGTTGTAAGTTGTTGCAGGGGCAAGAATCGAACTTGCGACTTTCAGTAAGTCAGACTGACGAGCTACCACTGCTCTACCCTGCGATATAGACACAAAAATAGAACATTCGCAATTCATCAACAAATTGATTCTTCACCTTATTGTTACTAATAGGTTTGTAAGGTTTTCAACCGTTTGCAAAGGTATGCAATAAGTATTATATGTGCAAATATTTTTGGGTTATTTTTCGTTCGTAAGTTGTTGATTATTAGGAGCTTCGCAAATGTTTAGAACTCCGCTGTCGAAACTCTTTCTTATGGCATTCAAAGCCCGGTCTACGTCATTCTGCATAGTCTTGTAATGCTTGTACCGGAAAAGTAAACCTCTACTTTTCATTGACACAGAACTTGGAGATGTATACTTGAACAAGGATGCCAAAAAGTCGCGTAAGCCTCGCTTCATCTTGCACCCGGAAAGTGTATGGGGGGAACAAAGGTAAAGCATAACAAAAAGCTTTGCGTCTTTCTCTATTCCCAAGGCTGTCATTGCACCAAAGAAACAAGCTATGCTATTTTTATCTATCTGCCTTTTTGGGAAAGCTGTTTCAATTCTCTTACGTAATGCTCTTTGCTCCTTGACAAGCTTTTCCAAGACTGACAATTTCTCTACATCTATCATATCCAACAAATATTAGTGACACCATTATAACCTTTGACCCATTCAAACCAGGCATAGCTAACCGCACTGCCGACCTTCTTCATGTTTTCAAAATCGCCATTTTTTGCGCAGATGACCCTCCCTTTGAATTGGTAAATCATTTTAGGAGGGAAAGGTTTGAATAACCTTTCGTATCTTTTCTTGCCTTCAAGCGCACTTGTCTTTAGGAAGAACACCACGCGTTCACCATTTTCAAGCAAGGCAAGCGCATGAAGTATAAACTCCATAGCGTATTTATACGGAGGATTAGTGATAATACATCTTCCAGCGTTACAGAATGGCATTTCAACCTGTTTAAGGAAGTCAACGCCACCTGTGCCGAACCCCCTATCAACGAGGTCTGACGAATAGACGTTGCAGCCAAAATCGGCAAGTCGTTTTGCAAGATGTCCCTCACCGCATGCGCACTCCCAAACATATTTTGGCCGAACGAAGTTGTCGCTTTCAAACAACAGGTCTATTGCTTTAGGGCTTGTGGCATAGTAGTCGTTAGGCTCGCGTTCTTTTTCAGTATGCGAGCTTGCGCCGAGACATTTGAAAACGGAATTAAATCCTCCATTCCAATCTTTGCTCATCTGTTGTCGCCCTCCCCGACGATAACGCCTCGTTTTTTGCGGCTTGTAAGTTTGTGGATATTCAGATGCGCAGTAGTTTCGAGCCGTTTGTTAAGAACGGAGTGTAACCCAGCGAGCATCCATAGCACATCGCCACTTTCCTTTGTAAGGTTGTCCATGAGTTCAAAATGTTCTTCACTCACGTTGTCCTCGTCAAAGGTAAGGTCAGGCTTTAGCAGTCCTTTGCGTACTGCTTTTGCAAGCTTTCCTGTAAGTTCTCCTACTTCCTCGTTAAGGCCGAGTATCATGTATGGTAAATTGTTGCTTTCCTTTGTGCAGAAAGTCATTGCAAGTTCTTGGTATTCGTCGAATGTCATAATGTTTATACTTTATCGAAGTGTGTATTTTTAGTTACTGATTTGCTATGTGTGAAACCATTGCACGCGGTGCGCACAGAATTAGAAAAGAATTTCGGGCATCGTCCTTTGGCGAACCTCATGCAATCACCGCATTGCCCCGTTGTCTTGCTGTTTGTCATATTGCCGTAATAGTCT
>OGNQ01001978.1_pt1 | contig 11446 bp, 10 predicted proteins | sample 1573481 | NCBI WGS metagenome assembly OGNQ01 (sample SAMEA2581920, study PRJEB24529) | metagenome | biome: Human gut stool | place: China | collected 2011 | reverse complement strand
CACATTCAGGTCATCGCTGTGCGCGCCGCGCGATGACCTGAATGTGAAGCGTGTGCTGCTCCGCAGTCCCAAAGAGGGCCTGCCGGAGGAGGTGGTCACCTTCAACGCCGACGACATCCTCAATGACCCGGAAATCGACACGGTGGTGGAGGTCATGGGCGGGCTGCACCCGGCCTATGAATATGTCTCCGCCGCGCTGGCGCGGGGCAAGAATGTGGTCACGGCCAACAAGGCACTGATCGCCGCCTATTACACGGAGCTCACGGCACTGGCCCGGGAGAAGGGCGCGGCCCTGCGCTGCACCGCCGCCGTGGGCGGCGGCATACCCTGGCTGACGAATTTGGAGCGCGTGAAGCGGCTGGATACGGTGTGCGCCGTGGGCGGTATTATGAACGGCACCACCAACTTTATCATGGACGCCATGCACAAGGCTCCGGTGGACTTCCCCGCTATTCTGAAGGAGGCCCAGGACCTGGGCTACGCCGAGGCGGACCCCTCCGCCGACATCGACGGCGACGACATCCGCCGCAAGCTGTGCATCTCCGCCAACATCGCCTTCGACGCGGCGCTGGAGGAGACAGCCATCCCCACCTTTGGCATCCGGACAGTGACGGCGGCGGATATTGCGGCCTTCCAGAACCACGGCTTTGCCTGCAAGCTGCTGGCCCGGGCCGAGAGCGCGGAAAACGGCGTGTGCGCCTATGTGGAGCCCACGCTGGTGGACGCCGGCGATCTGGAGGCGGCGGTGCCCGCCAACTTCAACCTCATCACCTATGAGGCCGAGCAGCTGGGCCGCCAGAGCTTCTACGGCCAGGGCGCGGGGCGCTTCCCCACGGCGGAGAACGTGGTGCAGGACTGCCTGACGGTGCTGTCCGGCAAGCGGGGCTTTTACACCGACAGGGCTGTGCCCATGTTCCTGACCAGCGGCGAGGCGCACCCCTACTACGTCCGCACCGGCGCACCGGATGCGTTCCTGCGGGGCCGCACCGCGGAGACGTGGGACAACGGCGCGGTCATCACCGGCGCGGTAGACGTGTACGAAATGCTGGCCTGGGCCAAGGCTCAGCGTGAGAAGGACCCCGGCGTGTTCATCGCCGGTATTCGATAAAAAACGACGCAATGCGACGCAGTTCGACATCCTGCGGCAGTCTTTCACAAGGAGGATACATACCATGACCTATCAGGAGATCTTAGCCAACGCGCGGACCTGTATGGGGCCCTACTGCAAGTCCTGTCCCGTGTGCAACGGCGTGGCCTGCAAGAACACCGTGCCCGGCCCCGGCGCCAAGGGTATCGGCACCGGTTTCATCCGCAACTATCAGAAGTGGCAGGAGCTGTGCGTGAACATGGACACCATCTGCGAGAACGTGCCCGTGGACACCAGCTATAATTTCTTCGGCAAGCAGGTGGCCCTGCCCGTGTTTGCCGCGCCGGTGGGCGCCATGCAGCTGCACTACGGCGACAAGTACGACGACCTGACCTATAATGACATTCTGGTGTCCGCCTGTGCCGGCGCAGGCATCGCCGCCTTTACCGGCGACGGCACTAATCCCGCCGTGATCCAGGCGGCGGCCGGGGCGCTGAAGAAGAACCACGGCTGCGGCGTGCCCACCATCAAGCCCTGGAATATCGACCTGGTCCGCGAGAAAGCGGAGCTGGTGGGCGCGGCGGATCCCATTGCCGTGGCCATGGACATCGACGCGGCAGGCCTGCCCTTCCTGAAGGGGCTGACCCCCCCGGCAGGCAGCAAAACCGTGGAGGAGCTGCGCCAGATCATTGACTACGCCAAAAAGCCCTTTATCATCAAGGGCATCATGACCGTTCGCGGCGCCCAGAAGGCCCTGGAGGCCGGGGCCAGCGCCATCGTGGTATCTAACCATGGCGGCCGGGTCCAGGATCAGTGTCCCTCCACGGCGGAGGTCCTGCCCGCCATCGTCGACGCGGTGGGCGGCAAGATGACTATTCTGGTGGACGGCGGTATCCGCACCGGCATGGACGTGTTCAAGGCCCTGGCCCTGGGCGCGGACGCGGTGCTCATCGGCCGGCCCTTCGTGAATATGGTCTACGGCGGCGGCGCCGAGGGCGTGCAGGTCTACGTGGACAAGCTGAAGGCCGAGCTGGCCGATACCATGGCCATGTGCGGCGCCCATAAGCTCAGCGACATCAAGCGCTCCATGCTCTTCGGCTATTAAGGGGGTAGGGCAGGATATGAAGGCATTGCTCATCAACGGCAGTCCCCACGAGCACGGCTGCACCTACACCGCCCTGCGTGAGCTGGCCGACACGCTGGAGGCCGAGGGCATCGAGACGGAGATCATCCAGGCGGGCAAGACCGCCCATGCCTGCAACGCCTGCGCCAGCTGCAAAAAGACCCACCGCTGCGTGTACGACGATCTGGTCAACGAGACAGCGCCCAAATTCGCCGCGGCGGACGCGCTGGTCATCGGCTCGCCGGTGTACTACGCCTCCCCCGCCGGCGGGGCCATCTCGTTTATGGACCGGCTGTTTTTCAGCACGCCCCACATCGACAAGACCATGAAGGTGGGCGCGTCGGTGGTGTCCTGCCGCCGTGGCGGCAACACAGCCACCTTCGACGTGCTGAACAAGTACTTCACCATCTGCGGTATGCCCGTGGCCAGCAGCCAGTACTGGAACATGGTCTACGGCAACACGCCGGAGGAGGTCCGTCAGGACAAGGAGGGCCTGCAGACCATGCGGACCCTGGGCCGCAACATGGCCTTTCTGATGAAGTCCATCGCCCTGGGCAAGGCGCAGCTGGGCTTGCCGGAGAAGGAGCCGGTGCAGCAGACGAATTTCCATCATTAAGGAATTGGGCGACCCCCGCGGCTGACGCCGCGGGGGTCGGTGTATCTGCAGGCAGGAGACGGCTGACGCCGCGGGGGTCGGTGTATATAAGCGGCAATGGGCCGGCTGACGCCGCGCTGGTCGCTGCGTTTTCGTCGAATGTCGTTGACAAGGGGCGCTCCGGGGTGGTATACTGTCCCTGTTAAGTGAATAGGGTCCGGTGAAGTCGTGCGGCTGCCCGCTGCAAAGGCCAGGTCTGGTCAGGCGGCAGCCTAAAAGGAAATGGGTCAAAACCCACCGCGAACGGCACTGTGAGCGCAAGGATGCACCGAAACAGCGAGAGCTGTGTGACGAAAGTCAGCCATTGGGCGTGAGCCTGAGAAGGTAGGCGGCAGACGGGGAGCGAGAGCTCCGCGGCGCGAGGCAGAAGAATTGCACGTCGGAGGACCAGGCACAGCGGGCGTTTTCTCCGTGTGGCACCACAGGAAGGACCACGCTGTTTTTGCGATGCAGAAACGGCGTTTTTTCTTACCAAAAACGCACCGCCTATCCCTGCAGAGGCATGGGCATTTCTGTTGCGGTCAAGTCGGGGCGGCGTCAGCCGTCTGCTTTCCATAGAGCGGGAGGGGTTTGCCGACCCCTTCCGCCCGTCTCTTTTCATGGCGAACAGAAAAATCCGCTGTACGACAGCTGCTGCATCTTGCGCCGAAACCTGTTGCGTTCCGGCGTGTCCGTCTGGTATAATCATGGTATCATTCTGCAAGGAGGTCGACCCATGCGAGATCTGAAGAACACCTGCCGCGTGGCGGTGGTGCAGGCCACCCCTGTGATGTTCCGCAAGGACAAATGTCTTGAGAAGGCCCTGCGGCTCATCGACGAGGCCGCCGGCGAGGGCGCGGAGCTCATTGTCTTTCCGGAGCTGTTCATCCCCGGCTACCCCTACGGCATGACCTTCGGCTTCACCGTGGGCAGCCGCAAGGCCGTGGGCCGCGAGGACTGGAAGATGTACTACGACAACTCCCTGCTGGCCGACGGGCCGGAGATGCGTAAGCTCCTCCGCCGCGCCAGAGAGCTGGGCGTCTATATCAGTATGGGCTATTCCGAGCGCGATGCCGTCACCGGTACGCTGTATAACGCTAACATGATGATCTCCCCGGAGGGCGAGGCCCTGAACCACCGCAAGCTCAAGCCCACCGGCAGCGAGCGCGTGGTCTGGGGTGACGCGGACCGGGATTACTTCCCTGTGATGGACACGCCCTGGGGCCCCATGGGCAATCTCATCTGCTGGGAGAGCTATATGCCCCTGGCCCGGGTGGCGCTGTACCAGAAGGGGATATCCCTGTACATCTCCCCCAATACCAACGACAATCCGGAGTGGCAGGACACCATCCGCCACATCGCCATCGAGGGGCACTGCTACTTCATCAACGCCGATCTGGTTTTCCGCCGCAGCGACTATCCCCAGACCGTCAGCGGCACCGCCGAGATCGCGGCCCTGCCGGACATCGCCTGCCGGGGCGGCAGCTGCGTCATCGACCCCTTCGGCCACGAGGCCTCCGTCACCGTCTGGGACAAGGAGGACATCATCTACGCCGACCTGGATATGCAGAAGGTCCCCGCCAGCCGTATGGAGCTGGACTGCGTGGGCCACTACGCCCGTCCCGACGTGCTGGAGCTGCGCGTCAACGAGAAATAAAAAGAAAACGCCCTCCCGCCGGGAGGGCGTTTTTGCGTTACAGCTCTCGCACGACGCGCTCTACCAGCGCACAGAGCTTCTGGCTGCTCTCGTTGGCGATACGCAGCACCTCCTGATGGGAGTGCTTCTCCCTGGCGATGCCGGTGGCCATGTTGGTGATGCAGGCGATGCCCAGCACCGCCATGCCCAGATAGTTGGCGGCGATGACCTCCGGTACGGTGGACATACCGATGGCGTCAGCGCCCAGGTGCTCATAGGCCCGTATCTCCGCTGCCGTCTCATAGCACGGACCGGGGAAGATAGCGTATACACCCTCCTTGCACGCGAAGCCCAGCGCCCCGGCGGCCTGATGGGCCTTCTCCCGCAGGCGGTGGGGATAGGCCTCCGTCATATCCGGGAAGCGGGGGCCGAAGCGCTCGTCGTTGGGACCGATGAGGGAGTTGGCGCCCAGCATATTGATGTGGTCCGACAGCAGCATCAGGTCCCCGGGGACAAACGTCCGGTTGATGCCGCCGCAGGCGTTGGTGACGATGAGGGTCTTTACCCCCAGCAGCGCCAGCACATACACCGGATAGGTGACCTCCTTCATGCTGAAGCCCTCGTAGTAGTGAAACCGCCCCTGAAGCGCCGCCGCCACCTGACTGCCCAGCCGCCCGATGACCAGATTGCCCGCGTGGCCCGCCACGGTGGAGCAGGGGAAGTGGGGGATATCCCCGTAGGGGATGACGGTCTTGTCCGTCATGGCGTCCACCAGACCACCCAGCCCGCTGCCCAGAATGATGCCCACTGTGGGTGTCTGGGGGATGTGCGCCCGGATGTATGCGGCGGAGGCGCTGACCTTATCGTAAAACTGTTCCATAAACTGTCCTCCTGCATGGGATGTTGTGCCTATTGTATCACGGCGGACGGCACTGCGCCAGAGAAATCGCATATTTTGTGAACAAATATCGTGACTTCTGTGAACATTAGCACTCTCCTGTTGACAGTGCTAAAATCGGCGTTATAATAAAGCCGAACCTTGAGAGAGGGGAACGGAAGCGAACCTCTGAGGGGCGATGAAATGTATACAAATCAGTGGTGACAGCCATGTGCCGGCGGCGTGAGCCGTAGCGCGTGGAGAGCTTCGAATGGAGGAATGACATATGTTGCCCAGCATTTTTGGTGAGAATTTGTTTGATGATTTCTTTGGCGATCCCTTCGGCATGATGCCCCGCGGCCGTGACCCGCTGTACGGCAAGCACGCCAAGAACCTGATGCGTACCGATGTCCGCGAGACGGAGGATACCTATGAGCTGGACGTGGATCTGCCGGGCTTCAAGAAGGATGAGGTCACGCTGGAGTTGAAGAACGGCGTGCTGACCATCCAGGCGGTCAAGGGCCTGGACAAGGATGAGACGGATAAGAAGGGCAAGTACATCCGTCAGGAGCGCTACGCCGGCGCGTGCAGCCGCAGCTTCTATGTGGGCGATGCGGTAGAGCCTGAGGATGTCAGCGCCAGGTTTGAGGATGGCATCCTGACCATCTCCGTGCCCAAGAATGTGAAGAAGCAGCTGCCCAAGAACAGCGCCATCTCCATTCAGTAACAGGAGCGAAACGCCCCGGCGCCGAAAGGCGCCGGGGCGTTTTTGCATGGCAGGGGAGGGGGGATGTTTTTCTTGCCTTTCTCCTCTATATGCGCTATACTGAGCCCAACCTGACCCATAGGAGGATGTACATGGACCCGATTTTTGATATTGAATTGCAGGACTGCCCCATCTGCCGCGGCGTGGGTGCCATGCAGGATGAGCAGGGCTGGTCTGTCTCCGTGGCCTGCATGGACTGCGGGGCCGAGACGGCGCACGCCGAGTACCGCACGCCCGAGGAACGTCTGGAGTCCGCGCGCCGCGTGGCGCTGCTGTGGAACATGGGCAAGGTCGTGCATACCGGCGCCAGCGATTGAACGGCTGCACATGACATGAAAGGGCCGCCCCGAACGGGGCGGCCCTTTTCCGCTTATTGTGCTACCGGAGCGTCCAGCCAGTAGATGACGTAGCATTCCTGCATCTCTCCCATATAGAAGAAGATGTTTTCGCCCATCTCGATGTGCTCACCGAAGGTCAGATCCGGCACGAACAGACGGCCGCTGGTGCGCTTCGGTCCCTTGATGGTGAAGCCCTCCGCTGTGGGGTGCCGCCGCAGCTCGTTGGCGGCCTCCGCCAGACCGGGAAAGTGCAGCGTCCGTTCCAGCTCTGCCAGCTGTGTCGCGCCGTTGATATAGACCAGGTGATTTTCGTCCTTGAACCAGTTGATATGCATGGTGGTGTCCTCCTTGCGGTCGTCCATATCAGTGTATCATATTTGGCGCGGCTTGTCACCCCCTATCGCCTCCGTATACCCGACCGGCAGGAGCGAAGCGGTGGGGCATATGCGTTCTCCGGCGGCAGCGCGGCGCCTGCGTACCACGCGCGTACCGCCGGCATACCGCGTGTGTGCCATGCGCGTATCACCTGCGTATCATCTGTGTATCACCGAAGTATCGCCTGCGTATCATATTTTTACCTATGCCCGCCGTCCGGGCGCTGCCTCCCCACGCATAGAACGTGTATAGATTTGCTATATTCTATGTAAATATCATGTAAATGTAAATGTAACGGTTTTCGCAAAAATAGTTTTCATAAAAATACCGTTTTTGGGTCAATATTGCACATAACAGCCGCTTTTCATTTGTTAAATGTTATGTTTTTATCTTTTTCGGCGGTTTTGATATTGACATTGCGCCCCGCCCTTTGTATAATCGGTACTACCATAAAGGTTCGGCAGAATGGCCCGCCGGACCGTGGCGGCCGCGTATGCTTCGGGCGCATCCCGACGGTATACAAAAACTATTTTTTCAGAAGAGAGGAACCAACATGAAAAAAGCACTTGCGATCATTCTCTCGGTCATGATGCTGATGTCCACCTTGGTGGCCTGCGGCAGCAAGACTGACGACAGCGGTGATGCCAACAATGACGCCGCTGCCAGCTATCCCACCAAAAATGTGAATGTGATCGTTCCCTTCAGCGCCGGCGGCAACACCGATATGTCCATGCGCGCGCTGCTGAACGTGGCGACCAGCCTTGACAGCAAATACACCTTCGTGGTGGACAACAAGACCGGTAATGCCGGCCTGATCGGCATGGAGGCTCTGGCTGAGGCTGATCCCGACGGCTACACCCTGGGCACCACCAACATCGACCTGCTGCTGCACATCTGCTTCGGCCGCACTGATGTGACCATGGATAACTACATCCCCATCGCCGCCACCATGGCTGACCCCTATGTGCTGGTCATCAGCGCTTCCAACCCCAACTACTCCAACCTGGAGGAGTTTGTGGAGTACGCCAAGGCCAACCCCGGTGTTGTGAAGATGGCTGACTCCGGTGTGGGCGCTGCCCCCAACGTTGCCGCCAAGGCGTTTGAGAAGTATTTTGACATCTCCTTCGATTTCTATACCTATGACGGCGCTCCCGAGTGTGTCACCGCTGTTGAGACCAACGAAGTGGATGCTACTTTCCTGCAGCCTACGCCCGCTACCGCCTCTGTCAAGGCCGGTACCCTGTCCATGATCGGCGTCCTCAGCGATGAGCGTCTGGCCAGCTTCCCCGATACCCCCACCATCATGGAGACTTTCGGTGAGGAGTACAACCTGGTTATGAAGGGCTTTGTGGCGCTGTCCGCCCCCGCCGGCACCCCTGATGATGTGGTCGCCGCCCTGCGCGATCTGATGGGTAAGGCTGTTGAGAGCGACGAGTACAAGACCCAGATCGAGTCCCTGGGTATGCAGTACATCACCCTGTACGGCGATGAGCTGAACACGTTCATCAACGAGCAGATGGCTTTCTATAAGGATATCTGCGCCGACATCGATATCAACGGCTGATTTGGCTGCGGTATGCTTCATCGCGTAAAATAAGAAGAGGTGCCTGCCGCATATATGTCCGGTAGGCACCTTCTTGTTTTGCGGAGAGAGGATCCCCTATGTTCTGGAGGTCATTTGTATGAAAAAATACAATTACATTGTATCCGTGGTGATGCTGCTGTTATCCGGATATATCTTTTATGAATCCAGTGGTTATACCATTGGATCTTCGGCGCAGAAAAACCCCGCGGTGTGGCCCTGCATTCTGGCCGGTGCGCTGGCACTGCTGTCTGTGGCGCTGATCATCGAAACGGCGCTTAAAAAAGAACCCGGCGAGGAAAAGAAGACCATCGACTGGAAAAGCCCCGGAATGATCCATGTGTACATCATGCTGGGAATTGTTGTGGGCTTTGTGGTGCTGATGAAGATCGTCGGTATGCTGCTGGCGCTGCTCATTATGATCCCTGCGATCGAATATCTGATGGGCTGCCGCAGCAAGGTCATGCTGATCGCGCTGCCTGTGGGCATGGTGGCTTTTGTGTATCTGTTCTTCGTGGTAGCAATGAAGCTGACCCTGCCCGCGCCTATCTGGGCTTGAGAAAGGAGGAAAACAATATATGGATACTTCCGCATTGTCATTTGCTTTCAGCGCTGTTTTCACTCCGATCAATATGCTGGTCATTCTGGGCGGTACGATCCTGGGCATTTTCATCGGCGCTATGCCCGGCATGTCCTCTCCCATGGGCCTGTCCATCATGCTGCCATTTACCTTCCAGCTGCACGGCTATGCCGGCATCATGATGCTGCTGGGTATTTTCTGCGGCTCCATTTACGGCGGCTCTATTTCCGCCTCGCTGCTGAATACGCCGGGTACGGCTGCTTCCGCTGCCACGTGTCTGGATGCCTACCCCATGTCCGTGCAGATGCGGCAGCCAGGGCGGGCACTGGGTATATCCACCTTCTCATCCCTGTGCGGTGGACTGTTCAGCTGCGTGGTACTGGTGTTCGGCGCTACGTATCTGGCCAAGGTTGCCTTGAACTTCAAGTCCCCGGAGTATTTCGCGCTGGCCTTTTTCGGCATTAGCATCATCACCAGTGTGTCCGGAAAATCCGTGATCAAGGGTCTGATGGGCGGTATTCTGGGCCTGCTGTTTGCTACCGTGGGTGTGGATAACTTTACCGGCACGTACCGCTTTACCTTTGGTAGCTCCTTCCTCAAGGGCGGTCTGGCTATGATCCCCATCTTGATCGGCGTGTTTGCTTTCGCACAGGTGCTCAAGACCATTGAGGAGAAATACAACGAGCAGCCGCTGCATGAGCGCGTTAAAATCGAACGGGTCTTTCCCCGCAAGGATGATTTGAAGACCATCGCTCCCACGGTGGTCCGGTCCTCCATTCTGGGTACCTTCATCGGTGCTGTACCCGGAACCGGCGGCGATATTGCCTCCTGGGTGGGCTATAACATGGCCAAGCGCTTCTCCAAGCATCCCGAAAAGTTCGGTCACGGCTCTCCTGAGGGTATTGCGGGCTCCGAGGCCGCCAACAACGCTATCGCCGGTGGTGCGTTCGTGCCCCTGCTGGCTCTGGGTATCCCCGGCGATGCCGGTACCGCGGTCATGATGGGTGCGCTGACGATGCAGGGTATCGTCTTCGGGCCGTCCCTGTTCACCGAGGAACCCGGCAAGGCTTACATCGTGTTCATTGCTCTGTTTGTTGCCAATATCCTGATGGGTATTTGCGGTTTCTCGATGATTCGTGTTTTCGGCAAGGTCATCGATGTACCCAACAAATATCTGGTGCCTGTCATCATGACATTCTGCATTACAGGCACCTTCGCATTGAACCACTATCTGGAGGAAGTTTTCCTGATGCTCATCATGGGTGTGATCGGCTTTGTCCTGATCAAGCTGGACTTTGCTATGCCGCCTATCATTCTGGGCCTGGTCCTCGGATCCCTGGCAGAGAAAAATGCCCGCCGCAGTATTGACCTGCTGGGGTCCTCCGAGACGATTTGGCAGCACCCCATTGCCATTATCTTCATCGTGCTGGCCATTGCGTCTCTGGTGTCCCCCGCGATCAGCGCGGCAATCAAGAAGCGCAAGGCCGCCAAGGCTGCGGCTGCTGAGGAGAACTGAAGACAAACGGCGCAGCTTTCCTGTTCCGTTTATGCCAGCAGGCCCGGGACGGCCATCCGTCCCGGGCCTGCCGCAGCAAAAGAACGGATGCCTTTCTGTAGACATCCGTTCTTTCTTTTGCTTTGCTTGGTTTTCATATATTGTGGGCGGCACATCACTTTTTGAGCAATGTCTGTACCACCTGGCACAGAGTACCCTCTGTGCCCACATTACCGGGGAAGATGATATAGGGCGTGTGCGGGAAGGTGCTCTCCTCGCCGGTCTCCCAAACGGGAACGCCGGGGGCGATCTGACCACGGACCCGCGCACAGTGTACCCGCAGCGCCTTTACGCCCACATCGCTGGAGGTAATGCCTCCTTTGGCCAGCACAAAGGCAGGCCGCACTGTCAGGTCGGCAACCAGTGATGTGAGCGCATCCGAGATCTTCACACTGATCGCCAGATTTTTTTCCCGCTGGTCATCCTCAGAGCGCAGGACCATACGGCTGGGGTATACCGCCACGGTCGTGCCGTCTGCCAACAGTGTGTTGGTACGGTCCAGAATACGCCGGCGCTCCGCCGCCAACGCGGCGTCGTCAAACACGGTGTTCACATCAAAACAGATGTATTCGATCTCCGGGCAGTCCTTTTGCAGTGCTTCCAGCTGCATTGTGGTTTTGCGGACATGGGAGCCGACGACAATGATGCCGCCGTTCCGCTGATCGGCGCACATAAGATCCTCCCGCTGCAGCAGAGGCTGATCGCTCACTGCGCCCAGAACTTTGACCACGGCTGCCGAGCCACGGAACATAAATACCTTACCCCGGGCTGCCGCGCGCAGATAGGCGGTAACGAACACCGCTACATCGTCATAGCATACGGCGTTGACAACCACTTTGTTGAAGCCGGAAACGCCCATCAGCTTTTCGCAGACGGCGTCATAGTCGCGGCGG
>OGNQ01001976.1_pt1 | contig 11458 bp, 6 predicted proteins | sample 1573481 | NCBI WGS metagenome assembly OGNQ01 (sample SAMEA2581920, study PRJEB24529) | metagenome | biome: Human gut stool | place: China | collected 2011 | reverse complement strand
AGAACACCGGCTCGCGCTGGCTGCGGCCCTTGAGATAAGCCTTGGTCACGTCGTCCACGGGGAAGATGCCGTTCTTGGCACCGGCCTCAATGGCCATGTTGCAGATGCACAGGCGGTCGTCCATGGTAAGCCCTGCCACGCCCGGGCCGGTGAATTCCATGGACTTATACAGTGCGCCGTCCACACCGATCATGCCGATGATGTGCAGGATCAGGTCTTTGCCGGACACGCGGGGGCTGAACTTGCCCTTGAGCACAAACTTGATGGCAGAGGGCACCTTGAACCATGCCATGCCGGTGGCCATGCCTGCGGCCATATCGGTAGAGCCTACACCGGTGGAGAAGGCACCCAGCGCACCGTAGGTGCAGGTGTGGCTATCCGCGCCGATCACGCAGTCACCGGCGGTGACGATGCCTTTTTCCGGCAGCAGGGCGTGCTCGATGCCCATCTGACCGACATCGTAGAAGTTGAGGATATCGTATTTATTGGCGAATTCCCGGCACTGCTTGGACTGGGTAGCGCTCTTGATATCCTTATTGGGTACAAAGTGGTCCAGCACAATGGCGATATGCTCTTTATCGAACACGCGGTCAAAACCGGCGCGTTCAAACTCGTTGATGGCCACCGGGGTGGTGATATCGTTGCCCAGCACAATGTCCAACTTTGCGTTGATCAGCTGGCCTGCCTTGACCTCCGGCAGTCCGGCGTGTGCGGCAAGGATCTTCTGCGTCAGGGTCATTCCCATGGTAGTTTTCTCCTTTTTATCGATTGTTGATTGCGCTGACAAGGGCGCGGATACCGGCCACGATGATGTCGGTGTCGGTACCGGCACCCCATGTGACCGTGTTGTCTCCCCAGACAAGCCCCACATAGGAGGCTGCGCGGGAGGTAGAGCCCTCGTCCAAGCTGTGCTCAGAGTAGTTTTCCAGATGGAAGTCCATGCCGGTGGCGCTCTGGATAGCGTTGGCTACGGCATCCAGACGGCCGTTGCCCACTGAGGTGACCACCTTGCGCTGCCCGTTCAGCTCCAGCGTGACTGTGGCGGTAATGCCGTTTACCTGTGCAAAGTGGGCTTCCACCACGTTCAGCGGCTTTGCGCGGTTGAGGTAGGTATCCTCGAAGATGTGCAGCACCTCGGCGGCGCTCAGTTCCTTGTGGCTGTGGTCGGACACGCTCTTGACCTTATAGCCCAGCGCCTCCCGCATCTTGGGGGGCAGATTGTAGCCGTAGTTCTGTTCCAGCACAAAGCCGATGCCGCCCTTGCCGCTCTGGCTGTTGATACGGATAACGTCGGCATCGTAGGTGCGGCCGATGTCGTGGGGGTCCACCGGGATGTAGGGGCATGTCCAGCGGTGCTCGCCGGTCTGCTTGCGGTACGCCATGCCCTTGGCAATGGCGTCCTGATGACTGCCGGAGAAGGCGGCAAACACCAGCTGCCCGGCGTAGGGGGTACGCTCGTAGATATGCATCCGGGTCACCCGCTCGTAGGTGGCGCAGATGGCGGGCATATCCGAGAAGTCCAGCTTGGGGTCTACGCCGTGGCTGTACATATTCATGGCCAGCGTTACGGCGTCCACATTGCCGGTGCGCTCGCCGTTGCCAAACAGGCAGCACTCCACGCGCTGTGCGCCCGCCAGCACTGCCAGCTCTGCGCAGGCCACGCCGGTGCCACGGTCGTTGTGGGGATGGGTGGAGATGATCACGCTGTCGCGGTATTTCAGGTGCTTGTCGCAGTACTCGATCTGGTTGGCATACACATGGGGCATGCTCATCTCCACGGTCACCGGCAGGTTGATGATCATGGGGCGCTCCGGGGTGGGCTGCATGATATCCAGCACGGCGTTGCACACCTCTACGGCGTAGTCCACCTCGGTGCCGGTAAAGCTTTCGGGGCTGTACTCGAACAGGAAGTTGCCCTCGTACTCCTCACTGAGCTGCTTGACCAGCTTTGCACCGTCCACGGCGATCTGCTTGATCTCCTCCTTGGACTTGTGGAACACCTGCTCCCGCTGTGCCACGGAGGTGGAGTTGTAGAAGTGGATCACCGCCCGGGGTGCGCCCTTGACGGCCTCGAAGGTGCGGCGGATGATGTGGTCGCGGCACTGGGTCAGCACCTGCACAGTGACATCGGCGGGGATCATGTTCTTTTCGATCAGGGTGCGCAGGAACTCGTACTCGGTCTCACTGGCGGCGGGGAAGCCCACCTCGATCTCCTTGAAGCCGATCTTTACCAGCATCTGGAAGAACTCCAGCTTTTCTGCAAGGCTCATAGGCACGATCAGCGCCTGATTGCCGTCCCGCAGATCCACGCTGCACCATGCGGGAGCCTTTTCAATATGGTCTTTTTTTACCCAGCTGTCATAACCGGCGGGTACCGGGTAGTACCCCGGTGCGTACTTGGTAGCGTCCATCATCCTGTTGTCCTCCTGAAATAGCATAAAGCCTTCACCCCTTGGGGGAAGGTGGCGCGTAGCGCCGGATGAGGGGTGATTTCCCGGCAGCAGCTGCTTGCCTGCGCCCTCATCAGTCACCTGCGGTGACAGCTTCCCCCGACCGGGGGAAGCCTTTTGCCCTACTGCAACCGTTGTACGAAAAAAGGCTCCCGTCTTTCAAGGCGAAAACCTTGAGAGACGAGAGCCTGTAAATTGCTTTTACAGGGCACCCGTGGTACCACTCTCCTTGCTGCACGGTCAGGTACAGCCACTTTGCACGATCGGCCAAAACAGCGAATCGCTGCCCTTGTAACGGTGGGCATCCGTCAGAACCTACTTGTCCGTTCAGTTCTGCCGCTCGGGGGCCAGTATCCGAAGTTCTCTGCACCCGCCTTGCACCACCCGGCGGCTCTCTGCACGCAGAAGAAAGATCGTTTTATCCCTGTCAACGCATTTGCACTTTGTTGAAAGTGAGATAATTTTAGCACGACTGCCAGAAAGTGTCAAGAAGTTTCGTTCAGGATAAAGATGAAAGCATTTCACAATGCCATGGGGTAAATCATGCAAAATTGAGGTCGTTGCTCCCCTGCCCCCTCATCCGGCAAGCCCTTTGCGCACCTATAATATGGTAACTGAGCGGCTTTAGCCCTCTTTGTTAAGAAACTGCTAAGTTTTTGCAAAGTTGCCCTCGCTGCGCTGTTGCCGGGCGGCAAGGTGTGGTATACTGGACGCAGCAAACGGGTGGAAGCCCACTTTATATAGAAGGAGGAACATCCCATGAAAGAAGTCAAGCCATCCAAAAAGCCGCTGGCTATCTACTATGCCATCGTGCTGCTGGTGCTGCTGGTCATCAACCTTGTGGTCATGCCGTGGCTGGCCGAGCGTCAGGTGCAGGAGGTAGACTACGGCACCTTTATGAGCATGACCGAGCAGGAAAACATCGGCAAGGTGGATATCCAGTCCAACCAGATCATTTTTACGGATAAGGACAACAAGCAGATCTACAAGACCGGCCTGATGAACGACCCCAGTCTGACCGAGCGCCTGTACGACGCAGGTGCACAGTTCTCCAGCGAGATCGTGGAGCAGGGTTCGCCGGTGCTCAGCTTTTTGCTGTGGTTCGTGCTGCCCATCCTGCTGTTCAGCTTCATCGGCAACCAGATGAACAAAAAGCTGATGGAAAAGGCAGGCGGCGGCCCGGGCTCCATGATGTTTGGCGGCGCGGGCAAATCCAACGCAAAGGTGTATGTGCAGTCCACCCACGGCATCCGCTTTGCGGATGTGGCCGGTGAGGACGAAGCCAAGGAGAACCTGCAGGAGATCGTCAATTATCTGCACGACCCCAAGCAGTATGAGGAGATCGGTGCCTCCATGCCCAAGGGCATTCTGCTGGTAGGCCCTCCGGGCACCGGTAAGACCATGCTGGCCAAGGCCGTAGCAGGTGAGTCCAACGTGCCCTTCTTTTCCATCTCCGGCTCCGACTTTGTGGAGATGTTCGTGGGCATGGGTGCCTCCAAGGTGCGTGACCTGTTCAAGCAGGCCAAAGAAAAAGCACCCTGCATCGTATTCATCGATGAGATCGACGCCATTGGCCAGAAGCGCAACAGCGGCCAGTTTGGCGGCAATGACGAGCGCGAGCAGACCCTGAACCAGCTGCTTACCGAGATGGACGGCTTTGAGGGAAACACCGGTGTCATTATTCTGGCGGCTACCAACCGCCCGGATTCCCTCGACCCTGCCTTGACCCGTCCCGGCCGGTTCGACCGCCGCGTGCCCGTGGAGCTGCCCGACCTGAAGGGCCGCGAGGAGATCTTGAAGGTACACGCCAAAAAAGTGAAGATCGCCCCGGGTGTGGACTTCAACACCGTGGCACGCATGGCCTCCGGTGCCTCCGGCGCAGAACTTGCCAACATTGTGAATGAAGCTGCTCTGCGTGCCGTGCGGGCAGGGCGCAAGAGCGTGACGCAGGCCGACCTTGAGGAGAGCATCGAGGTGGTCATTGCCGGCTACCAGAAGAAGAACTCCATCCTGACCGACCACGAAAAGTGCATCGTAGCCTACCATGAGATCGGCCACGCCCTTGTGGCAGCCAAGCAGTCCAACTCTGCACCGGTGCAGAAGATCACTATTATCCCCCGCACCTCCGGCGCACTGGGCTACACCATGCAGGTGGACGAGGGCAACCACTACCTGATGAACAAGGCCGAGCTGGAAAATAAGATTGCCACCCTGACCGGCGGCCGCGCCGCCGAGGAGGTGGCATTCAACTCCATCACCACCGGCGCATCCAATGATATCGAGCAGGCCACCAAACTTGCCCGCGCCATGCTGACCCGCTACGGCATGAGCGATGAATTTGACATGGTGGCGTTGGAAACCGTGAACAACCAGTATCTGGGCGGCGATACCTCGCTGGCCTGCAGTGCCCAGACCCAGTGCGAGATCGACCGGAAGGTGGTAGAGCTGGTCAAGACCCAGCACGAAAAGGCCATCCGCATCCTGACCGAGAACCGCGCAAAGCTGGACGAGCTGGCACAGTACCTGTACCAGAAAGAGACCATCACCGGCGAGGATTTCATGGATATCCTCAACCGCGATGATGCCGAAAATAAACCAGAAAATCCCTGAAAATAAAAATTTTTGAATCTTTTGCAATAATCCGGCCGCCGTATCCGTTTACAAAGCAGATACGGCGGTTTTCCATTGTGAATGCGCCGCAGCTGAACCATGGTTTAAAAAAATTATGATGCAAAAAAAAACAAGGCAGTCCCTGCGGCTGCCGTTTTCAGGAGGTATTTCCTATGAAGATGCTGAACAAAAAGTTTGTCCGTACCCTGAGCTGTGCCGCTGTGGCGGTGTGCGCCGCTGCCATGCTGAGCGTGGGTGCCTTTGCCGCCGAGGTGGATTCTACCTGTGTGGAGGGCTATCTGCCCCCGCAGGAGCAGATGGTGCAGGGCGACATCGCACTGCACAGCGGTGACGTTGCCGTGGGCGAAAAAGACCCCAGCTACGGCGGTTACGGTGCCCCGGAGGGCAACCCCATTCAGGGCAACATTATGCTGATCTCCGGCGATGAGCTGGCCGACACCGCAAAGACCGAGGCACGCTACACCGTCAAGGGTCTGCTGGGCAAGCAGCTGCTGTACACCGCCCGCCAGAAGGACGGCGTGCTGACGCTGGACGTCCCCGCCGAGGTGGCTACCTTCCGCACCACCATCGAGGATATGCAGACCCTGCAGGCCAACGGTGTGAAAACGCTGGTGCTGGTGACCGAGAAGAACACCACCACCCTGAACCTCTCGCTGCTGTGCGAGGGACAGAAGTCCGGCACCCGCGTCACCCTGCGGCATCTGGGCAGCAATGCTACCCTCTCTGTGGGTCTGCGCTGCCGCCGCGACCTGCTGATCGGCCGCTAATCGGAAAAACGGCAGTATAATTTGTGGTTCAGAAACGCCCACAGGCGTTTCTGAACCACTTTTTTAATGATGACAAGACCCCCGGCGAGCAGCCGGGGGTCTTGTCGCACACTTATGGAGGCTTGGACAGGAATAAAAGGAAGATCACATTCCCTTTGCGGGAAAGAGAATCGCTGCTTACTTGCCGCGGACGGCTGCGAAGCCGGCTTCCAGATCGGCAAGGATGTCATCAATGTGCTCGGTGCCGATGGACAGGCGGATGGTGTTCTGGTAGATCTGCTGCTCGGCCAGTTCTGCATCGGTCAGCTGGCTGTGGGTGGTGGAGGCCGGGTGGATGACAAGGCTCTTCACGTCCGCCACGTTGGCCAGCAGAGAGAAGATCTTCAGGTTATCAATGAAGGTAAAGGCCTCCTCGCGGCCACCCTTGATATTAAAGGTAAAGATAGATGCGCCGCCGTTGGGGAAGTACTTCTGGTACAGGGCGTGATCCGGGTGATCCGGCAGCGAGGGATGGTTCACCTTTTCCACCTGCGGGTGGTTGGCAAGGAACTCCACCACCTTTTTGGTGTTCTCCACATGACGCTCAATGCGCAGGCTCAGCGTCTCGGTGCCCTGCAGCAGCAGGAAGGCGTTGAAGGGGGAGATGGTAGCGCCGGTATCACGCAGCAGGATAGCGCGGATGTAGGTGACAAAAGCGGCAGGGCCTGCGGCATCCGCAAAGGAGACGCCATGGTAGCTGGGGTTCGGGGCGGCAATGTTGGGGTAACGGCCGCTGGCCTTCCAGTCGAAGTTGCCGCTGTCCACGATGATGCCGCCCAGCGTGGTGCCGTGGCCGCCGATGAACTTGGTGGCAGAGTGCACCACGATGTCAGCGCCGTGCTCGATGGGGCGGATCAGGTACGGGGTGCCGAAGGTGTTGTCGATGACCAGCGGCAGGCCGTGCTTATGAGCGATGGCGGCAATGGCGTCGATGTCGGGGATATCGCTGTTGGGGTTGCCCAGGGTCTCCAGATAGACAGCCTTGGTGTTGGGCTGGATGGCATTCTCCACCTCAGCCAGATCGTGTGCATTGACAAAGGTAGTGGTGACACCGAACTGGGTCAGGGTGTGCTCCAGCAGGTTGTAGCTGCCGCCGTAGATGGTCTTTTGTGCCACGATGTGGTCACCGGCCTGTGCCAGTGCCTGAATGGTGTAGGTGATGGCGGCTGCACCGGAAGCGGTAGCCAGTGCTGCCACGCCGCCCTCCAGCGCTGCGATGCGCTTTTCGAACACATCCTGCGTGGAGTTGGTCAGCCGGCCGTAGATGTTGCCTGCATCGGCCAGACCGAAACGGTCGGCGGCGTGCTGGCTGTTGCGGAACACATAGGACGTGGTCTGGTAGATGGGCACCGCACGGGCATCGGTGGCGGGGTCGGCCTGCTCCTGACCGACATGAAGCTGCAGGGTCTCAAATTTATATTCAGACATTGTTATTTGCCTCTCTTAATATACTAAAAGTATTATTGTTGTGTACAAAAAATCCCGATGCGTTTTCAAAGGCGCACCGGGCAGTGTGGTCTACCGGAGCTGCTGCTGTCACATTCGGGTGCACATTCGCGCAGCCGAGGGCAACATACAGTACACATCCGATGCCGGTGCCCGGTTGGTATGCATTCGCCCACAGCGATAATTCGCGTGCAGCAGTTCTTTCCAGATCAGCTTCATCTTTGTGCCCTCCTTCCGGTAAAACTTTTCCATCCCTCTATGTACCACCCGCCGGAGAACCTCTGTTTCATTTCCCTACAAGACTGGTGGATTGGATGTTTGCATTATATCCCGTTCTACCTAGTTTGTCAATAGGTTAATTCCACTTTTTTCAAGGATGTATTTTTTGCATGATAATTTTGCCCGTACTGCCCCCGCCCGACAGCATTTTGTACAGCGACCCCTCTGAACAAAAAACGAAGCCCGGAACGTCTGCGGACGCTCCGGGCTTCGTTTTCTCATAAAATGGTCAGGCCTGCTTTGTCTCTTCCGTCCGGGTGGAAATGCCGAACAGCACAAAGCCGATGACAAACAGGATGGCAATGGAGCCCACACCCACGTTGGCGCTGCCGGTCAGCTGGCTGCCCACACTGACAATCATGGTGCCAAGGAAGGATGCACCCTTGCCGCAGATGTCGAACAGGCCAAAGTATTCGCCAGATTTTTCCTGCGGGATGATTTTGGCAAAGTGGCTGCGGCTCAGTGCCTGCACACCGCCCTGGAACATACCCACCACCACGGCCAGCACCCAGAACTGCCACTGGCTCTTCAGGAAGAAGGCAAAGACGGCAATGCCGGTATAGGCCGCGATGCACACCGGGATCAACTGGCTGGAGGGGTATTTTGCGCTCAGCCGGCCGAAGATCAGCGCCGAGGGAAAGGCCACGATCTGGGTGACCAGCAGCGCCAGCAGCAGGCCGGTGGTGTCCAGCCCCAGTGCCGTGCCGTAGGCGGTGGCCATATCAATGATGGTATACACGCCGTCGATGTAGCAGAAGAACGCCAGCAGGAACCAGAACACCTGCTTGTCCTGCGGCAGATGCTTCAAGGTCTGCCCAATGCGCACAAAGCTCTGGCGGATGGCGTGCTGCTCCACCTCCACATAGTTGACCTGCCGGTAGCGCCGGAGCAGCGGCAGGGTGGTGACCAGCCACCACACCGCCGTGATGAACAGTGCAATGGTCAGGGCGGTCATCTGGCTCATGCCGATGGCACTGCTGCCCAGCACCAGCGCCAGACACACCACAAAGGGCACACAGCTGCCGATGTAGCCCCAGGCATAGCCGCGGGAGGACACCATGTCCATCCGCTCCGGGGTGGTCACATCGCCCAGCATGGAGTCATAAAACACCAGACTGCCCGAAAAACCGATCTTGGCCACGATGAAGACGACCAGGAACGGCAGCCAGGTGCGGGCCGCGCCCATGGCACAGCAGCCCAGCACACCCACGAACAGACAGAGCATGAAGATGGGCTTTTTGAAATTCTTGGTATCGGCCAGGGTGCCCAGAATGGGCCCCAGCACGGCGGTGATCACCGTGACCACCGAGCTTGCATAGCCCCAGTAGGCCAGATAGTTCACCTTGCTCACGCCGCCGGCCTCCGCCAGCGCGTTGAAGAAGATGGGCACCAGGGTTGCGATCATCAGCACAAAAGCCGAGTTGCCCACATCGTACAGGATCCACGCACGCTCCAGCGGCGTGACCTTAAATTTTTTCTTTTGCATTCTTGTTCCTCTCGCACCGCCGTGCGGTGCACTCTCTTTTCCCAGTTGTCTGAACGGCAGGGAGTTTCTCTGACCTCCTGCTGGCCGCCCCTCAGAATTCCCCGAAGGTGTGGTCATAGGCCTTGTCCAACGGCTCGTCCGTGTCCAGCGTTTCCGCATAGGCTTCGATCAGCCGCACCGCCAGCGGAATGGCCTGTTGGTACAGGGCATCCAGTTTCTCATTGCTCTCGGTGCACTGCGGGTTGGGCTGCGGGTTGGCCACAAGGCCGTGGAGCACGTCATACTTGCCCACTGCCTTCATGCCGGTGAGCACCACCCAGCGCTTGACCGCGCCGGAGGGCTGCAGCAGCCGGTGCATCGCGATCATCCCCTTGAGGGCGTCCAGCACCTGCAGGCCGGTCAGGCCCTCGTAGAAGGGCGCGATGACCCGGGCATTTTCCGCCGTGGGCCGGATATGGCTGGCCGTGAAGAAGCTCTTCGGGTCATGGCCGTCCCGGCGCAGCAGCATGTCGTCGAACTCGGTCTCGATTTCGCAGTGGCTCACCCCGCTCTGGCGGGTGTAGGCCTCCACATAGGGGTGACAGGTGCTGTCCAGCGCAAAATGACACACGAACCCCAGCGCATAGGCCAGCGCGGCGTCCCGGTCCTTTGCCTGTCGCACCACGCCCCGGGCGCGCTCAAAGAACACCCGGCCCGGCTGCTCGTGCATGGCGTTGCCCAGGGCGCCCACGGGGTTGGACTTGGCTGCATGATAGTAGAACAGCAGATCCGGCCCGTGCAGGCCCACGTCGAACAGGGCCCGGTTTTTCCCGATCTGATCCTGCAGGGCTGCGGGCAGCTGCTGCAGAACATCCGCGCCGAAGCGGCGGTGCGCATAAGTTGACGGCATAAGATCCCCTCCTGTTTCTGTCGGGCGCAGTGCGCTCATAGTTTCAGTATAGCAGAAAGTTTCCCGACCTTCTACCCTTTCGTGTCTGATTTCTGTAAAAATTTTGAATGATTCTCACTGCATTCTGCCGGGTCGTTTCTGAAAATATGGGCTCTGCACGCAAAGCGCAAAAAAGCACAGCCGTTCTCAGAACAGCTGTGCCTTTCCGGTATCAATTCTTATATGTTCTCGTAGCCCTGCGGCATCTCGTTCTTGCGGTTGCGGTCCATGAGGGTGCGGAGTGCGTCGCTGGCGCTCATGCCCTCCTTGACGATGGCGTTCACCGTCTGCACGATGGGCATTTCCACGTTGTACTTGGCGGCAAGCTCCATGGCGGCGGGCAGGGCGTTGATGCCCTCCACCACCATGCCCACTTCCTTCACGGCCTGCTCCGGGCTTTCGCCCTTGCCGATGAGGATGCCGGCGCGGTTGTTGCGGCTGTGCATGCTGGTGGCCGTCACGATCAGGTCCCCGATGCCGGCCAGGCCCGCAAAGGTGTGGATGTTGCAGCCCATGGCCACGCCCAGGCGGGCGATCTCGGCAATGCCCCGGGTGATGAGGGCCGCGCGGGCGTTGTCGCCGTAGCCAAGGCCGGTGGAGATGCCCACGCCCAGGGCGATCACGTTTTTCAGGGCACCGCTCAGCTCCACGCCCTTGATGTCGGGGTTGGTGTACACGCGCATGCAGGTGTTGCTGAACACATCCTGCACAAAGCAGGCCGCCTCGTCATCCGGGCAGGCCGACACAATGGTGGTGGGCAGGTCCAGCGCCACTTCCTCGGCGTGCGTGGGGCCGCTCAGGGCCACCAGCCTGCAGTTTTTGGGGCCGCCGTCCCTGTTCAGCTCGTCGGCGATCACCTCGGTCATGGTATATAAGGTATCCGGCTCCATGCCCTTGGCCACATCCACAAGGATCTGACCGTCCGGAATATAGGGCCGTGCCTTGGCGGTGGTGCCCCGCACGAACACCGACGGCACTGCAAACAGCAGCACATCCTTGCCGGTGCACACTTCCTCGATGCTCTTGGTGAACTGCAGCTCGGCCGGGATCTTCATGCCCGGCAGGTTGGGGTGCACCCGTGTAGTGGAGAGGTTGTCCACCTCCGCCTCAATGGCCGACCACACCTGCACTTCGTTGCCGCTGACGGTCAGCATCCGCGCCAGCGCCATGCCCCAGGTACCTGCACCCAGAACGCCAATTTTTTTCTTCGTCACGTTCGTGTCCTCCGTGTCTGCACCGCGCAAAGGGCACTGCGCCCTCTGCGGTGAATTTGCGCCTGTGCCGGGCCAAGCCCGGTGCGCGTTGTTATGTTCATTGTACACGAAAGCCGGTGCGCCGTCAACCGGTTGACTCATTGCACAAAGTTAACACCTGTTACCGGCATTTTTTGTGGAGTTCTCGCGTTTTATCCAAACCGTTTGCACTCTGTCCG
>OGNQ01001973.1_pt1 | contig 11476 bp, 8 predicted proteins | sample 1573481 | NCBI WGS metagenome assembly OGNQ01 (sample SAMEA2581920, study PRJEB24529) | metagenome | biome: Human gut stool | place: China | collected 2011 | reverse complement strand
TGAATGTGGATAATAGAGCGTCTTTCTGCGCCTAAAATTTGGTATTTAGAAAGCGATTTTGTATGTTGGTCAAAACTCAATGCAGCAAATGGCATAAGACATTGATAATCAACATGTTTTTCTTGAAGGTTGACGCTTCCTTGCAATGCGTAATTAACACATCGCATTGTTTTACGAAAATTGTCTTAGATAACAATTGAGTATGCTATCAATGCACCCAGCAACACACAGTCGTGAGATTGACTGTTCGCGAGAAACACGAGGTCGATGGCTAAGGTCAGTAAATCTGTAAAGTGCGGTTAATTTTCAAGGTATTTTAGATAATTCAAAACGAGAAATTGACAATGAAAAGAATGTTAATCAATGCGACTCAAAAAGAAGAGTTGCGCGTTGCGTTGGTCGATGGCCAGCGTTTATTCGACTTGGATATTGAAAGTCCGGGTCATGAACAGAAAAAAGCCAATATTTACAAAGGGAAAATCACTCGCGTAGAGCCGAGTTTAGAAGCTGCCTTTGTGGATTATGGTGCAGAGCGCCATGGCTTCCTTCCTTTAAAAGAAATTGCCCGCGAGTATTTCCCTGCTGATTATGTGTTTCAAGGTCGTCCAAATATCCGTGATATTTTGACCGAAGGCCAAGAAGTGATCGTTCAGGTGAACAAAGAAGAGCGTGGCAATAAAGGCGCAGCCTTAACCACTTTTGTTTCCCTTGCCGGTAGTTATTTGGTGATTATGCCAAACAATCCACGTGCAGGTGGCATTTCTCGCCGTATTGAAGGCGATGAGCGTATCGAATTAAAAGAAGCATTGAGTTCTTTAGATGTACCAGAAGGCGTTGGTCTTATCGTGCGTACTGCAGGTGTAGGTAAATCACCAGAAGAATTACAATGGGACTTAAAAGTACTTTTACATCATTGGGAAGCAATTAAGCAAGCTTCACAAAGCCGTCCAGCTCCGTTCTTAATTCACCAAGAAAGTGATGTGATCGTTCGTGCGATCCGTGATTACTTGCGTCGTGATATCGGTGAGATCTTAATTGATAGCCCGAAAGTATTTGAAAAAGCAAAAGCACACATCAAACTTGTGCGTCCAGATTTCATCAATCGTGTGAAACTGTATCAAGGCGAAGTGCCGTTATTTAGCCACTACCAAATTGAGTCACAAATTGAATCAGCTTTCCAACGTGAAGTGCGTTTACCTTCTGGTGGATCGATTGTCATTGATGTGACAGAAGCGTTAACGGCGATCGATATCAACTCGGCGCGTTCAACTCGTGGTGGTGACATTGAAGAAACCGCATTAAATACCAACCTTGAAGCCGCAGATGAAATTGCTCGTCAATTACGTTTACGTGACTTAGGTGGGTTAGTGGTTATCGATTTCATTGATATGACACCTGTTCGTCACCAGCGTGAAGTAGAAAACCGTATCCGTGATGCCGTGCGTCAAGACCGTGCACGTATTCAAATCAGCCGTATTTCTCGCTTCGGCTTGTTGGAAATGTCACGTCAGCGTTTAAGCCCATCATTAGGTGAGTCTTCTCACCATGTTTGCCCACGCTGTCAAGGTACAGGTAAAGTGCGTGATAACGAAAGTTTATCACTTTCTATCTTACGTTTAATTGAAGAAGAAGCGTTAAAAGAAAATACCAAACAAGTACACACTATCGTGCCTGTACAAATTGCGTCTTACTTACTTAACGAAAAACGTAAAGCCGTTCATAGCATCGAAAAACGTCATGATGTAGATATTATCGTGGTGCCAAATGAAGCAATGGAAACGCCACATTTCAGCGTATTCCGTGTACGTGAAGGCGAAGAGCTTAACGAATTAAGCTATAACTTAGCGAAATTCCATGATGCACAAGACGATACATTTGTACCAGAAGAGTCTCTTGTTTCTCGCAATATCGAAACTGCAGCAGTAACCTCTGAGCAAGTGATGGAAAGTGCCGCGGTATCTCTATCGATCCCAACGGCTGCACCAGCACCAGTTGAGCGTAAATCAGAAGAACCGTCATTGTTTGCAAAAATTGTTGCCGCAATTAAAGGTTTATTTGCTTCTGAACCAAAAGAAGAGAAAAACCAAAATAACCGCAACAATCGTAACAGCAATCGTAATAATCGTCGCAATCAAGATCGCCGTAATAATCGTCGTTCTCGCAATAACGAAAACAACGATAATGCGAAAAATACAGATGAAGAAAATGCGCGTCCAACTCGCGAGCGTGTGAATAATCGTCGCAATCGTCGTAACGCGAATGAAGAAGTGACATCTGAAAGTGCGGTTAATTTTGCTAATGTTTCTGATGATAATCGTCAAGAAGAAAAAGCAGAGAAACCGGTAGCAGAGCGTCGTCAACGTCGTGATTTACGTAAACGTGTTCGTATTGATGACAATGCAACTGATGTAAACGAGAATGTTATTAAAGCGGTTGAAGTACCAGTTGTTGAAACTGTTCAAAATGAAGTGGTTGAAAACAATGTTACTGATAATGCTGAAGATAAACCACGTCAAGAACGTCAGCGTCGTACTCCACGTCATTTACGTACATCGAATAATCAACGCCGTCGTCGTAATGAAGTGAAGTCACCAATGCCATTATTTGCGGCAGTTGCTTCACCTGAATTAGCAAGCGGTAAAGTTTGTGTCGATTATTCTGTTGTGAATGCAGTGAAAGAAAGCAATTTCTTATCTGTGGATGAATTGCTTGAGCAAGAAAAAACGAAAAAAGGTGTAATCACACCTGCAACAGGTATTGTAGTGGAAGAACAACCGGTAAAAACTCAACCAGCTTTAGATTTTATTACTCAACCGGCAAATGAGGCTGTGCAACAGAAAGTGCAAGAATCATTAGAACGCTTGCATCATAAATCAGAGCCTGTTGTTCAAGTCGAAACAGCTGAAGTTGAACCACAAGAAAAAACAGAATTTGTTCGTTCTTATGTGTTCACTGGTCGTGCAGGTACCATTTCAGCGGTACAACACACTAAAGCAGCGATGACATTAGCTAAAGCACCAGATGAAGAGTCTAAACCATTCCCAATTGTAGAATGGATGGAGTCTCGCTATTACTTTAACGGTAAAGGCGCGGCAGGCCATCATAGTGCAATTAGCCATATTTATTCTGAAGCGACACAAGCAAAAGCAGAGTAATATCTCAATAATAAAAGCGGAGCCAGTAGGTTCCGTTTTTTATTTTGTGTATTTTTAAAACATAGTGATTTAAAAGTAGTCAGTCAGATAATTTTTTTATTTTCTTGCTTGACGGGGTGGGGGAAAAAACGTATTATTCACCTCGCTTAAATCACGGAGGAATGGTCGAGTGGTTGAAGGCACCGGTCTTGAAAACCGGCGAGGGTTTACGCCCTCCGTGAGTTCGAATCTCACTTCCTCCGCCATCAAATACAAAAAATCCCTAAGTCGAAAGATTTAGGGATTTTTGCTTTTCACTCTATTTCAAAAAGATCTTATTTTTTGACCGCACTTTCTTGTGCTTCTTTGAAGGCAAGGTATTCTTCTAAGGTCTCAATCGCTTCTAAACATTTTTGACGGCGCGTTAAATAAATTGCCGCAGTTTGCTTATGCATATCTCGTTGAATATCTGTTTGAGCCGTATTAGCTTGTGCTTTAGCTTCTTCATACTTTTCTGTAAGTTGCTGCAAGGCTTCATAATACTTTTCTAGACGCTCTCTAGGAGGGAGACGATGAATGCTATGTTGTGATTTACTACTTGCAACTAGTGGTTCTGCTATTTTCGGTTGAATAGGCTTTTTATGCTTGCGATTCATGGCTTCAGTCAATGCGGTACATTGTCCTAAAAGAGGTTCAACCATAAATACAATTTGTTCTTCATTTTGATGAGGAAGGCTGGATAGCTTCGTTAAGCTTTGCTGGATTTCTTTGAGATAAAAACCGACGGTTTCAAAATCTTCAGTAAATAAAGTGCGGTTAAATTTAGCGTTGATTTTTTTATCAGAGTCAGCTTGATAGGCTTGAGTCAGTTGCTGTACTTTTTGTTCGAGCGTATTGAGTAATGATTGAATAGACATAAAAAAAATCCCCACATAATGAATGCAGGGATTATAACGATTAAAGGGTCATGGCTGCAATCCAACCGAACGCTAATAATGGGATATTGTAGTGAATAAAGGTTGGCACAACAGAATCCCAAATGTGGTCGTGTTTACCATCTATATTCAAACCGGATGTCGGCCCAAGTGTTGAGTCAGAAGCCGGTGAGCCCGCATCCCCTAATGCCGCCGCTACACCTACGATAGCCACTGTCGCAAGTGGTGAGAAACCAAAAGAGAGACAAAGTGGTACATAAATTGAGGTGATAATTGGTACAGTTGAGAAAGAAGAACCAATACCCATGGTAATCAATAACCCAACGAGTAACATTAAGAATGCCGCAACGCCTTTACTTTGAATCGCACCAGTTGAAAGTGCATCAACTAACTCTTTCACACCGCTTGTGGTATTAATCACATTAGCAAAACCAGAAGCAGCAATCATAACAAAGCCGATCATCGCCATTAAACGTAAGCCTTGTTGGAAAATATCGTTACTTTCCTTGAGTTTGAAGATACCGAATACACCGAAAATTGCTAAACCGACTAAACCACCAATAATTGTAGAGCTTGTGAAAAGCTGTGTGGCAAAAGTCGCGACAATGGCGACCGCACTTGCGGTAATTTGAATCGGTTTAATGTTCGCAATGTGTTGTTCAATTTCAGCTGTAGTGGGTTCTGCCGTTGTCACCACATACTCGCGCGGTTTGCGATAGGTAACAAATACAGCTGTGAGTAAACCAAGAATCATACCAATCACAGGGATAAGCATAGCAAAAGAAACTTCACCAACACTGGTTTGTAAACCGAGTGGCGCACCAGCAAGATTGATATTCTTTACTAAAATGCTTTCGATAAAGATTTTCCCGAAACCAACCGGTAAGATCATATAGGTTGCGGTTAAACCGAAGGTAATAATACAAGCGACTGCACGACGATCGATTTTTAAACGGTTAAAAATAGAAAGTAACGGTGGCACAACAATTGGGATAAACGCAATGTGCACTGGGAGCAAGTTTTGGGATGAAATGGCGAATAAAAGCAAAATACCAAGCAGCATATATTTAAACCAGGCTAAATTTTTACCGGTTGGTGCTTTATTCATTCGGGTAATAATTTTGTAGGCAAGTAAATCAGTGATGCCAGATTTTGAAATCGCAATGGCAAATGCGCCTAACATGGCGTAGTTCATCGCTACTTCAGATCCACCACCTAATCCGCCAGTAAATGCTTCAATGGTTTTACTTAAACCTAAGTCGCCACATAAACCGGCTGTAAGCGCAGAAATCACAAGCGCGATAACCACGTTTACGCGCAGCAAGCTTAACGCCAGTAGCACGACAATTGAAATAACAACGGGATTCGATAGCATATTGTTGTTCCTTATTGATTAATTAAAAGAAAAAGGTCGCATAAAAGAAAATTGATTTAAGGTTAGATGTCGCATAGTAATAAACTCCTGTAAATTGATAATAAAACAAAACCCCTCGAAAGTTGCCTTCCGAGGGGTAAGATTTTTTGATCTTTATCTTGTCAGCTCGGAAGAAATCTTCCAAGCACGCCAACAGCCTGAAAGATTATTCAGTTGAATGGCGATGATGGTGACGAAGGATAAAGTTCATTTGAAACTCTCTTATTTAGATAACTAAATTTAATTACTTTTTAAAATACGGTAAACTGGAAATGATTGCAAGTTTTTTTTCTAAAAAATTTTAAAAATTAAAGTGCGGTCTGATTTTCAGTAGTTTTTCCCGTTTCATCGGTTTGAGCAATATGCGGGAAACCACCAAGATCTTTTAAGTGATTGACCATATAGCAGAATAATTCCGCAGTGCGTTCGGTGTCATATAGCGCAGAGTGTGCTTGTTTACCATCAAAAGGAATTTTTGCCGCTTGGCATGCTTTAATGAGAACCGTTTGTCCAAACATAAAACCTGCAAGCGTTGCGGTATCAAACATCCCGAAAGGGTGGAATGGATTACGTTTTACACCCGTACGTTCAGCAGCTGCCATCACGAAACTTTGGTCAAAAGCCGCATTATGTGCCACGATAATAGAACGCTGACATTCAGCATCTTTTTGTCCTCGACGCACCATTTGGAACAATCCTGTGATGGCATCTAATTCAGATACGGCACCTCGCAATGGATTGTGAATATCAATCCCGTTAAATTTGAGTGATTCCGGATTAATATTCGCACCTTCAAATGGCTCAATATGAAAATGGCATTTTTGATCAGGTTGTAAATTGCCATTCTCATCCATTTTTAAGGTGATAGCAGCAAGTTCTAAAAGTGCATCTTTTTTTGCATCAAATCCCGCTGTTTCCACATCAATAATGACAGGAAAGTAGCCGCGAAAACGATTTTTTAATTGGTGGTGATAAGGAATTTCTTGAGAATTGGACATATTGTATCCTTTAAAATAAATAACGCAGGTAACCCTGCGTTATAAAAGAGCGAAAAAATCAACCGCACTTTTAATTAATTGCCTAGACCAGATTTTGAACTTTTATTTTCGATAAATTCAATTTTATAGCCATCTGGATCTTCAACGAAGGCAATAACGGTTGTACCACCTTTAACTGGGCCGGGTTCGCGAGTCACTTTACCACCACTTGCACGAACTGCTTCACAAATAGCATAAATATCATCAACGCCGATAGCAATATGTCCATATGCAGTGCCCTGTTCATATTTATCTACGCCCCAGTTGTATGTTAATTCAATTTCTGCAGCGCTTTCGCCATCTTCGTAACCTAAAAAAGCAAGCGTATATTTATATTCCGGGTTTTCACTCGTACGCAATAAACGCATACCTAAAACATCTTGATAAAATTTAATAGAGCGGTCCAAATCACCTACTCGAAGCATTGTGTGTAAAATTTGCATCTTGTTTTCCTCCATTATCTTTAGGCTAAAAATTCTACCATAAAATGCGATGTGGCGCGAATTAATCTTCGAAACTCGGGTAAATCACATTGCATTTTTTTAAGTTATTTATTTACCTTACTATTATGCTAAGATAATACGAATATTTTTATAAAAAGGAAAAATGAATGAATACAACAGGCCTTTTTAATCTTTCTTGGCAACGTTATTTAAATTTACTGTTTTTATTATTAACCGTGGGATTTTTAACGAGTGGAGTAGTCACGTTAATTGCAGCTAATTTAGATTATTTTTCTGATTTAGCCAAAATTTATGGCTTACAAACATTGCTTGTGGTGACAGTGATATTAGGCCTTTATTGCTTTATTCGAGAAAGTCGTCGACAAGCCAAAGAAAAATTAAAGTGGAAGACATATAGTATCTTTTTTGTTGTTTCAGTCTTGATTGGCGGTTTATTTGCCTTAGTCGGCCAAACCTATCAAACGGGGGCTGATGTATGGCAGTTATTTGCAGTTTGGACACTTTGCCAACTTCCATTTTTATTATTATTTCCGAATGTGGCCTCTGCATTATTATTTGCTGCCACTGCTAATGTTACGTTTTATTTATTTAATGAACAAAACTCGCATAACTCAATGTGTTATGCCGTGCTGATTAATGCTGGATTACTTGTGATATCGGAATTATTCAGTAAAGCTTTTCATGACCAACATTGGCGCATTTTACCCAAAGTATTTCTAGTACTGACTTTTGTCAGTTTATTCGGTTTAATAGTAATTTATGATGTTCATCACTCAGTTCTTTGCTAATTGCTATTCCTGCCTTAATCGCACTTTATGTATATCACAAATATCGCTTTGATTTTATTAATTTAATTATTTCAGTCATAGCCTTACTTGGGGCTTATTGCTTTTTGGCATCTCTTTTGATTCGTGGTGTAGAAGAGGGGGTGCTTTTAGGATTAATTGGCTTTACTTTCACTGTTATGGCAATAAATTGGTTGGTGAAACGTTATAAGCGAGAATATCCAAATAGTAAGAAATTCCATTGGGCGATTTCAATATTATGGGTGGTTGCCTTATTGATAGCTGTCGTTACGATAGGTGTTTGGTTATTTTTTTCTTTCGGTCTAGAAGAATCTGGCGCATTATTCTTTGGTATTCTTTTATTTGTTGTGGCTTTGTTTATCACATTAAACAAAGAGACAGATGAACAATCTAAAATCTTAGCGGGTTTATTTTTTCTGATCGCAAACTGTTTTTTAGGCTTTTATTTGTTTGTTAAATTTAATGGTATTTTTCTTTTATTCGGATATGAATCTAGTGAAGGTTCAAATTTAGGTATCTTTATCTCCGCACTGATTTTTACAGTCATTATTATCGTTAGCTACAAATTGATGCCGAATTCTTTAGTGAGGATTCTACTGGTTACCCAGCTTCTCGTGTATTGGCAAATTTCGTATAATCTATATTTCCATAGTTACAGCTTGAATAACGCATGGTTTAACACATGGTTTAATAACACATGGTTTAATAAAATCCAGCTCCTGATTTCGATTGCACTCTTTTATTGGGTCATGCGACCTAATCAATCAGCGCGAATTCATTTAAAGCCTATTGCCTGGGGAACAGTATTATTCTCTCTATGGATCTCTGTTCCGTCGTATATGACGATTCCTTGGGTAGATTATGGCCTTATTGATACAGATGTTTCAAGTGATGTCATGCCAGCAGACGCGATGAGTCTTGATAATGTGTTGCAAGTTTTAAGTGGACAATTTTGGTCACACTTCCAGTTTGATGTTAGCCATATCTTATATTTACTTGTCTGTGCATTACCATTAATTGTCTATGCACTAATGAAGAAGCATAGTGACTCCAAACACACAGAAGCAGTGTTAATTTTATTAGTATTAACCTTGTTTGCATTAGGCTTTGTTGGGATACCCGTCATTTTATATTTAACAGCGTTATTATTGCTTGTTTATTGGACGGACAGCCGTGCGTTCTTCGGTCTTTTGGTATTTGCCTTTGTTGTTTATTTAGGTGGGTTCTATTACCAATTGAGCATCCCATTACTCTATAAAGGGGTATTGCTAGTAAGCTTTGCCGTTATTTTTGCGATTGTTACTTTATTCTTGCATGCACGTTATAAAGCGCCTTCACAAAGTGCGGTCGAAAACCATTCTGTTTTTAAAGCACCGATTTGGCTTGTTGGCGTCTTTGTGATCGCGTTATTGGGCGCGGTGAACTATAAAGTACAGCAATTTGAAGATGTGCTGGCTACTGGTAAGCCTGTTGTCTTAAAAATCGCTCCTGTGGATCCTCGTTCATTGATGCAAGGCGATTATATGGTATTGAATTACGCTATTTTATCTGAGTTTCAGCAAAGTCAGGTTTTACCTGAATCAAATGAACCTCTTGAAAGTAATGAGCCTATTGAAACTGTTGAATCTAATGAAATCACAGGTATAGATGAATCAAGTCCTTCGGAAAAAAAAGCTTATATCCTTGTTCATCTTGATAAAAATCATGTTGCGACATTTTGTGAGGAGCAATCAGAGATACCAACAGATTTTAAACATTGCACACCAAATGTTTATTTACCAATTCGTTATAAAGGTGGTTGGCTTCCTAAATTACCAAGCCAAGATTATTTCTTTGCAGAAGGGAAAGGTGAATATTATGCACAAGCAGAATATGCAGAGTATCGCTTTAAAGACGGTATTTTGTTGCTAGCTCGTTTATTAGATAAGGATTTAAAAGGGCTATAAAGCATTGGTGACAAATAAGGGCGTATTTGATACGCCCTTATTTTTTAGATTATTGATTGGATTATAATTATTTCACTGCAATCATTGAGCCAAAATTAAAACATTGGAACCATAATTCTATATGTGAAAACCCGATGTTTTTTAACCGCTCTTTGTGGATGTTAATCGAGTCAGTACGCATTACATTTTCAAGTGCGGTGCGTTTTTGGCTCACTTCAAGTTCACTGTAACCGTTAGCACGTTTGAATTGGTGGTGCAGATCAATAAGCAACTCATTCACTTTTCCATCTTCAAAACGGAATTTTTCAGAGAGCACCAATACACCGTTTGGGTTTAAACCTTGGTAGATTTTGGTGAGCAAGGCTACACGATCTTCTGGTGGTAAAAATTGCAATGTGAAGTTGAGCACCACCATTGAGGCGTTCTTAATTTCAATTTGACGAATATCATCGCAAAGAATTTCTACGGGCACATCACTATGATAAGCCGCAACATGCTGACGGCAGCGTTCCACCATTGGCAGAGAATTATCGACACCGATAATTTTCACATTAGGTTGTTTAATATTACGGCGCATAGAAAGGGCTGCGGCACCGCGTGAACAGCCTAAATCATAGACTTGGCTGTCAGCCGTCACAAAACGTTCAGCCAACATACCAATCGCCGTGATAATGTTGGAGTAGCCCGGAATCGAGCGTTGAATCATATCGGGGAAAACTTCCGCCACGCTTTCATCAAAAGTAAAATCGCCCAGTTTTTCGATCGGGGCTGCAAAAATCGTATCTTTCATCATGATTGAATTCTGTTGTTGTATTGAGAGGACATTTATTTAGATAAAATGCAAAAAACTGCGGTCATTTTAGTGAAAGTTTTTAAAGGATCAAATAAATTTCGCTTTTCAATTTAAAAGGCATGTCTTTTTCCGTATAATCAACGCGTTAATTATCCATTTTTAGAAAAATGAAAGGAATATAGAAATGATGCGTACACATTATTGCGGTGCATTAAACCGCAACCATATTGGACAAGAAGTAACATTAAGCGGTTGGGTTCATCGTCGTCGCGATTTAGGCGGTTTAATTTTTATTGATATGCGTGATCGTGATGGTGTCGTACAAGTTTGTTTTGACCCGAAATATCAAGAAGCGTTAACTGCAGCTTCAGGCTTACGTAATGAATTTTGTATTCAAATTAAAGGTGAAGTAATCGCGCGTCCTGATAATCAAGTTAATAAAAATATGGCGACAGGCGAAGTGGAAGTGTTAGCGAAAGAATTACGCATCTACAACGCTTCTGACGTTTTACCATTAGACTTCAACCAAAACAACACCGAAGAACAACGTTTAAAATATCGTTATTTAGATTTACGTCGTCCAGAAATGGCACAACGTTTGAAAACCCGAGCAAAAATCACCAGCTTTGTGCGTCGCTTTATGGATGACAATGGTTTCCTTGATATTGAAACCCCAATGCTTACCAAGGCAACGCCAGAAGGTGCGCGTGACTATTTAGTGCCAAGCCGTGTGCATAAAGGCAAATTCTATGCATTGCCGCAATCACCACAGCTTTTCAAACAGCTTCTCATGATGTCTGGTTTTGATCGTTATTATCAAATTGTGAAATGTTTCCGTGATGAAGACTTACGTGCAGATCGTCAGCCTGAATTTACTCAAATCGATGTGGAAACTTCTTTCTTAACTGCGCCAGAAGTACGTGAGATCATGGAACGCATGGTGCATA
>OGNQ01001971.1_pt1 | contig 11509 bp, 9 predicted proteins | sample 1573481 | NCBI WGS metagenome assembly OGNQ01 (sample SAMEA2581920, study PRJEB24529) | metagenome | biome: Human gut stool | place: China | collected 2011 | reverse complement strand
CTGATGTTTGATAGATTATGATATTTTATAAAAAGGTTCGAGAGACTCCCTCCAGCTCCACAAACTAAGAGTAATTCGTCCTTGGGTTTCCATAATCCAAGGACGAATTATTTTTTAGAAGAGTAATGTATGTAGCTTACTCATGTTTCTTTTCTGATTTGTGTAGAATACATTTTCTCTCTTTTTCTAAAGAAATTCTTGTTTTTCCATAAAAGACGCTTGTTTAAAGATGAATGCTATTTTATTGTTTAATGACTAATTCTATTACATAATCTATGTCATCAGGTACTTGAGGCAGTTTTATAAATATGCCGTCTTTCTCCTGTTTGAAAGAAAGTGGAGTTTTGGAAATGAACTGTATTGCTTTCTTTACTTTTGCCTTCAGAGGTATATAAAGTGCATCATCCTGCAAATCTAGTATATGGATGAATAAACGGTCACCTTTGCGAGTTGATACCCCCCATGTATGAGGAACTACATCACCACCACGGGTTCCATAAATCGTTTCTCCATATTGATTCATCCATTTACCCACCTGTTTTAGATGTTCTACAGCTGTAGCAGGTAATTCTCCGTTGGGTTGAGGTCCAATATTCATTAGCAAATTTGCATTTTTTCCAGCTGCCTTAACCAAATAGTGTATCAATTCTTTAGGGGATTTGTAATTTTGGTCTTCAATTCTGTAGCCCCACATTCCGTTCATTGTTTCACAAGTTTCTAAAGGGAGTTCACTTATTCCTTGTCCTGCTGAAAAACCGGCTTTGTTTTCACCGGGCAAATCACGTTCGAACATTTGGAAATCTTCTCCTGCATAAGGAGTTCGGTGATGATTGTTACCTATTAGACAGGATGGTTGCAGTTTATGAATTAATGCGTATTGTTCTTCCAGTTGCCAATTGAAGTTGGTAGGTTGATCCCAAATACCATCAAACCAAATGGCACCGACAGGACCATAGTTAGTCAAAAGTTCGGTCAGCTGTTTATTCATAAACTTGTAGTAACTTGCCCAGTTTCCATGTCCTTTGGGACGTCCTGTTCCATGTCCGGTGTTTCCTTCCGGATAGTCGTCACGAAACCAGTCCAAATGTGAATAATAAAAATGGAGTTTGATGCCTTGTTTTTGACATTCTTCTGCCAGTTCTTTTAGTATGTCTCGTTTGAAAGGGGTGGCATCTACGATATTAAAATCGGATTCTTTTGTATCAAACATTGAGAAACTGTCATGGTGTCTACTGGTAATACAGATATATTTGGCTCCGGAGGTTTTGATGGCAGAAACCCATTCGGCAGCATCGAAGCGCGAAGGATAGAATCCGGATGCCAGTTTGGCGTATTCATTACGGTTGATGTTGTGAGTGTTCATATACCATTCTCCTTGGGCGGTCATACTGTAAATGCCCCAATGAAGGAATATACCGAATTTATTATCTTGAAATTCCTGCCGTGCTTTTATATTTTCAGGAGTAGGTGTATAAATTTGATTGGAGGTTTGTGCGAAGGCTGAAGTTCCCGCCATCAATAACAAGGCTGCGCCTAATTTGATTTTTTGTGCTAATTTGTTTCTCATTGTTATTATAAATTTGTTTTGCGAAATATAGTTATACTCTTGGAATATTTAAAGCATTTTTTGAAAAATGTTGCACTGCGAATTGAATTTTAATGGATTCTAACTGGGGGTATGTAAAGAGTCTTTTTTGTTTATAAGGTATAAAAAGATGTTTTCTATTGTTTGGAAATTAATCATTCTATACCTTTGTGAAAGTAATATTGAATTTTATATGAGAGTAAAAGAAATTCCTATACTGCTTTTGACCGGTTATCTGGGCAGTGGAAAAACGACATTAGTGAACCATATTCTTTCTAATAAACGTGGTATTAAGTTTGCGGTTATTGTCAATGATATCGGTGAGGTGAATATTGATGCCGACCTCATACAGAGGGAGGGGATTGTAGGAAAGAAAGACGAAAGCTTGGTAGCACTTCAGAACGGTTGTATCTGTTGTACTTTAAAGATGGATTTGGTGGAGCAGATAGATGATATTATGAAGCAGGAGCGTTTTGATTACATTGTGATTGAGGCAAGTGGGGTTTGTGAACCAGCTCCTATCGCACAGACTATTTGTTCTATTTCAAGTATGGGGAATACGTACGGGGGATGTCGTTTGGATTGTATTGTGACTGTGGTAGATGCCTTGCGTCTGCAAAGTGAGTTTTCTTGTGGCAACGATTTGACCTGTAAGGGTATTGACGAAGAGGATATTGAAAATTTGATTATCCAACAGATTGAATTTTGTAATGTTGTATTGTTGAATAAGGCCTCGGAAGTGAAACGTGACGAATTGGAACGTATCAAACAGATTATCCGTACATTACAACCTGCAGCTGAAATAATAGAATGTGATTATGCTAATGCAGATTTGGATAAGATAATCTATACTGAAGCATTTGACTTTGAACGTACTGCCACTTCTGCCGGTTGGATACGTGGAATAGAGAGTGCCCTTACGGAAGAGCAGAAAAAAGAAGCGGAGGAGCATGAGCATCATCATCACGATGAGGAGCATGCACACCATCATCATCATGAAGGTAGTGAAGTGGATGAATATGGCATCAGTACTTTTGTGTATTATCGTCGTCCGGCTTTTGATATCCATAAATTTGATCGTTTTGTATCAACCCAGTGGAGTCGTAATATTATTCGAGCAAAAGGAGTCTGTTATTTCAGCAATAATCGTGATATGTCTTTTCTTTTTGAACAGGCCGGTGTGCAGAAAAAGTTGAAGGAAGCCGGTTTATGGTATGCTACGGCACCTGAAGAAGAACTGATAGAGGTAATGCGTCAGGAACCGGGCTTATTGCGGGATTGGGATGATAAATATGGAGATCGTATGCAGAAAATAGTTTTTATCGGGCGACATCTTGATAAAGAAGAGTTGATACGTGAACTTGATGAGTGTCTGGAATAGGTTCTCAAAAGAGGATATAATCTTTGGTATGATGGTATCTCATTATACCAAAGATTTTTTATCTTATTTTCTTACCTTATTTCCATTGATATACAGTTCTTTCAGTACTACATCCTTAGCTCCCGTAATTAAATTTCCCTTTTTCTCTACATTATTGAAACGGCTGTTTGTTACATGGATGTCTTCAATATTAACACGGTCATCATATCCGGTAATCAAGACTCCGTACTTACTTTTTTCACTGGTAACATTATCCAGATATACATGGCGTACTACAGGTGGGAAACTTCTGTCACATTTTTCACGGTTTTCATATTGCAGGTTGATTTTCAAAACGGCTTCGCGACATTCACCTACTTCTACATTACGCACATAAATATTTTCAATGACACCACCACGGCAGTTGTTGGTTTTGATGCGGATGACACGTTCTAGGTTCGGGCTGTCCATTTTGCAGTTTTCAACAAACAGGTTCTTATATCCTCCCGAAACCTCACTGCCTACAACTACACCACCGTGTCCGTCTTTCATTTCGCAATTGCGTACAATGATATTTTCACTTGGTACATTCCATTTCCGTCCGTCAGCATTCCGTCCGCTTTTAATGGCAATGCAGTCGTCTCCAGTATCGAATATACAGTTTTCAATTAATACGTTCTTACTTGATTCCGGATCGCAGCCATCGCTATTGGGACCGTGACTGGAAACTTTAACCCCACGCACTGTTAGACTTTCACAAAATAAAGGATGGATAACCCAAAACGGAGAATTTTTCAATGTTACATTTTCTATTAAAATAGTGTTGCAACGATATAGATTGATAAGTTGGGGACGTAAACCGTCTTCAAAAGTCATTTGGCGCTTATCTATCGGGGCAAATGTTTCGGCGTACATCAGTAATTTGTCTCTGCCGCCATTTTTTTGAGCTGTCATCCCTTCCTTCCAGCCATAGTGTGGAGCACCACACATACTCCACCAGTTATCATTACTGGCCTGTCCGTCTATAATACCTTTACCGGTAATGCCTATGTTGCTTTCACCATAAGCATAAATTAATGGATGCAAATTGTAACAGTCTACTCCTTCCCAACGAGTGAGTACGGTTGGAGTATATAGATATTTCTCTGAAGAAAATTTTAGATAGGCACCTTCTTCCAAATGCAGATTTACATTACTTTTCAGTGTGATAGGACCTGTTAGAAATTCTCCGGGTGGAACTAATACAGTTCCTCCACCTGTCTGGCTGCATGTGAGGATAGCTAGATTGATTGCTTCATGGCAGAGTATTTCACCATTATTTCCTTCTTTGGCACCGAAATCTTTAATGTTGTACACACGATCGGGAAAAGAAGTCTTTTTGATTTGTTTTTCTATTTGCTCACTTTCTTTCCAAATCTCTTGTGGTATTTGTGCATGAGCAAGTCCAAAATATGCACATATACAAAGTACACTAACTAACTTTTTTACCATATCTTTGATGTTTAATAATTAATAATTTCATAGTTACCAAAAAATATCTACGATGCAATATTAAAGCATATAATTAGAAAATAAGTGGATTAATTGCCCATTATTGTGTAAATTCTAATAATAGAGGAATAACTGCTGCTACATTTTTATATTATTTGTATATTCGTACCTTAATAATCTGATATTATGAAATACATCACTTGTATATATTGATATCTGTTGGGGAATTCTTGTCGTGATAGGAGGTAGTATTTCTACTACCAAAGATAGTCTTCTGAATATTATAAGATATACAAGCGCAGGATTCCATTAATTCTTCTAGTCTGAAAAAATAATTTAGTGAACTACCTGTAAAGTATGGAGTAGATCAATTGAACTATGAAAATTACCGTTTGGAAACTAAGAACAGGAGTTTTTTAGTAATTAGACTTTTTATGGTACTTGTATTGGTGAAATTACCAAAAGGGGAAATGTTTATCTCCACCAATGAATTGCATTTGTCGCTAGTGATAGAGAGCCTGTTTGATAATACTAATAAATTTACAGATTCTGGATCTGTAATTCTTAAAATAAAGTTGGATAAGGCACAAAGTAAGTTACGAATTGAAGTAACCGATACCGGCTGTGGCATTCCTCCCGAAGAACGGGAGGAAATATTTCTGTGTTTGTCTGTATAACTTAGTGTGTGCCTTCTTCAATGTCACGCTTTCGTTTCAATGCTTCCAGGAAATAATAGTCTGCATAATTTAAAGGTACATCTATTTCTGTGCCATGAGGAATACTGCCCACTGAATGCATTAATAAAAAGTTACCATTTTTTCCAAGAGATGCCAGATAGTTTGGTGAGGCTAGAGAGGCCATAATACTGTCTGCATAGTTCTTATAACTGTTTGCATCAGGCACATCCATTGTACTAATTTCATAAAGTGCAGAAGCTATACAAGAAGCACTTGAAGCGTCTCGTGGTTCATTGGGAATATTGGGAGCATCCATATCCCAATAAGGAATCAAGTCTTTGGGAAGCCGGGGATGTGTTTTCATAAATTGGAAAGTCTTCAATGCCTGATTCAGATACTTTTTATCATGAGTTTCCCGGTAACACACAGTGTAACCATAAATCGCCCATGCTTGTCCACGACTCCAAGTCGATTCGTCTGCATATCCTTGGGCTGTTTGTCTATGCCGTACCATGCCGTCTTGCTTGGAAATATCTGCAATAAATTCATCATATTATCTATTATGACCGGACATTCCCAACCGCGTTCCGATTGCCAGCCGCGGGTCACATCCCATGATTGGATAATTCCCGGCTTTTCACGGAAACGAGTAGCTAATGAACGTGCAGCTTCTATCATGACTTCTTTGTATCTGGGTACTTTAGTTGTTCGCCATCCATTGCCGAAACTACAATTTATCATGAAACCTACATCATGGTGCCAAGTCAGTTTTTTGGCTTCTTCTATGGCCGAAGTGTATTTATCAGCTAATGATAAGAGAGTAGTGTCGCCACTTAACTCATATAGATACCACACTGACCCAGGGAAAAAACCACTTCGCCAGTCGGCGTAGTCACAATAATAAATGGTACTGTCAGTTTTCAGTGTCACAGGGTTTATAAATTTCTCTGATTTTTCTATAATTTGTATTTCATTCCCGATTTGTGCACGTGCAAATGCTACATTTTTTTCTATAAAGGAATCTGTTCTGGCGGATTGTTTATTTTTCTCTGTGCAAGATCCCCATAAAGTAGAGCAAGCGAGTATTGTAATATAGAGGACTTTCTTCATAGACTTATTTTTTTATAATTTGCTACGAAGATAATGATAAATTTGTTGAAGAGAAACTTTAAGGTATTCTTTTACTTTGAAAACAGATTGATTCTGCTTCCAAAGTAAAAGAATATTGATCATAGAAATACAATAATCATTTCAGTTATTATTCTTCTTTTTGTAACTGAACTTTTATAGTATTGCTGTATCACTTAATAGTTGATATACCCCACTTATAATTCCTAAAACGAATATGCCGGCTACACATACCAACAGACTGATGCGCATCGGAGTTGCTGTACGAAAATTGCCGATAGGGTCTTCATTAGGTGTGATGAACATGGCTTTTACAATCAATAAGTAATAATACAATGAAATGATTGTATTGACCAATGCGATAAATACAATAAGATAATATCCGCTATGGAATGCTGCCATGAATACAAAGAACTTACTGAAGAATCCGGCAAATGGCGGGATACCTGCCAATGAGAAAAGAGCAAGTGTCATGACCATAGTTAGTTTAGGGTTGGTCTTATAAAGTCCGTTATAATCTTCGCGCTCTATTTTACCGTGGGTATGTTGCTCAATGGTATTGATGACACCGAATACGGCGAGATTGGCGGCAATGTATACTACTATATAATATACTAGGGATGCCATGCCCTGCGGAGTTCCAGCCAGTACAGCCAACATTATGTAACCGGCTTGTGAAATACTGCTGAAGGCCATAAAGCGTTTCAGGTTGTTTTGGCGGATGGCGAACAGATTGGCTATAGTGATGGTGGCTACAATGATAATACATAGTATTTCACTCCATTGTTCAGTCATTGGTCCGAATACTTTCATTAAAATAATCATTAAAGCAAAAGCAGCTGCGCCTTTTGAAATAACGGATAGGTAGGCGCTTACTGTAGTCGGTGCACCTTGATAAGTATCTGCTGTCCACAGATGAAAAGGTACCAAGCTTAATTTGAAGGCCAGTCCGGAGAAGAAAAATACTAGTGCAAGAACTTGTAATGGAGTTCCTGTCAGTCCGGCAGGGATATCTTCAAAATATAAAGTACCTGCTGTCCCATAAATCATAGAAATGCCATAGAGGAAAATACCGCTGGAGAATAAAGCCGAAAGAATGAATTTAGCTCCGGCTTCGGCACTATGCCCTTTATATTTATCGAAAGCTACGAGACAAGCCATAGGAACGGTTGCCAATTCCAATCCAAGGAAGAATAGCAGGAAGTGCCCTGCGCTTACCATGAAATACATACCCAGCAAGGTACTGAGGGTAAGGATGTAGAATTCGCCTTGTTTATGACGGGTGTCTTCACGTTTTAGCCAAGTGTCTGCTTGCAGAAACACCAGTATGGTACCTATGGTCAGGATGCTTTTCAGAACAGACGCCATAGGGGTTGAGTGATACATGCCGCCAAATAAAGTCACCTCTTCCGGCCATAGGTTTGCTAAGAGTTGAATGGTCAGCAGGATACATGCCATGGGGCGTAACCAGTGACGTTGTGGAGCCGGTAAAAATAAATCTAACAGAAACATCAGAATAAAAACGGCTGTCAGACTCAGTTCGGCATGCATATGGAGTATTGCAGTTATGTCCATCATTGCTATTTTTTTAATTTTTAATTCTCAAATTTTAATTTAATAATTGACTTATGATTGGTTCTACACTGTTACTGATCAGATCGCTTATCCAGAATGGAGCCATTCCTAAACCTGCTACACAGGCGATGAGGCAGATAACGGCTACTCGTTCATCCCAGGTTGCGTCTGTGAGTTTCAGATGTTCGGGATTCAAAACTTTACCATAAAGAATTTTACCTACTACACGCAGGATATAGACTGCGGTAATGACGATACTTGTTGTTGCCACTAGGGTACATACGCGATGGAATGTATCATCATTTTGGAAAGAACCTACAAAGACCGTCATTTCAGCAACAAAACCACTTAGTCCCGGAAGTCCCAAATTAGCAAGACCAGCAATAACATAACCTACAGCCAGGAAAGGCATAATCTTCATCAAACCTCCCATTAATCGGACATCACGAGTGTGGGTACGTCCGTATATCATACCAATAAGGGCGAAGAACAAAGCGGTCATTAATCCGTGACTCAACATTTGGAGAATAGCACCCGTACAACTGGTGCGTGTCATCATCAGCAGGGCAAAGAGCACCAATCCGCAGTGGGATACGGAGGAATAGGCATTGATATATTTTAAGTCGGTTTGTACCACAGCACTGAATGCACCGTAAACTACAGAAATAGTGGTCAATATCAGGAATACATCTCCCCACATGGCTGCACCTTCAGGCATCAGGTACATAGCAACACGGAAGCATCCGTAACCTCCTAGTTTCATCAATACTCCAGCGTGAAGCATAGAAACAGCAGTCGGTGCAGAAGCATGACCATCGGGACTCCATGTATGGAAAGGGAACAAAGCTCCTAAGACTCCGAACCCCAAGAAGATAAGCGGGAAGAAGATGCGTTGCATTTCATGAGGTATATGCAGTTTGGCGATTTCCAGCAAGTTCATAGTTTCACCGCCTGCACCATAAAAAATACCGAGAATTCCGATCAGTAGAAATGCAGAACCACCCATTAACATTAATGTAAGTTTCATGGCGGCATATTCTTTACGTCCGCTTCCCCATACACCGATGAGCAGATACATTGGAATTAAGGCTACTTCATAAAACATGAACATGGTGAACAGGTCTGTTGAAACGAAGAATCCGAATACCCCTACACTCAATAGAGTGAACCACATGAAATATTCTTTTGTCAATGGTTGTAACTTCCACGATGCAAAAGTACCGGTGAATACAATAATGGAACTAAGTAGCAACATTGCTACTGATATACCGTCTACTCCTACTGAGTAACATATATGGAGTGGTGCATACCAAACTGTGCTGGCTGTGAACAGCATCTCTCCTGTAGCACCGGCTTGGCGTAGTTCGATATAATCAATGGTGAGGTAAACGGATAATGCCAATAATATGGAAGATCCGACAACCATCACTCCGCGAACTTGATTGACGCTGCGCGAAGCCCAAAGGCTCGCGAGCATCAACAAGGGAACTATAATGAAAAAACTTAGTATGTTCATCTTTTTAAATTAAAAATTAAAAAATGGCCATGCGGCGGATTTTTTATTATTCATTAAATTAATAGTATCAGCGTCAATATCAATGCACCTGCAAGGAACCAAATACTGTACTGCTGTACGTTTCCACTTTGCATGTCACGTATTTCATCGGCGGTAGCATGAGTACTCCACGCAGTGAAGTTAAAGAATTGATCGATAACGTGCCGGTCCCACCAGGCTATCGGAGTACTGATGCACCGGAAGATGATTTTCTTGGTTACGAACAACCATATCTCATCCATATAGAAACGGTGGTAAGCTGCTGTGTGCAAACGTGGGAATGTGCGCGCCAGATAGTTGGCTACGGGTTGTCTCTTACCTGCATACATCCATGTAGCTAAAGCGATGGATGCTATAGCAATAATGATACTTGTAGCAGCTATCTGCATATCCAGATGAATGGTATAGGCTTCTCCGTTACTACTGATCAGATTGCCGAAAGGTATGAATCCGGCAATACAGGTGATAGCGGCTAAAAACATCAGCGGGAATGTCATGGTAAGTGGAGCCTCATGCGGAGTATGTGCATCAGGTCCGGATTCGTGGGAGTGTCCTTTCCATTCTCCATTCCAGAAAATACAATAATAAAGGCGGAACATATAAAATGCTGTCATGGCGGCAATGCCTGTCATTATCCATCCCATAACAGGATTGAATTGGAAGCAGGCAGTCAGAATTTCGTCTTTAGAGAAAAAACCTGAGAATGGCCAGATACCCGAGATAGCCAGACAAGCAATCAGGAATGTCCAATGGGTGACGGGCATGAATTTATGAAGTCCTCCCATGGCGCTCATCTCGTTACTGTGTACGGCATGAATGATACATCCGGCTCCTAAGAACAGCAATGCCTTGAACATGGCATGTGTGAACAGGTGGAACATGGATGCCATGTAGCCTAGTCCTCCTTCATGAGGATTCATAGAAGTACAAACGCCTAATGCGACAATCATAAATCCAATTTGAGATATAGTGGAGAAGGCGAGCACACGTTTGATATCGCTTTGTGCACACGCCACACTAGCGGCGTAGAATGCAGTGAACGCACCGATATAAGCTATCCAGTGCAGCACTTCGGGCGCATATCCTATAAACAACGGGAACATACGGGCTACCAGATATACACCGGCTACTACCATGGTAGCAGCATGGATTAATGCACTGACAGGAGTAGGACCTTCCATAGCATCCGGTAACCAGATGTGCAATGGAAACATCGCACTTTTACCGGCACCACCGATAAACATTAGCCCCAAGGCCAATGGTATCATACTTCCGGCAACTGCAAGTACCTGAAGTTGGGGGGTGAACGAGAATGTTTCGGCATAATAGCCGTAAATCAAGATACCGATCAGAAAGCCTAAATCAGCGAAACGGGTAACAATAAATGCTTTTTTACTGGCAGCAATCGCTTCTTTCTTGGTGTAATAAAAGCCGATAAGTAGATAAGAAGAAACACCTACCAGTTCCCAAAAGACATACATCTGGAAAATATTAGTTGCTACTACGAGCCCCAACATGGACATGGTAAACAGGCTAAGAAATGCGTAGTAACGTTGAAAGCCTTTTTCACCTTTCATATATCCGAATGAATAGATATGTACCATCAGACTGACGGTGGAAATAACGACTAGCATCATAACTGAAATAGGGTCAAGCATGATTCCCATGTCAATATGCAGGTTCGTTGTGAAAGGTAACCATTCAAAATTATAAGGTGTGAGAGTAGGATAGACGCCTTCTGCCGTACGCCCTCCTGCAAAATAATTGAAGGCAGTGAGGTAGGAAAGCAACGTCACCCCTGCCAGTGAAACGGTGCCGATGGTCCCTGCCAATCCGTTCTTCATACGCATACCTGCCAGCCCCAGTATCAGGAAACTGAGGAAAGGTAGGATAAGGATTAGTATTGTATGTTCCATAATTAGTTTTTCATTTCATTTAAGTTCTTCACTTGGATATTGCGTACATTGCGGTAAATATTGATAATGATAGCAATAGCTACTGCTGTTTCAGCCGCACTCACGCCGATAGCGAACAGGGCGAAAAAAAAGCCTTCCAGTTCTTCGGGAAAGAGGTATCGGTTGAATACGGCGAAGTTGATGTCCGTAGCATTCAGCATTAACTCTACAGAAATCAGGATA
>OGNQ01001965.1_pt1 | contig 11589 bp, 9 predicted proteins | sample 1573481 | NCBI WGS metagenome assembly OGNQ01 (sample SAMEA2581920, study PRJEB24529) | metagenome | biome: Human gut stool | place: China | collected 2011 | reverse complement strand
TTCATGCCATAAGCCGTCTTCAGATCAAAAGAGTCCACCAGTACTTTATATACCGGGATGATCATCACCAGCGAAAATACTGTAAATATTACGATCAATACGATATCAAAAATTTTCACTTTCTTTTTCATCATACAATACCTCTTCCTCTCGTCTTATGGCTTACCCTGTTACATACCAGTACCAGAATACAGCTTATAATAGAGGAAAACATACCGACCGCTGTCGTATACCCATAATCCGGAATTGCACCGGAGTTAAATGTCTGCGTATAGATATAAGTCTGCAATACATCCGATACCTTGATAACGGCATCATTCTGTAATACGAAAACTGACTCAAACAAATTCATAACTTTCGCCAGATTCAATACAAGTACCGTCACGATTGTATTATTCAACGCAGGCAGGGTAATATAGATCATCTTCTGGAAACGGTTTGCCCCATCCATCGACGCTGCTTCATACAATTCCGGACTGATTCCCGCCAGCGTTGCCATGAAAATAATCGTTCCCCAGCCTGTATCTTTCCAGACATTAATTATGTAATACGAAAATCTCCACCATTTCTGGTCTCCGAGGAAATATATATTATCCGTGATCAAGTGTAATTTCATCAGGACATCATTGACCAATCCCGCAGATGTCGGAGACAGGATCATGGAAAATATGGATGCTGCCACTACCCAGGACATAAAATGCGGAATGTATACAATTGTCTGAAATACCTTTTTCAACTTTAAAAAAATCAATTCATTCAATAATACCGAAATAATAACTGCCGCACCGGTATTCAAAATCAGCTTTGTAATACTCAGCACCAGCGTATTGCTGAACGCCTTCCAAACCCCCGGCATACTGAACATTTTTACAAAATGCTTCATTCCTACAAAGATCGGATCATTGATTCCTTTATATGTAAAAAAGGCATAACGGATACCAAACATAGGAAGATAATAAAATATCAATGCTGCCACCAATACCGGTGTCGCCATCAGATAGACTCCCCGATATGCACGGGCGTGCTTGAACGCGGTTCCCCCAGGTGTCCTCTTAGGCAAAGTTTTTCCTTTCTCTTTCACAACGTTTACCCTCCGTTCCGGCTACTCTATATCAGCTATTCAAAAATCCCATATATTCGTTGTACTTTGTCTCTTCTGTTTTATTCATATGTATGGTCAGTCCATCCTCTGAGAAATAGAGACGGATGCGGATGGATGCAACACTTTCTCCGATCAGCCAGCAGAAGATAAACAGCGTATTTTGATCCATCCAGGCTCCGGATGAAGCACATTTCTCCTTGTATATAGGGAACTCTCCCTCTTCCAGATGTCCGATTCCAAAGGGAAGCTGACATTCTCTTCCTTCTATTTCATACGAGAGTACTCCTTTTTGATCCGCATCGGAAAAAGTCACACCACACCATGTAAATCCATACTTATTTCGGAGCAGCGGATATTTTTTCCCGAAATCTGCACAAGGTTTTCCTTCAAATACCGTACGCAGCACAGGCAACGTTGTTTTCTCCACATCGTTTTCCGGGAAACAATCCTTCAGCAGCACTTCTCTCACTGCGGCAAGTATCATCTGCTCGGCTCCGCCCATACCCTGTGTATCTGCTGTCGTTACAACGACGAGATCCATTTCCGGAACTGCCAGCATTATCTGACCGCCCAGCCCCAGCATTGCAAAAGTCCCCTCCATCGGGATCCAGAACTGATATCCATACCAGCGATCATCGCCATCAAGCTGTGTTGCCGTTCTCGGTTCTGTCGCTCTCGCTGCATAGGATCCCTTTTCCTGCTTTAACAGCATACAGCCGGTACGCAGCAGATCCTCGGGAGTAGCCATCAGGCCACTCCCTCCCATAGAGGTTCCAAAGGGATCCTCTATGATATAAGACTCCTCGCTGAAGCCATTCTGGCGCAGCAACTTTTCTTTCAGGTAATCCAGCATCTTTTCACCGGTCAGTTTTTCTACCAGCGCACAGAGCACATGGGAGGATGAGGTATCATACATAAAGAGAGTTCCGGGTCTGTGGGTGGGTTCTGTCTGGAAAAAGCTCCTCACCCAGTTTTCCGTTGTGCTGGTCTTGTTATAAGTTGTCATATTGTAACATGTCTGCATTTTCAACATATTTTCTATCGTCATCTCTGCCAGCCAAGGATGCACTCTCCCGGGCAGATATTCCGGGAAATAATCACAGATAGGATCCTGCAGGGAAATTTTCCCTTCCTGCTCCAGCAATCCGATTGCCAGTGAAGTAAAACTTTTAGTCACAGAAAACATTCTCTGCAACTTATTACGGCAATAGGGTGCATAATATTTTTCAAACAATAGGTTCCCATGTTGTGCGATCAGCACACTGTGTAAAGGAATTTTTCTTTTTTCCACTTCTTTTACAAATTCCTGCATATTCTGTTCCGTCAGTTCTCTCATTTTAGCTGCCATACCATAACCTCCCATGCTGTCGCCTTTTTATTTATTATTCAGGGAATCTACGATTGCCTGAGACCATTCGGCTCCGCCTTCCTGTTCAAACCGCTTGTATCCCTCTTCCACAGAAACACCCTGTACCACGCAGTCCGCAATAATAGAGTTCTTCAGGCTGGTCAGATCGCCGTTATACTGGCTCATCATATCTGTTGTTACCGGCAAAGGTGCCGTCTTGTTATTGGCATTAAAGATTTCCATCGATTCCTCTGTATATTTCTTTACGGGAACCAGTCTCTCGGTCAACGGACAGATATTGGTATCTCCCATAATGATGGTCGTATACTGTACTCCGGGCTGGGAACGCATCTCCATCATATGGAACTCTCCATCCTGATACGTATTGCCACATACTGTTTCTGCCTGTCTGGACCAATGAACGCCTTCTACTCCATAGATCCACAATGTTTCCATGTCTCCATCATCAAAAATGCTTTCCAGAAAATATTTGAATACGCCTTCCGGATTCTTACAGGAAGAAGTAATCGCATACACCGGTGCACATCTCTGCCAGTATTTTCCAACCTCTGCGATAGGCGGCATAAATACCAGTTCGCTGTCCTGTCCATTCGCAGCCAGTCCATCCGACAGCTGATCAGACCATCCGCCTGCCCAGTAAGTAAATGCTCCGAACTCCCCTTCCATGAATTTGGTACGGCAGTTGCTGGTCGCATTCGTCAGAGATTCCTTATCGATATAACCCTTGTTGTAAGCATCCTGTAATCTCTTGATCGCTTCCTTCATGGAATCCTCGGTAAATCCATCTCTCCATACGCCATCCTCTCCCTGATAGAAAGAAGGATATGCATCCTGATAGAATTCCGGCAGATAATTGGTATAAGGAGCTTCATTTCCTACAAATCCGGCTGCGGATACACCAATGGTATTTCCATTGATACCGTCTCCATCCGGATCACCGTTGCTGAAAGCATCCAACATTTCCAGATACTCTTCATACGTCGTCGGAATGTCCAGTCCACAGTTATCCAGCCACTGTTTTCTGAGGAAAGTCATACATCCGCCACCTCCGCCAAGTGCCAGTCCGTACAGATGTCCATCCAACATATTGCCTTCTACGACACTCACATCCGTGTTGGGATTCTTCTTCAGCTCTGAATTGTTCCAGGCATCCGTCATATCCCAGAGAGCTCCCTCTCCCGCATATCCGGAATAATAGGAAGATCCAAGGATAACGACATCTGGCCAGTTCTCCGGTCCGCTGGCAAAGGTCTGTCCCAACACATCATAGTAGGCATTGTGATCCGGTTGGATGACTTCCAGTTCGATTCCTGTCAGTTCTTCCCATTTATTGACCCATTCTTCCTGACCGTCTGCCAATGTCGCCTGGAAAGTTCCGTCTACCATAATCGTAATCTTTTCCGGTTTCTCTACATCATCTGCAACATCTGCAACATCCCCGGCAGTATTTCCTGCCTGTGCATCGCTATCTGTCTTTCCTGTATCATTTCCCGTATTTTCCGCAGAGCTCCCACACCCTGTAAATATCATGGAACATACGGTAACCGCAACCAGTGCGACTGATAATAACTTTTTCTTTACCATAAATAACCTCCGTCCATATTCTGTTATCTTCTCTGTTGTTTCTTGTTTCTTATTTTGTTTTGTTTCTTTGCTGCTTGATTTGTTGATTATTGTCACTTCGGCGCCGGAAGTATCAATGTGCTTTCATTATATCTGTCATTTTGCACAATTTAAAGTCACATATTTCAAGATTTAGTGTATATATTTTTTGTTATTAGAGGCTCATTTTTTATGTCAATGATACACATTTTATTTTATTACATTCCATTTCATTGCCTTTTTCACCTATTATGATACTATAATAATATCTCTCAGGAGGGTTTTTGTTATGAATTCCAGAAAAAATAAATACTTCATAAAATTGATAACATCCTACAGTCTGCTCTTGGTCATTGTGCTCATTCTGGGAATTGTTTTCCATTTTATTCTTTCGCATAATGCAAAGCAGGAACTATTGAATGAAAATATGCTTTCTCTTAAAAATGTATCCGAGCAATACAGCAACTGCTATGCGAATATTTATCTGATTTCCAAGCGAATGGCAAATAATTCCAGCCTTTCCCGCCTGGCGGAAGCCGATCAGGGGGAACGAGCGTTTTATTATAATGCCTATATTACCAAACAGGCTCTGGTAGATATGTATTCTGACTATTCACTCCAGCCAATTCAGACCTATTATATCCATCTGCGTCATACAGACTACATAATCAGCTATAATGATTTTGAGAATCTCTATTCCTTTTATAAAAACAATCAAATGCTGGATCCCTCAAAATATGAGGAATGGAAGGAGACTCTGGAATCCTCAGACAATTATAACCATTTTCTTTCTCTTGACCATTTTGCGACCGAATATACACCACACAGAAAAAACTATTGTTATGCTGTCTCTCTGCAGAATTATACCTTCAAAAATATCAATGCTGACATCATTTTTGAGCTGAATGCTGATTATATGCAGCAAATGGTGGATTCTGTCGATCTGATGAAGAATGGCTGTCTCATCATCCAGGATAGCAGCAGTGACACTATGCTTACTTTCAGTAACAATGAAGCGCTGTTAAAAAAAATAGATGTTTCTCTGCTTTCCTCGTTAGATTATTCCGAACGGGGATATTCCAGCACAGTATTTCAGGGTGCTCCCGTCACAGTACTCTATACCTCCGCACAGACACCGAATCTGAACTATTATCTGATTGTTCCCACGTCCTACCTGAAAGCACCGGGAAACGGACTGCAGTTACTGTCTCTATTCGTTATCTTTCTCGGTGTCGTAGGAAGCTTTTTGATTATTGTTCTGTTGTCCAAGGCCAATTATAAACCCTATGAAGCAATGGAATATCGCCTGCGGGAAGTGAATTTCAACCACGAAGAGCTCATGCGGTTAAATGAGTCCCAAAAGATCACCCTCCGCAATTATTATTTTGATCAATTGATTCATGGTACGATTCTGAGTGAGGAAGAAGCTGCGTATGCCCAAAATTATCTTTCCATTTCCGCTAATGCCAATTCCTTTGCTATCTTATACTGTAATGTCTACCTGGATACTTTGGAGCTAAATAATGACCCTCAGGGAATGATCAACATCCTCTCCCCTGATTATGCGGATGTTATTTCCGATATCCTTTCCAGTTATTTTATACATTCCTATATCATGCAGGGTTCCCGAAATAGTGTTTATACTATTTTATTATATGACAGGGAAGAACTGGACAAGGTCGAAGATTTATTTTCACATGTTCATACTACACTATTGCAAGAATACAATATCTGGATTTATGGTGGATTAGGCTGTACAACCGACACCATCTCCTCCGTCTGGAAATCGTATCGCCAATCCAAAGAGGCTGTAAAACGTATCTCCAGCCCAGTGTACCTGTGTCTGTATCGTGAGATTTTGGAATTTCAGGATTCCTTCTTTTATCCTAATGAGGTTGCGGATCAGCTATATAATTTTGTAAAATCCGGTAACTTCAAACAGACAAAAACAATTTTTAATTTTATAAAGGACGAAAATTTTAAGAAACGAAAACTTAATTCCAGACAAGTGAAATGGCTTTTAGAAAATATAGAAATTACGTTATTGAAAGTAATCAGGGATAACGACATTTCCTATGATGACTCAAGCTTAGCCGGTCTGTCCGAAGATTCTACCCTGAAAAATTACGAGCAGATTGCTCTGGAATTATGTGAAAAAAACAAGCAACCGGAAAACGACAACCAGCTGATTGTGCGCATTCAGGCTTATATTGATGAGAATTATGGGGATCCATCCTTATGTTTAAGCAGAATATCGGACCTGTTCCACATCTCCGAGAGTTACTTTTCCTTCCTTTTCAAAAAAACAGTAGGGGTAAACTTCTCTACGTATCTGGAACAGGTCCGCATGACGCAGGCAAAACATCTGCTGGAAACAACGAATATTAAAATAACAGATTTATACGTGGCGGTCGGTTACAACAATCTGACCAGCTTCCGCCGTGCATTTAAGAAAAAATACGGTGTAGCACCCAATGCCCTTCGAGAATAACTACTTATTCTTTTTCGGTTGCTTTCTCGCGCAGCACTTCCTCAAACTGTTCGATGGGTACCGGTTTGGAATAGTAATATCCCTGCTGCCAGGTAGATCCAAATTTCTCGATATAGTCGCTGACTTCCTTATCCTCAATACCCTCAATACAGGTTTCGGTGTTTGTCCTCCTGGCATAATCCACGATAGACTGCACCATGGCCTGATTCTGAGGTTTTTGCTTAATATCACGGATGAAGCTCATATCTACCTTCAGTTCGTCAAAAGGAAGCTCCAGCGCCAGACTTAAGGAACTGTTGCCTGTTCCGAAGTCATCCAGTGCGATCTTGATCCCCTGGGAATGGAAAAATTCTACCTCTCCGCGCAGGAAATGAATATCCAGATCTCTGCATCGTTCTGTCAATTCGAGGCAAAGCTCCTCCGGCTTCGCACCGGTCTCTTTTAAAATATTCATGACAGCACTTCGGAACTCTCTGCGCTCCAGCTGTGCCGCCGCCACATTGACATTGACGAAAAAGCCTTCCGTCTCCTTGCGAAGCTTCTGTACATCCGTAAGTGCTGTCCGAAGGATCCAGTTTCCCAGATCAAAAATACAGGGGTCCTGTTCCAGCCATTCCATGAACACACCGGGGGACACCATCCCGTAAGGCTCCAGTTCCCAGCGGAGCAACGCTTCCATTCCCCGGATCTTGCCGGTCTTCGTATCGGCAATCGGCTGATAGAACATCCGGAAGCCTTCAAAGTTATGCGTAGCACACTGATGGATCACACCGATCAGTTCAAACTGGTTCTCGTCACTGCCGCAGACCTCATCATTAAAAATCACCAGCTCTCCATGATGCTCAAGCCGGGAATGGCTCAACGCGTAGGTCAGCCGGCTGCGGACCGCATTTGTCTCCTTCATATAAGGTTCCATAAATATTGCGCCGGCAGATACCTTCAAAGGGATCTTTTTCCCTTCCACCTCTGTATTTTCAAAAGCTTCTACAATCTCATTGTATATCTTCTGCAGTTCCGCTTTGGATACCTTTTTAAAACTGATCACAAATTTCGCACCGGAGAGCCGGTATACATATCCTTTTCCCCTTAACAGACGCAACAGCTCCTGTGCCGCACAGTTCAGAATCTTATCTGAAAAAGCAGCACCGTACATAACATTGATATGGCTGAACTGATCCAGTCCGATCTTCAGCAGTGCCCCCTGTCCGCTTTCATCCAGGAATTCCCTGATCTCCCGATCCAGCGCCGGTTCCGTATGCAATCCGGTGGTCGCATCCACCTCGTCGGAAATACCGTAGTTGTTATATCGTATTACGATCACAAAAGGCTTTCCATCCTTATCATTCAGCATTTTCGCCCTGGCACTGATCCGGTTGTAGGTGCTTCCGTCACTCACCCGGTATTCCCAGGGCTCGTCCATATTTTTCCCGGCAACTCTCTCCAGGAATCCCCTCCGGAAATCCTCAAGATCATCCGGATGGATCGATCTTTTTGATTTTTCCTGTCCGCGAATGGTATAGTTCTCCTGCATACCAAAATATTCCATCGCCTTCTCGGACCACCATGTCACGCCGTTCCGCAGATTGGTTATGGATATGTAGGACTTTTTCGCCAGAGAAGTAATTGCTTTTACAATATCCGGGAACAGGATATCCACTTCCTCCCAGAATTTCTGTTCATCATATGTATTGATACTCATATCTCCTCCCGGCACTTTCTACTGTATGCCCACAGTCTCTGAATAATAACCCCGATATGAATTATAACATATCGAAATGATGTTTACGATAGTATAATGAATATAAATTTTTTATGAAATAAAATATCTTATGATTGACTTCGAAAACTATCTGTAATACTATGCAATATAGCAATTATTTCAAATTTGAAATATTCATTTTTGTAAAAGGAGCCTTCGGATGAATACTGATATCGAATTCGTACAAAAATTCAATCTGGCTTACAACGCCATGTGCAAACCTCTGTGCCAGCAGTTAAAGCTGCCACAGACAGCTTTTGATATTCTCATGTTCTTCGGCAATAATCCGGAATACCACACTGCCAGTGATGTCGTGGAGATCCGCCGGATCAAGGCGAATCTGGTGTCCGTCAATGTGGACAAGCTGGTGTGCGAGGGGTACCTGGAACGCAGAGAGGCTCCGGATGACCGTCGGAAGACTCTGCTGTTCTGCACGGAGAAAGCACAGGATGTCATCGAAAAAGGCCGCATGATACAGAGCATTTTCAAAGATACTCTGCTAGATGGCACCGATGAGACAAGCAAAGAGATCTTTTTCCACATGCTTCATGTCATGGAGAGAAATATGGACAATATCCTGAAAGGAGATAAATAAATGCAGATTTTAATCACGATTCTTGTCACTTTTTTCGCCGGCATGGGAGCCGGCCTGGGCACCGGATTTGCCGGAATGAGCGCTGCTGCCGTCATCAGTCCCATGCTGATCACTTTCCTCGGCATGGATCCGTATCTGGCCGTCGGCATTGCGCTGTCCTCGGACGTTCTGGCCAGTGCCGTATCCGCTTATACCTATGCGAAAAATAAAAATATTGATGTCAAAAACGGCCTGATCATGATGGGAAGTGTGCTGGTATTCACCGTCGTAGGCAGCTACGTATCCAGCCTGGTGCCTTCCGCTACCATGGGGAATTTCTCCGTGTTCATGACTTTCCTGTTAGGTATCAAATTCATCGTCCGGCCCGTAATGACCACCAAAGAAGCCATGCAGGGCGTCTCCGCGAAAAAAAGAGCCATTCAGTCTCTGGTATGCGGTATGCTGATCGGCTTTATCTGCGGTTTCGTCGGTGCCGGCGGCGGCATGATGATGCTGTTGATCCTGACTTCTGTTCTGGGCTATGAGCTGAAAACTGCTGTGGGAACCAGCGTCTTTATTATGGCTTTTACCGCTCTGACCGGTGCAGTTTCCCATTTTGCCATTGGGGGCATGCCCGACTGGACCGTATGGATCCTGTGCGTCATCTTTACCCTGATCTGGGCCCGGATTGCCGCACTGTTCGCCAACAAGGCCACACCCAAGACTCTGAACCGTGTCACCGGTGTGATTCTCGTGATCCTGGGTCTGGTAGTAATGGGCTTCAACCTGTTAACCTAAGTGATTTCCCATACCTTGTGTATTCTCCGGCGGAGCGATCGTTACATTGCTCCGCTGATTTTCTATGATCTTGCGGATTTCCGACAGATCCCTGGCAAAATAAATGCCTTCCTGTCTCTCCGGGGAGGACAATCCCATCTCCGTCATATGTGATAACAGTGCTTTCAGGCTGTCATAATAGCCGTTAAGGTTATAGAGAATGCAAGGTGCCTCCAGGTGCTTTAATGACACTTTGGACATCACTTCAGCGATCTCTTCCAGTGTTCCGGTTCCGCCGGGAAAAGCAATAAATACATCTCCCAGTTCGATCATTTTCGTCTTGCGTTCTGTCATGTCCTTTGTGACGATCAGCTCCGTAATGGCATCATACTGGTATTCCATATCAATGAAAAACTGCGGTTCCACGCCGGTCACCTCGCCGCCTGCCTGTAATACGCTCTCCGCGATCTCTCCCATAAGACCGGATTTGGATCCACCGTACACCAGGCGGTTACCGCTTTCACCGATCCAGGTTCCCAGCTCACGCACCGCTTTTCTAAGAGAAGGATCATTTCCTTCATTTGCTCCCAGATATACTGTAATGTTCATCGTATTTTCCTCCTGCTTCCAAGTATAAGGGCTTTCCTTTCTTTTGACAAGGCAGGAGCTACCGGCACAAATGTGAATGACGTATCGGTTGCGTTAATTCAGGCATAGTACACCTGCTGTCCGGATTCTTCTTTTACATAAGCAATAAATTCTTCCGCCACATGGGACAGGGTATGATTTTTATTCCAGATCAAAGCATAATCCGCATGGGCATTCGGATGCTCCACCGGCCGCACGCAGACGTCCTTGTCTCGGATCAGGGAGGAAATCGATGCCGGATAGATCGAGATGCCGACGCCGTGGAGGCTCAGTTCGTAGGCATTCATCATATGTGCGATCCTTCCCCGGATCACCGGAGCATGCCCTGTGCCATCGAACCATTTATCGATTTCACCTTTTCTGGATTCTCTGGAGGGAATCAACAGATCATAGGGCAACAACTCCGAGGGCTTCACCGGATCATTTTCCCAGGAATACAATGCATGTCCCTTGGGGATCACTGCCACCCAGGGTTCTTCATACACCGGCAGCACGTGGAATTCCTCTGTGTTATAAGGGGCCGTGATCATGGCAATCTCACACAATCCCTTCGTTACGCGGTTATTCACATCATCTGTGTTGCCGTTCCACAGATTGTACTGTACATGAGGATGTCTCTGCTGAAATCCAGCGATCCACTCCGCGAAAAGTCTGGGTCCGCAGCCCTCTACCGACGCAATGTATAATGTCCCCTGCAGTCCTTCCTTGCGTTCTCTGACATCCTCCTCCGACCGGTTCACCAGGTCCAGGATCTGATTCGCATACTGCAGGAACAGCTCTCCCTCTTCTGTCAGGGACACTTTATGGGGTGTGCGAAGGAACAATGTCGTCCCCAGCTCCGCCTCCAGATCCTGGATCTGACGGCTCAGGGGCGGCTGCGCGATCGCCAGCTGCTCCGCGGCTTTCGTGAAGCTTTTCTCCTCCGCCACTGCCTTGAAATACCGGATATGCCGCAATTCCATCTTTCCAGCATCCTCCTTCCATGCTTTTTCCAAAAACCAGCTTAATCTTTCTATTTTGTAACATGTTGTATTTTCTTTTATTATACCTTTTAGGTATTATTATACTTCTATTATATGTATTTCACATTATAAGCGCAATATGGTAAATTATAATCATCAAAAGGAAGTCAGGCCTGACCCCTTAAGCGTAACAACAAAGTCAACAGTTCATTTGTCTTGGAAAGGTTAAGGGTGAATATTATGAAGAAGATCATGGAAAAGGTTAACGAGTTTTTTGACGAGTATTACAAGAGCTTCGCTGAAAA
>OGNQ01001944.1_pt1 | contig 11757 bp, 10 predicted proteins | sample 1573481 | NCBI WGS metagenome assembly OGNQ01 (sample SAMEA2581920, study PRJEB24529) | metagenome | biome: Human gut stool | place: China | collected 2011 | reverse complement strand
AGGCGAAAAACCGCAATGACAGCCGTATCCGCTATCTGGAACGGATGATCCGCACCGCCAAGGTCATCGAGGTGAAGGAGACGGCGGACACGGTGAGCCTGTTTGATACGGTCACGATTTATAATGAGATGATGAAGAAGGAGATGACCGTCCGCATTGTCACTACCCTGCGGCAGGACGCCCTGAAGGGCTGGATCAGCAAGGAGTCCCCCGTGGGCCGCGCCGTTATGGGCAGAAAGGCCGGCGACCGTGTCTATGTGGATATGGGCAGCGGCAAGGGCTACTATCTCCAGATACGCGCCATCGAAAAGGGAACGGACAACGGCGATATCCCCATCGGCAGCTTTTGAATGTGCCGCCGATTTCACACGGAAAAGCGAACGGCGCTTTAAAGTAACGAAGCACGCAAAAACAGCACGGAAAGGCCGAAAATCGCGGCCTTTTTCTGCATAGTGGAACGCGGGGCACAATTCGCCAAATTGCACAAAAAGGGACGAAAAAGTTTTGTGGTTTTGCGAGGGGGGAATTCTCCCAAACCCCCTTGAGAAATCGGCCAAATGGTGTTATTATCAACATTGGTAGTATATGGGTAGTCTGCGTAGCGCACATCTCATATGTCTGCGGAACAATTTTTAGGAGGAATTTAATATGAATGCTTATCTGGCAAGCGTGCTCGAGAGCGTCAAGACCAAGCATGGCAACGAGCCCGAGTTCGTGCAGACCGTCGAGGAAGTTCTGTCCTCTCTGGAGCCTGTGATCGAAAAGCACCCCGAGTATGAGAAGGTCGACCTGCTGGGCCGTATGGTCGAGCCTGAGCGTATGTTCACCTTCCGCGTTGTGTGGTGCGATGATAACGGTCAGTGGCACACCAACCGCGGCTGGCGCTGCCAGTTCAACGGCGCGATCGGCCCCTACAAGGGCGGCCTGCGCTTCCAGAAGAACGTGTACGAAGGCATCATCAAGTTCCTCGGCTTTGAGCAGACCTTCAAGAACAGCCTGACCGGCCTGCCCATCGGCGGCGCCAAGGGCGGTTCCGACTTCGATCCCGCCGGCAAGTCCGACGCCGAGGTCATGCGTTTCTGCCAGAGCTTCATGACCGCCCTGTATCGCTACATCGGGCCGGACATCGACGTTCCCGCCGGTGACATGGGCGTGGGCGGCCGCGAGATCGGCTACCTGTACGGCCAGTACCGCCGCCTGAAGGGCGTGTGGGAGAACGGCGTTCTGACCGGTAAGGGTCTGAGCTACGGCGGTTCTCTGATCCGCCCCGAGGCCACCGGCTACGGCGCTATGTACTACCTGCAGGAAGTGCTGAAGCACGAGAACGACACCATCGAGGGCAAGCGCATCGCCATCTCCGGCTACGGCAACGTGGGCTGGGGCATCATGAAGAAGGCCTCTCAGCTGGGCGCTAAGGTCACCTACTTCGCCGGTCCCGACGGCTATATCCACGATCCCGACGGCGTTATCACCGACGAGAAGCTGAACTTCATCCTCGAGATGCGCGCCAAGGATCCCATGCACTGCAAGCCCTATGCCGATAAGTTCGGCTGCGAGTTCGTCGCCGGCGAGAAGTGCTGGGGCGTCAAGGATGTGGACGTGTATATGCCCGCCGCCATGCAGAACGACGTCAAGATGGAGTCCGCTGAGAAGATCGCTGCTTCCGGCGTGAAGTACTACATCGAGGTCGCCAATATGCCCACCACCAACGATGCTCTGAACTTCCTGCGTAAGCAGAAGGGCATCATCGTCGCTCCCTCCAAGGCTGTTAACGCCGGCGGCGTGGGCGTCTCCGCCCTGGAGATGGCCCAGAACTCCGAGCGTCTGGTCTGGACCGCTGAGGAAGTTGACCATCAGCTGCACAAGATGATGGAGAACATCCACAAGGTGTCCGCCGAGGCCGCTGCCGAGTACGGTCTGGGTTACGATCTGGTGGCTGGCGCCAACATCGCCGGCTTCAAGAAGGTCGCCGAGGCGATGATGGAGCAGGGCTGCTTCTAAGCCGAACCTCTTACAGGCAACAAAAGGGACCGCGAAAGCGGTCCCTTTTTTCGCCCCGCACTACACATGATATGCACGGAATACCTGTATATTTATGCAAATCGCCGATTGACTTTTTCCGCCGCAGGGCTATACTATAACCAAGCTGAATACAGAAGGCCTCCCCCGTCACCGGATGGGGGGATCAAGGTATCCGGGACCGGAGCGTAGGTATTCCGACATTTGTCGGATAAGCGCCGGTCTTGGGTGCCTTTACTTTTTACCAGAAAAGGAGAAAACGCTATGTACATCAAGCCCTTTGCCGTGGAAGAATGGATGAATGAATATGAAGTGGGCGCTCGCTTCAACATCGCGGAGACCTGCGTGGACTCCGTTTCCCTGGACCAGCTCTTCGCCCTGACCGGCGTGGATAAGCAGGCCTTTCTGGCCGACCTCTGCGCCAAGCGCCTGACCTACGGCGACATCGTGGGCAGCGACGCCCTGCGCGAGGGCATCTGCAAGCTCTACAAGACCGTGCAGCCCCATCAGGTGGTGCCCACCCACGGCGCGGCGGGCGCCAACCACCATGTGTTCTGCTCCATCATCTCCGCCGGAGACCGGGTGGTCAGCATTATGCCCACCTACCAGCAGCTCTACTCCATTCCGGAGTCCATCGGCGCGGAGGTGGCCATCATGCACCTGAAGCAGGAGAACGACTACCTCCCCGACCTGTCCGAGCTGAAGGCGCTGGTGACGCCGGACACGAAGATGATCTGCATCAACAACCCCAACAACCCCACCGGCGCGCTGATGTCCCCGGCCCTGCTGGAGCAGATCGTCGCCATCGCCCGCGGCGTGGGTGCCTACGTCCTCTGCGACGAGGTCTACCGCCACCTGACCCAGACCGACGACTGGAGCCCCTCCATCGCCGACCTGTACGAAAAGGGCATCTCCGTCAGCAGTATGTCCAAGGTCTTCTCCCTGGCGGGGCTGCGTATGGGCTGGATCGCCACCCATGACGAGACCGCCCTGACCGCGTTCCTGTCCCACCGGGACTATGACCTCATCAGCTGCGGTATGCTGGATGACGCCCTGGCCGCCCTGGCCCTGGCCCACGGTGATGTGCTGCTGAAGCGCAACCAGACCATCGTCCGGGAGAACCTGGCTCTGCTGGACGCCTGGGTGGCCGCGCACCCCCACTTCTACTATACCAAGCCCAAGGCCGGCACCACCGCCCTGGTGTACTACGACTTCGATGTGCCGTCCTACGACTTCTGCAAGCAGATGTACCACCAGACCGGCGCGTTCGTCACCCCCGGCGACTGCTTCGAGCAGCCCCACAGTATGCGTATCGGCTACGCCTGTGACAAGCAGACCCTGCAGGACGGCCTGGCGGCCTTGGCCGCCTTTGCCGACACATTGTAATAAGGAGGAACAGACCATGACAGAATTGACGGTATTGAACGGCGCGGCCATCCAGTCGCTGCTGACCATCCCCATGGCGGTTCGGGCCGTGGAGCAGGCCTATCTGGAAAAGAGCACCGGCGGTGCGGCCCTGTGGCCCATGGTGTTCCACGAGTTCACCCCCGGTGCGGCGGACCTGGATATCAAGTCCGGCCATATGAACGGCCTGGGGCTTTACGGCATGAAGGTGGTGTCCTGGTTCGGCGATAACCCCGCCAAAGACCTGCCCGCCCTGTACGGCACCTCGCTGCTGTTCGATATACACACCGGCGCGCCCAGGGCGCTGCTGAACGCCGGCCCCATCACCGATTTCCGCACCGGCGTGGCCGGGGCTGTCGGCGCTAAATACCTGGCCCGCCCCGATGCCGAAACACTGCTGATGGCCGGTACCGGCGCGCTGGCCCCCTACCTGATCGCCGCCGCGCTGTACTGCCTGCCGCAGCTGAAAACGGTCTATGTGGCCAATCCCCACCATCCCGAGCGCTCTGCCGCCGCCTGCACGGCGATCATTCCCCAGGTGGAGAAGCTGTTGGCCGCCTGCGGCGGCTGCCATGCCGCCATCACCGCCGCGCCAAGTCTGGAGACTGCCGCGAAGCAGAGCAATGTCATCCTCCCCGCCACCCCCGCCCGGGAGCCGTTCCTGAAGGCGGAATGGGTGCGGCCCGGTACTCACATCAGCTGCGTGGGCGCGGATATGACCGGCAAGCAGGAGATCGATAGCGCCCTGTTTTCCGCGGCCAGGGTGTTCGGCGACGACGCAGCCCAGTGCCTGTCCGTGGGCGAGTGCGAGATCCCCTATAAGAACGGCATCTTTGACGGCACCCTCTGCGACATCGGCGGCGTCATCTCCGGTGCCGCCCCGGGCCGTACCGGCGGGGAGGATATCACCATCTTTGACTCCACCGGAATCGCCTTGCAGGACATTTCCACCGCCGCGGCCCTGCTGGACGCCGCCCGGAAGAACGGCCAGGGCCAGACCATCTCCCTCTGACCCTCAAGCCTTCCCCTTGAGGGGTCCGCGGTGTTGAATGACAGGCCGGTGGCCTGTCAGATCCGCGGACCGACCGACCCGCAGGGAGACAGGTGGCACGGCGAAGCCGTGACGGATGAGGTGTTACCCCCGTCCCCGCCCGCAGGCGGCACCCCCAATACCTTGGCGGCGTCAGCCGCCACCTGCCAAAGCCGCCCTCGGTGCGGCTTTGGCGCGATTTGATGATCGCCCAAACTGTCCAGCGCACCAGCCCCTACCCTCGCACTGCGTCAGCGGTAGCGGCGCAAGAGGTATAAGCAGTCCCCTGAACCGACAATGTCACCCACCGTACCAATTCCGCGAAATCAGCACCGTCAAATTCGCACCTGCCGCCCCGCGCAAGGAAGTCTTGAAACGTAGTTTCAAGTGGCGCTTTTGGTTACTTTTGTCGCCAAAGACAAAAGTAACTCGCGCTCGAAAGCGCGAAATTCCACCTCCCGCGCCCGCAGGCGCAGAAAATCCCCCGCCGGACCCGGCGGGGGATATCTTGTTATTATGCGTCGTAGACACCCAGTATCACAATACCCGCCACCACCAGTGCGATCATGGCGTAGTGCTTCCAGCTGAGCTTTTCCTTCAGGAAAATGCGGCTCCACAGCACCGAGGCCACGCAGTAGGCGGAGATGATGGGCGCGGCCAGGGCCACGTGTTCCGTGTCCGCCAGCGCGTAGATGTACGCGAACTGGCCCGCCGTCTCGCACACGGCGCCCGCATACTTGGGGCCCTCCCGCTTGGGGACGAGTCGGCTCTTTTTGATGAGCACCACATACACGAAGCATACGATGCCCGCCAGCAGAAATGTCAGCTCATAGGCGCAGTTGGCGCTGTCCTCGTTCAATGTCTCCAGCACCCGGCTGTCGGCGAAGGTACCCAGTGCGTCCAGCAGGCAATAGATCACAGGCAGGATCAGCGCCAACGCCGACTTGGCGTAGCGGTGGTTGCTGGCCTGCTGCCGTGCGGCCCGCAGGTCGTCGTCCTCCCGGGCCTCCACGATGCCCAGACCGATGACGCCCACGCATACCAGTGCTGTGGCGGCCAGCTGCGCCGGCACCAGCTCGCCCAGGCCGCCGGTGGCCAGCGCCAGCACCGCCACCAGTGCGCCGCTGGAATTGCAGATGGGGGAGGAGATGGACAGCTCGATATACCGCAGGCCGATGTAGCCGATGGTCATAGAGCTGATGTACAGCAGGGACACCGGCAGATACGTCAGGATGATGCTGCCGTTGATCTCCGTGCCGTTGATAAAAATCTCATAGGCGGCGTGCAGACCCATCACCAGGCCCACTGCCATCACCATTTTAAGATGGCTGTATTTGTCGTCTGCGTCCTGGCAGCCGATCTTGCTGAACAGGTCAGAGCCGCTCCAGCAGATCAGTGCGATCAGAGAAAACCAAAACCACATAAAAACTCCTTATTCTATCATGTATAGCAAGACCTGCTATACGATAATGTACATTATTCAGAAAGTAAAAGTATAAACAACGAACATAAAATGCACAGAAAAAGGAGGCGGACGCCGCCGAAAAGGATGGTTGGGGAGAAACATACGATTTCCTCCATGGTTTACATAATTATAATAAGATCAGGCCGGCCTCCAGCATTTTCTGCAGGCTCATCAGGATGCCCAGCTTGGCGTGGTACCAGGTCAGCCCACCCTGGAAATACACCGCGTAGGGCGGCCGTGTGGGGCCGTCGGCGGACAATTCTATGGAGCTGCCCTGCACAAAAGCACCGGCGGCCATGATGACGTCGCTGTCATAGCCCGGCATAGGGGCTGGCTCCGGGGTGACATAGCTGTCCACCGGCGCGGCGGCCTGTATGCCCTTGCAGAAGGCGATCATGCCCTCCCGGCTGCCCAGTTCCACCGCCTGGATGATGTCGTGACGCACCTCAGAAGCGCCTGGAATGACATGAAAACCAAGTTTTTCATAACAATTTGCGGCGAATACAGCACCCTTCACCGCAGAGGCCACCACCGTCGGCGCCAGGAAAAAGCCCTGGTAAAATTGGGTCAGCAGCCCCAGATTTGCGCCCACCTCCCGGCCAAGACCGGGGGCGGTGAGCCGCCGGGCGCAGCGCTCGATCAGGTCGGCGCGGCCGCAGATATAGCCGCCGGTGGGGGCCAGCCCGCCGCCGGGATTTTTGATAAGGCTGCCCACCATCATGTCCGCGCCCACGTTCACCGGCTCGGTCAGCTCTGTGAACTCGCCGTAGCAGTTGTCCACCATACAGATCACGTCCGGCTTGCATTGTTTACATAACGTAATCAACTCGCCGATCTGCGCCACCGAGAAGCTGGGCCTTGTAGCGTAGCCTTTTGAACGCTGTATCGTGATGAGCTTTGTTTTCTTACTTATTGCCGCGCAAATTTTATCGGTATCAAACGACCCATCCAGCAATAAATCGACTTGACGATAACTTACCCCATATTCCTTCAGTGAGCCCACCGACTCCCGAATGCCGATGACTTCTTCCAGTGTGTCGTACGGCCCCCCCACCGGACTCAAAAGTTCGTCCCCCGGCAGCAGGTTCGCGCCTAACGCCAGCGCCAGCGCGTGGGTACCACAGGTGATCTGCGGGCGCACCAGGGCGGCCTCCGCGCCGAAGCAGTCGGCGTAGACGCGCTCCAGCGTGTCGCGTCCCTCGTCGTCGTAGCCGTAGCCGGTGGAAAGGTTAAAATGATTGGCGGCCACGCGGTTTTTCTGCATGGCGGCGATGACCTTCAGCTGATTAGCCTCGGCGATGGCGTCGATGGCCGCAAAGCGGTCCTTCAGGTCGGACAGGATCGTTTCGCTGAAAGCCAGCACGTTTTCGCTGACGCCCAGCGCCTTATATGCTTCGTTCATAGTTCACCTCAGTTGGGAAATTGTACGCCGTTCAGGCGCATAATGAGTCGGATGGGATAGTCCCGATCCAGATAGTTTTTCTCGTACCACTCGAAGGTGGCGATGGGTGCGTGCATAAGCTCCGGTGCCTCGCAGCGGAAGGTCTCGAAGGTTTTTCTGTCACCGCTGAGCAGGGCGGCCACCACGTCCAGCCGTCCCTCATCCGCAAGCCGCAGCAGGGCGTGGTCCATAGCGGCGGCACAGCCCTGCTCCTCCTCGTCGGCATACGTCTCCCGACGGCCCAGCCAGTAGAGGAACTCCTCCGGGTCCAGGTCCAGCTTGGTAGTGATCTGGCTGAGCTTGAAAAACTCCTTGCGGTCCATGCGCTTCAGCACATCGATCAGGTACTGTACAAGACCGTCATCCATGGCGATGCAGTCCAGGAACACCTCAAAGGCGTGCTTATCGGCATCGGGGTCGGGGGTCGCGGACTTTTTCTCCGCGGCAGGGGCTTCCTGTGCCTTATCCGCGTTTTGAAGAAACAGCTCAAAACCGCTAAGGTCGCCGTTTTCGGCGAACAGCTCCTCCGGAAGCACCGTGCCGTCCTGGGCGGCGCAGGCGCGGACAAAGGCGGCCATGCCCATATCCTGCAGCTGCTGGCCCAGCGCCTGTATGCGGGCGTTCTCATCGCCGCCTTCCGGCAGGGTGATTCCCTCCGGGGCAGGACGCGTGCCCTCCCATACCTCGGTCATATAGCGCAGATAGTAATCAAAAAGGGTCATAGTTCTCCCTCACTTTCCAAATTGGAATTGTATCATACAGCGCTTGCCAATGCAAGAAATATCGGGTATGATAGGGGAAAACCGTGAAAGGAGCCGCCTATGGAAGCGTACTATGTCTATATGCTGCGGTGCCGTGGCGGAAGCCTGTACACGGGGATGACCAACGACGTGGCGCTGCGGGGACAAGATAACGGCGTCGCGGCTGGAATACGCCATCAAGGCGAAGCTGACCCATGGGCAGAAGGAAACGCTTGCCGCCGCGCCGGGGAGGATAGGGGAGTGGTTTCCCGCGCTTCCCGCCGAGGCGGTAACGACGCTGCCCGCGGGGAAGGAATTTCCAATTTTTGCAAATCAAACGTAAGCGCCGTTACCGGGAATGATAAAATTGGGATTTTTTCACAAAATGCTCTTGACAAACCGAAAATTCTTGCTATAATGAAGCTATCCGCAGAGGTACCTCTGCTTTTACGTTTTAATGAGGATTAAAACGAGCGCATCTGCGGAAATCTGAACATAACGGGGTAGGAGACATGAAGAAATTGTTGGCAACGATACTGGCGCTGGTGATGGCGCTGGGACTGTGCAGCGTCAGCTGGGCGGAGGGAAATAAGACAGAGAGTGATTATACATTCCCAACGTATACTGACCTTACGGCGGACAGCGATGGGGTGTACAATGTAGAAAATGAACAGAAGCTGCGTACAGCGCTGTATTTTGCGCCGACAGACGGAACGACCCGAACCATTAAGCTGACAAATAGTATTACACTGGAAATGCTGTATACAGCGACACTGTTTGATCACTCTAATGAGGCGGGTACCTGGACAAGCAATGGATATACGAGTGAGGCGGCAGAAAAAATGGCACAGGATAGCAGATGCGCGGCTCACAAAGACTATGAGAATGGTGTAGATACGCTGTCCCGATATAAAATGGGCGTTCATCCGGATGGAGAAGCGCCAAATCAGTGGAGTACAAGTGTGACGAGCCAAACTCTGGAGCAAAGGGCTAAATATAGCGCAAAAAAGCATATGGCCGCCGGGGATGAAAGCATTGCCCGACTGGTGGTCAAAGAAGGCCAGAAGATTGTGCTGGATTTGAATGGGTATACAATTGCAAAAGACGCTCGCGCAACGCATGGTGATTGGAGTGATACCAGTACAAACCTTATCGGGAACTATGGCACGATTACTATCACGGATACCTCGAACACGCCTGGCACCCTTAAAGGCAACGGCTATGTTTCTTGCAGTGGTGCAGTGCTGCATAATTTTGGCGGAACAATGACCATAGAAAAGGTCAATGTCAACGGCAATGCTGAAGCAATGATCCGCAGTTGGGATGGCAAGCACAGCGGGCAGTATGTTATTGCCAACGATGGATTTGAGAGCCATAAAGATCCTAATACCAATGAAACTATCTTGGATAAAACCTTTACCGGTGGAACCGTTATCATTGACGGGGCGAATATTTTTGATACAAACGCAGACGTTGATGCTTCTTTGGTCGTGAACGGCAATGGCGCGAATTTGATGTTTGAGAATGATGAGGCCGGCGAGATCATTATCAAAGGCAATGCGACACTCAACCATCCGACAACAAAAACAATCAACGCTAAGGGAGGTGAAGTTACTATCGACAGTGCAACCATAACCTCAAACGCGAAGGCAATCTCTGCGGGGGGCGGTAAGGTGACGGTCAACGATGTGACGGTCAATGGCAGTGGCACTGTGGAAACAAAGGATGGTGGCCAAGTAGTCATTAACCAGGGTTCTTTCCAGAGTGATGTCAGTGATTACGTTGCGTCCGGGAGCCAGATGACCAGGAATGAGAATGGTACGTACAGCGTTACAAAGTCCATCCCCTCCACCGGCGGGTATTATTACTACCCCACCACCGACACCAAGACGGACGAGACCAAGGGCAGCCCCAAGACCTTTGATGCGGGCGTGGGTATCTACGCCGTGACGGCTGTCCTGTCCGTCACCGGCATGGCATGGGTCGGCAAAAAGCGGCACTGAGCGAACAAAAAAAGAAAGCCCATATGGGCTTTCTTTTTTTGCGTGTCAGTCGTCCAGCTTGCCCCGGGCATGGAGCACATCGTCGGGGGTGATGGTCATCAGGTCCTCGCGGGTGATGGTCGGCAGCTTGGCCAGACGGTTGTTCTGGGCCACCAGAATGTGCTCGAACAGGTTGCGGACGCCGCGGGCATTGCCGAAGCTGGGGTCGGCGCTCTCTTCAGCGATGTAGTCGCGGACCAGGGGCTCGGCCTCCGGCGCGAGGACGTAGCCCTTGCCGCAGCGCATTTTGAAGATCTCGAACATCTCCTCCGGGGTGTAGTCCTCGAACAGCAGGAAACGGTTGAAGCGGCTCTCCAGACCGGGGTTGGAGTGGATGAACCTGTCCATCAGTTCCGTGTAGCCCGCTACGATGACCACCAGGTCGTCGCGGTGGTCCTCCATGGCTTTGAGGATAGTGTCGATGGCCTCCTGACCAAAGTCGTTTTCGGACTTGCCGTTGAGGGCGTAAGCCTCGTCGATGAACAGCACGCCGCCCATGGCCTTTTCAATGACCTTCTGGGTCTTGAGGGCGGTCTGACCTACGTAGCCGGCCACCAGACCGCTGCGGTCTACCTCCACCAGCTGGCCCTTGCTGAGAATGCCCAGACTGCGGTAGATGCGGGCCATCATGCGGGCCATCATGGTCTTGCCGGTGCCGGGGTTGCCGGTGAACACCAGGTGCAGGGACATGTCCGTGGTGGGCAGGCCGTGCTGCCGCCGCAGCTGGTATACGGAGGCCATGTTGATCAGGTTATGGACCTCCTCCTTGACGGTTTGCAGACCGATGTAGCTGTCCAGCTCCGCCAGCAGGTCCTTCATGTCCTCCTTGGGCAGCGGCTCCGGGGCCTCCGTCTGCTGCTCCGAGCCGCCGGACTTCTTGTCCGGGGCCTTTTCCGGCGTCTTATCCGGGGCCTTTTCCGGCGTTTTGTCCGCCGGGGACAGGGGCGTGCCCCAGAAATCCGCATTCATGCTGCGCAGGTTCCGCTCCGTCATGGAGCGGATCACGTCCAGCTGCTGGAGGATGATCTCGTCTTTTTTATCCATTATCCGCGCTCCTTCCGTGGGATAGCTTTACATGGCTCATGGCCCGCAGCAGCAGGGCCGACACGAAGCCCGTCAGGGCTCCGGTAAACAGGGACACCGCCAAAAGAAACGGCAGGTAGCCCAGGACGGCGGTGTTCCCCAGGGTGATCAGGGCCGCGGCCATCTGACCGATGTTGTGGGCCGCCGCGCCGCCGATGGACACGCCGTATACCGACAGGCCCCGCAGCCGGGTCAGGGCCATCATTACCAGCATAGCCAGCACGCCGCCCAGCAGGGAAAACAGCAGGGCCGAGGCGTTGCCGGCAAAGAGACTGCCCAGCAGGCACCGGGCCACCAGAATGCACAGGGCCGGAGCGGCCCCCAGCTGATACAGGGCAAACACCGTGACGATATTGGCAAGGCCCAGCTTCACCCCCGGCAGGGGAATGAACAGCGTCACGGGAAACAGGTTTTCCAGGGTGCTCAGGCCCAGAGCCAGGGCCGTCAGCATCGCGCACATGGCCACCTGGCGGGTAGATATCTTCATGCCGCCCCTCCTATCCCCGCACCGCGTCGGGGCCGCCGCCCCCACC
>OGNQ01001937.1_pt1 | contig 11815 bp, 6 predicted proteins | sample 1573481 | NCBI WGS metagenome assembly OGNQ01 (sample SAMEA2581920, study PRJEB24529) | metagenome | biome: Human gut stool | place: China | collected 2011 | reverse complement strand
TAAGAATACCAACTAAACCATCGAAAAAACAGCGGATTATTAAGTTGAAATTAAGAGCTTTGTTAATCAGCCAACTCTAATTTTGCTCATATTAAATATTAAAACTATAAAAAGCGTATGAAAAATTATTTGATTACCTTGGCTGCTTTGTCGTTGACATTGATGAGTTGCAACAACCAGAAGCAAGCTAAAACGGTTACTTTAGGTCCGAATCCTTTCATTACTCACATGTATACAGCTGATCCTTCTGCCCATGTATGGGAAGACGGACGTCTGTATGTTTATGCTTCTCATGATATTGATCCTCCGCGTGGATGCGATTTAATGGACCGCTATCATGTATTCTCTACAGATGACATGGTTAACTGGACAGATCATGGTGAAATATTGAACTCTTCGCAAGTGTCTTGGGGACGTAAAGATGGTGGCTTCATGTGGGCACCCGATTGTGCATATAGGAATGGTACTTATTATTTTTACTTTCCGCACCCGAGTGGTGATGACTGGAACAATACCTGGAGAGTGGGTATAGCTACCAGTAAGCATCCTGCCAAAGACTTTACCGTACAGGATAAGTATATTGACATGATAGGAATGGAAGACGATTGCTTTGCCATGATAGACCCTTGCGTCTTTGTGGATGATGATGATCAGGCTTACTTCTACTATGGCGGTGGAGGCCGTTGTGTAGGTGCCAAAATGAAGGATAATATGATGGAACTGGCAGAACCGCTGCGTGCTATGGAGGGGCTGAAAGATTTTCATGAGGCTGCTTGGGTACATAAAAAAGACGGTGTGTACTATTTGTCCTATGCTGATAACCATGCGGAGAATGGCAAAGGGGCTAATCGTTTAAATTATGCAACTAGTAATTCACCGCTAGGACCGTGGACATATCAGGGTGTTTATCTGGAACCGACAGGTTGCGATACAAGTCATGGCTCTATAGCTGAATATAACGGTGAATGGTATGCTTTCTATCATAACTGTTCTATTTCCGGAAGGGGAAACCTTCGCTCTATTTGTGTAGACAAGCTATACTATAATCCGGATGGAACTATCAAAGTAGTAGAACAAACAAAATAAATTTGTATGCGTCTATTTATTCATCTGTTGAAGTTGGGTTTCTTTATTGCTGCACTTGCTCTTACAGCTTGCAGCGATAAAGATACGCTGGTAGAAATACCTCCTGAAGTTCCCCCTGAAGTGCCAGAGGTAGATCCTTCGGTTCCTGATGGGCCGTATGAGTACGATTATGATATGGACTATGATTCGGAAAAATATCTGAAAGCTTATAAAGGAACGGCCTATAAAGGTCCGCATCGCGTGCCCGGCACTTTAGAAGCGGAAGACTTTGATGAAGGAGCACAGAATGTGGTCTATTATGAGAGCGACTCTAAACTGGCTGATGTGGGGTACAGAGGTTCCCACGCCGTTGATGTTCGTGCAGAAAGTAAGGCTTCCGGAGGTTATTATATCGGTGATGTACAGCCAGGTGAATGGATGTGTTATACGATTGAGGTAGATGAGGATGGTGCCTATGCCATTGAAACATTCTGCGTGAAAGGGGACGGATCGGAGGGAAGTTTTTACTTTGAGGTAGATGGTCGGGGTGCAAGCCGCAGTATAGATATGCCTCTTGGGGGATGGACGGATTTTAGCCATAAAGTGAAAGCTAATGGAATCCAGCTGACTAAAGGGAAACATGTACTGAAGTATTGTGCCAATACACCGGGAAACATCGATAAGTTCGTTTTAACGCGTACAGGTGAGTTGGAAGATATTTCTAATTCTTTCACTTACCCTGTTACGGAAGCAATGAGTAATCCCCTGTTTGTAGAGTGGGAGTCACCGATGTACAATAGTTGGATAAAGGGACCCCTTTACACAGCTGATGCTTCTGCGCATGTATGGAACATTGATGGGAAAGAAGTACTTTATGTGTATGCTTCGCATGATATGGAGCCTGCACTTGGATGCGACCGCATGGATCGCTATCATGTTTTTTCTACGGAAGATATGGTGAATTGGACCGATCATGGGGAGATAATGAATGCAGCCACAGTGCGAAAACATAATGGTTGGGGGTGTGATGGCTTCATGTGGGCTCCCGATTGTGCTTATAATCCGGAGAATCAAACCTATTATTTCTACTTTCCGCACCCGGCCAATGCTGCTAATTGGAATAGTACCTGGCGGGTGGGAGTAGCTACCAGTAAGTATCCGAATAAGGAATTCCGTGTAAGAGGTTATATCGAGGGTATGCCTCCGGAAATTGACCCTTGCGTATTTATAGATGAGGATGGGCAACCTTACATTTATAATGGAGGTGGAGGTAAATGCTATGGTGGTAAGTTACGGAAAGATGACTGGACGAAACTGGACGGAGAGGTTAAACCGATGACTGGCTTGAGTGATTTCCATGAAGCGACCTGGATACATAAATACAATGGTAAGTACTATCTATCGTATGCGGATAATAACCCGGGTGCCAATCGTTTGAGGTATGCAACAAGCGATTCTCCGTTAGGTCCATGGAAGTATGAGGGGATTTATCTGGAACCGACCACTTGTGACACAAGTCATGGTTCTATTGTAAAGTATAAAGGTCAATGGTATGCCTTCTATCACACTTCTGATTTTTCAGGACAGGGAAATCTACGTTCGGTTTGTGTAGATAAGTTGTTCTATAATTCGGATGGAACCATACAGGTCGTAAAGCAGACCCGCGGAAACAAATAGAAGTTAGATTGGCAGGATAAAAAATGTAGCATAGGGTATTGCCCTATGCTATACAATGAAAGTCTGTCAGACTTAATTGATTAACTTGAATTTAATGAGTAATACGATGAAGAACTTATTTTTTCTCTTCCTTTTTTCTCTTGTAGCGATGTCCGTAAGGGCTCAGTCTTTTACCGGTGAGAAGACGGATTGGCACGGCTTCGACCGCTACGATTTTGTAATGAGTGAAACAACATTCCAAATTAAACCTATCAAGGCAACACAACGTGAAGGAGCAGGTGTTGCGGGTCCGGAAAAAGGAATGCGTAGATGCATTGTCGTTGTCCCGAAACAGGCTGCTGAAGGTAATCCATGGTCATGGCGTGGTTGTTATTGGGATCATCAGCCACAAGCGGAAATTGAGTTATTGAAGCGTGGCTTTCATATTGTTTACATCACTACCGATCCCGATCAGACATGGGAAGTATGGTATAATTTCCTGGTGAATGAGCACGGCCTTTTTCCTAAACCTGCGTTTATTGGTATGAGTCGCGGCGGAGCTAATTCTTTTACTTGGGGGACAGAACATCCTGATAAAGTTCTGGCTATTTGTGCCGATAATCCCGGACTTTCACAAAAAAGTTTGATGGGAATGGATAAACTTGCCAGACAGGATGTCCCTATCTTGAATATCTGTGGTAGCATCGACCCTATACTCAATAATACTTATGCCATTCAAGGTGTTTATCAAGGTAATGGTGGGCGTATGTCGGTTTTGATCAAAGACGGTACGGCACATCATCCGCACAGCTTGCAGGATCCGAATATTATTGCGGATTTTGTCGAACAGGCTTATAAGGAAAAACCGGCTGAGAAGCCTGCATTTCTGCCCGATAAATACAAAAAAAGTAATTTCTACAGTACAGATCCTATTTATTCGTATGCTGAATATGATAAACTCTGGATTACCTCATGGGGACCTTATTTTACAGGTAATTATAATAAATATATGTTCTCATTGGAAGGTGTGGAAGGACTGGTTACGGTTATCGCTCCTGAGAAACCTGCTGCCGGAAATCCTTGGATTTTCCGTTGCGATCAGCTGGATGGTAATTCTGCTGTAGATTTGGGATTGCTTGCACGTGGTTTTCACATAGTGGTTGCTCCCATTGCTTATAATGCTGATGGTCCTTTATTTGACCAGTGGAGCATTGCATACAATTATCTTGTGAGTAAGGGATTTGCAGCACATCCGGTTGTAGCCGGTCGTGGAGGTGCGACAGGAGAAGTTTATGCCTGGGCTATTGAGAACCCTGATAAGATAGCCGGAATCTATGGGGAAAATCCTATTTTGCGTTCTTCTTTAGCGAAGATTCAGCCATTGGATAATCTGAAACCGCTTGCCGAGGCGAAGGTTCCTATTCTGCACGCTTGCGGGAGTCTGGATCCTAATTTGAAGACTCAGACTGGTGAAGCTAAAAAACGCTATGCAGGCAAGATGACAGTAATCATTGATGCTGGACGTGGGCATTATCCGATTACTCCTGAAAATCCAAAGAAATTAGTAGAATTGATTGAAAAGATGATTAAATAGTAGACTAATTAGCCACTTTATTCAAATTTAATTAGCGATTAAGTCTTTTTTAATTGAAAGGGAAAGTGCTGAGCCTTACATTTGCTTTCGAGAATAAATATAAACTAAAACTGTTATATTATGAAAATTACACATTGCCTGGCTTCTGTAGCTTTAGTTTCCATGTTGGGCGCTTGTAGTGGAGTACAAAACCAAGTAGCCGCCGTGAAAGGCCCGGTGGACTATGTGAATCCTTACATGGGAAATATCAGTCACTTGCTGGTGCCTACTTTCCCGACTATTCACCTGCCGAATAGTATGCTTCGTGTCTATCCCGAACGGGCGGATTATACAACAGATCAGTTGAAAGGTCTTCCTTTGATTGTGACTAGTCATCGTGGTAGTTCTGCTTTCAATCTGAGTCCGTATCAGGGAGATAAACTTCGTCCGGTTATAGCTTATAGCTATGATGATGAGAAGTTGAAACCTTATTATTATGAGGTGGTTCTCGATGACGAGGAAATTAAAGTGAAGTATGCACCTTCTCATCAGTCGGCTCTTTATCAGATAGATTATAGTCAGCAGGATAAGCCTGTATACATGATGATCAATTCGCGTAACGGTGCTATCAAGGCAGGTGACGGTTTTGTGAGCGGTTATCAACAACTGGAGAATAATACGCGGGTTTACCTGTATATAGAATCGGACGTTACCCCTATAGAAACAGGTATTCTGGCTGATGGTAAAATAGATGCAGACAAGAAAGAAGCAGAAGGGCGTAATGCCTGTGCTGTAATGCACTTTGCAGACGGAACAAAAACAGTCAACTTGCGCTATGGAATTTCATTTATAAGTGAAGAACAAGCCAAGAAAAACCTGCAACGTGAATTGCCTGATTATAATCTGCAGGCTTTAGCAGAAAAGGGACGTCAGATCTGGGATAAAGCATTGAGCGATATTCAGGTAGAAGGTGGCAGTGAGACAGATAAACAGGTTCTTTATACATCGCTTTACCGTGTATTCGAACGTCCGGTTTGTATCAGCGAAGGCGGTCGTTATTTCAGTGCATTCGACGGAAAGATACACGAAGATAATGGTGAGCCGTTCTACACAGACGATTGGATTTGGGATACTTACCGTGCTGCCCATCCTTTGCGTCTTTTGATTGATGAAGGAACAGAAAAGAATGTGATTGACTCTTATTTGCGCATGGCGGAACAGATGGGAGATATGTGGATGCCTACTTTTCCTGAGATTACAGGTGACTCTCGTCGTATGAACTCTAATCATGCTGTGGCAACCGTAGCGGATGCGGCTGCTAAAGGCTTACAATTCGATTTGGCTAAAGCCTATGAAGCTTGTCGTAAAGGTATTGAAGAAAAAACACTGGCTCCGTGGTCGGGTGCTGCTGCCGGTTGGATTGATGATTTCTATAAGAAGAACGGATATATCCCTGCACTTCAGGAAGGAGAAAAAGAAACAGATCCGAATGTACATCATTTCGAAAAGCGTCAGCCAATTGCAGTAACGTTGGGAACTTCCTATGACCAGTGGTGTTTGTCACGCATAGCCGATATGTTGGGAAAAAAAGAAGATGCTGCTCATTATCTACAATGTGCTCATAATTACCGTAATGTGTATAATGCAGAAACAGCTTTCTTCCATCCGAAGGATAAGAATGGTAAATGGATCGAACCATTCGATTATCGTTTCTCCGGAGGTATGGGTGCCCGTGAATATTATGGTGAGAATAATGGTTGGGTTTATCGTTGGGATGTTCCTCATAATGTAGCCGATCTGATTGATTTGATGGGTGGTAACCAACAGTTTATAGCAAATTTGGATCAAACTTTCCGTGAACCGTTGGGACGTGGTAAATATGCTTTCTATGCACAGATACCGGACCATACCGGAAATGTGGGACAATTCTCAATGGCCAATGAACCCTCTCTGCATATTCCTTATCTGTATAATTATGCGGGTCAGCCTTGGAAGACACAGAAACGTATTCGTCAGTTGCTGAAGACTTGGTTCCGTAATGACTTGATGGGATTACCGGGTGATGAAGACGGTGGCGGTATGTCAGCATTTGTAGTTTTCTCTTCTTTAGGTTTCTATCCGGTAACTCCGGGTTCTCCGTCTTATAACATCGGCAGCCCTTTGTTTACTAAGGCTAAGGTAATGTTGAGCAATGGAAAGGTATTTGAGATAGAGGCACAAGGTGCATCGGATGAAAACAAATACATTCAGTCTGCAACATTGAACGGAAAAGAATGGAATAAACCCTGGTTTAGTCATGACGACATAAAAGAAGGTGGAAAATTGGTATTGGTGATGGGCAGCAGGCCTAATAAAACATGGGGTAGCGCAGGCGATGCAGTACCTCCATCTGCAGAAAAACAATAAGGTATAATAAGTCAATAGGAAAAACCATGAGAACACTAAAAAAGATTGTATTTACAGGATTATTCGCTCTAATTGCCTGTGCCGGAGTGGCACAGGCTCAAGAGCTATATAAAGATGAGAAAGCGCCGATGCATGAGCGCATCATGGATCTATTATCACGCTTGACGGTTGAAGAAAAAATCAGCCTGTTGCGTGCAACCTCTCCGGGTATTCCTCGTTTGGATATTCCCAAATATTACCACGGTAACGAAGCGCTTCACGGAGTGGTTCGTCCGGGACGCTTTACCGTTTTCCCTCAGGCTATCGGACTGGCGGCAACCTGGAATCCGGAATTGCAATTGCAGGTGGCTACGGTTATTTCTGATGAGGCACGTGCCCGTTGGAACGAACTGGATCAGGGACGGGAACAAAAAAGTCAGTTTAGTGACTTGTTGACCTTCTGGTCTCCTACAGTGAATATGGCGCGTGACCCACGCTGGGGACGTACTCCGGAAACTTACGGAGAAGACCCCTATTTAAGTGGTGTCATGGGTACTGCTTTTGTGAAAGGCCTGCAAGGCGATGATGACCGTTATCTGAAGATTGTGTCGACTCCTAAGCATTTCGCAGCCAATAATGAAGAACATAATCGTTTTGTATGTAATCCGCAGATTTCAGAAAAACAGTTACGTGAATATTACCTTCCGGCTTTTGAAGCGTGCGTGAAGGATGGTAAATCAGCTTCCATCATGTCAGCGTATAATGCGCTGAATGATGTGCCTTGTACCTTGAACGCCTGGTTATTGACGAAAGTACTTCGTGAGGACTGGGGATTCAAAGGATATGTGGTTTCCGATTGCGGTGGACCTTCCTTGTTGGTGAATGCACATAAATATGTGAAGACTAAAGAGGCTGCGGCTACCCTTTCCATAAAAGCAGGCTTAGACTTGGAATGTGTTCATAACGATCCGTGCGGCGATTTTTCTCAGTTCTTTTTCGGTGAAAATACCGTATTCCCGGAGTTTTCTGAGCAGGATCACGATTCCATAGAAGTTGATATTAGGGTTCATAATTGCGCTCCTCCCTGTATCTGACCATCTCTGCGGCACAAGCATGGGAACCGTCCGAAGAAGGAATCAAGGGGAGGCGATAGTTGGACCGACGAACAAAGGAGAAAGGAATCGAATGCAAAAATATAGGAGGGGGTGGACAGTTCCCATGCTTCTGCCGCAAGAGTGTGGTCGCTCCGGCAACGGAAGCAGATGCCCCCATCACCGGAGCGGCCAGAACTTTACGGTTTTGTTTGCCTGTATTCGACACTACTTCCCCAGGCGGGGCGGCAACTTGAACTGTGCTGGCGCACATCACGGGAGTTTCACCCCTCCGAGGATCTCTCGAAGCTGCGTACAGGAGTATCATTGTGGGCTGACGGGATCATGGCGGGGACAGCTTGCCAAGGCTGCCTTGGCCTGAGTGGGTATCGCTCTGCACCTTACCTGGCCGTCCTTTGATGCGGAGTTTCTCCGCACAGGTGGTCATCGCGCACTCGGTCTGACGCTGGCTCCGTCAGCTAATGTATTCAAGTTGCCGGATATGACCGCTTGGGCGGTGTTTTTCAAGGAACAAAGCCGCTGATTTATCAGCAGCGGAATGAGGTTCAAAGCCCTCTCACTCTATTAGCCGTTGAAAACACCGTTTGCACCAAACTTTTTTGTCATCTCAGCATCTTTTTCATTTTCTGCAAAATACGGATCTTTCGATTATGGATCGTCATTCGATGGACACCCATCATTTCTTCCAGCTCACGCTCTGAGCGCTCGTCGAAAAACAGCGCATGGATCAGAGCCCGTTCTTCTTCGCTCAACTGATCCAGTGCGGCCCGCAAACGGCATAAATCGTCTTTCTTGATCACGGCATCCTCGACGCCTTCAGCATCGTCCGCAAACTGGCATTTCGCAGAATATACGAGTCGCTCCAGCGAATCCTCTTTACTGGGAACATAACTCTCCGCACCATTCTCGGCATTTTTCCTGCGCTGTTCGCTTTTCAGATCCACCTCCATGTATTTCATCTTGCGGTCGCTTTTCTTTAAGACTTCCAACACATCCGGGCGCTCTTTTAAGCAGGGATATATCTTCAAATAATCAACCCGATATGGGTCATTGTGATACGACATTTTCTGTCCTCCGTTTCATCATTTTGGAAATTTCAAAAACGACGAAACGGAGGGTCTCGGCATCTCTCGCAGGCAGGAAGCCAGAAAAGCAAAACGCTCATTCAGTTCCTTTCTGGAACCAAATGAGCGAAAAAAGCCGCTTGATCTGCCTTCACCACCATGGACGCATTGATTCGTCTCACTCTCTTTGAGAGCAAGGACTGCAAATCAAGCGACACATGGGAAGGTCACGCATCAAGCGGCTCCGGGGTACAAACTTGGATATTCAATTTTTAGTTGTCACGGAAAAGGTGTTTATTACACGCCGTTACATCTTAGAATCGGCAGAAATGGAAAAATATAGTCGAATCGCGAGATATCACTATAATCAAAAATTTTGAAGAGAGAATGGTTGTTTGATGTGATCAGATAAAGTAGTACACTTCTGCTTTAATCAACATCTTCTGATCGCAGCATGGGGATCGTGTATGATTTAAGAACGCACATGGAATGGGAAAGGGAGTGATGCCTATCCATAGAGGTTCCAACGGCGCTATTTCAGAATAGAGAAGGAAAAATGTATTCTACTTAAAAAATGTATTCTACTTACAGGAAAGGAAGGATTTAAGTGAAAGGTGCGAAGAAGCATTTTAGCAAAGCATTAACATTGCTGTTAAGCGTTCTAATTATGCTCCAAACAGTTACTGTTCCGGCATTTGCTGCTGAAAATGCTACAGAAAATGTAGAAGTAGCAACTAATGACGCATCTACGGAGGAAGAAAGTACATTCAACCTTATAAAAGCCGATGTTCAGATCGATGATGAATATGGCAACGAGACAGATTATATATCGGAGGTACAGATCCCCGATTTGGAACAAATTAGCGAAGAAACGCTTGTGGAGAATGGCGTTTCGATTCATAGCGACTATCCTGGTGATGCTATGGTCTATCTGACCCAAAGATGGCTGAATCAGGAGTATGGTAATGTGCCGGGATTTGGATATGTCACCGAAGACGGCAGAACGGGGTGGGATACCGTTTACGGTCTTACGAGAGCTCTGCAGGTGGAACTTGGAATCACAGATTTGGCAGATAATTTTGGCCCAACTACAGAGCGCCTTTATAGCCAGAATCTGCTGCGGCGCCAGGATGGTGTCACAAATCGGAAATTTGCAATATTGCAGGGAGCACTTTGGTGCAAAGGGTATAACCCTGGATATAATCTGTCCGAAACCGAAGATGGCACCGTTGTATTCAATGGCGTGTTTGATGCAGATGTAGAAAAGGCCATCATTGAATTAAAAGAAGATGCCGGCCTTATCAATCCAAATGGAGTTGTGACAGTTAATATCATGAAGGCCTTGATGTCCATGGATTCATTTAAACTGTTAAGCTCCTATGGCGGAACAGAGGCTGTTCGTGAAATGCAGCAAAAGCTGAACCGCAAGTATGAGGCATATACTGGGATCACGCCTTGTGATGGTGTGTATGGCAGAAATACAAACAGGGCTCTGATTTATGCGTTGCAGGCCGAGGAAGGCATGCCAACAGATGTTGCAAATGCAAACTTTGGCGTAACGACAAGATTGTGCTGCCCGGAAATTCCATACGCAAGGAATTCTTCATCAGCAAGAAGATACCCGGGAACATCATCAGGAAGCTACTATTCGGCTGCACAAATCACAGCCATTGCGGAGTTGCTACAGTTCGCATTGCTTGTTAACGGGCATAGCGCTGGAGCAATAGACGGCGAATATGGCGATGCAACAAGGCAAGCGCTATACGATTTTCAAGAGGATATGAAAATCACGCCGACTGGATATGCAGATAAAACTACATGGCTGTCGCTGTTTATTAGTTGCGGCGATACATCAAGGTCAGCATTGGCTGCGGACTGCGCAACCCAGCTCACAGCCGCAAAAGCGAAAACAATATATGACAATGGATATCGATACATAGGAAGATATCTGACCGGAAATAATAAAAAAATTACACGCAGCGAGGCACAAATTATCTTCGATGCTGGGCTCAAGTTCTTCCCGATCTATCAGACATCTGCTGACGAAAATTCGTATTTTACCTCAGCTCAAGGAACAAGGGATGCAAAGGCGGCTATTGCGGCAGCTGCCGAATTAGGAATTCCTCAAAATACATTTATTTATTTTGCTGTGGACTATGACTGCTTGGACTATCAGGTCACTTCAAATGTAATCCCTTATTTCAAGAGTGTCCATGAAGTTATGAGCAATAGTATTTACAGGGTTGGTATATACGGAACAAGAAATGTCTGCACAAGAGTTTCTGATAAAGGCTATGCTGAAAGAAGTTTCGTGGGCGATATGTCTACTGGATTCAGCGGAAACTTAGGCTTTGGCATGCCTTCTAACTGGGCGTTTGATCAGTTTTATACCACCTCGATTGGTAGTGGAAGCGGCTACCTTGAAATTGATAAGGATGGTTTTTCAGGAAATGACAGCGGCGTATCTAAATTGGATGAGCCTAAAAATGTAGTAGAAGTTCCTAAGATTACTGTCAACAATGGTGCTGCTATTGACTTAGAGGGACCAGTTGTAAATATCTTTGGAGTAGATACATCGCTGTTTAAGATGAAGTTGGACTGGGGTTTGGACCTGGATGATTTGATTGATTACGAATATGATGTCAAAGAAGGTACCTATAAAGTTACAATAGGCCTGAAAGAGTCCGAACGAGATCCGTCGCTTAAAACAAGCAATTATGCTGAACTAAAGGAAATGATTCAGTTCTTTGGTGGACATACGACAACCGCTACATGGAATAAGTACCAGAAACTGAGAAGCAAATTGAAAAAAACCAAGTTAGATTTTGGATTTGAGTTTGACGGTTCTTTGAGTGGATATGCCGAAATAGATGCCCAAACGGGTATAGTACGTGAAGGCGGACTGATTCTGGTAGCCGAGACTGCAACCAGCGCTTCTGCGCCTATGCCACTATATCCGT
>OGNQ01001923.1_pt1 | contig 11906 bp, 11 predicted proteins | sample 1573481 | NCBI WGS metagenome assembly OGNQ01 (sample SAMEA2581920, study PRJEB24529) | metagenome | biome: Human gut stool | place: China | collected 2011 | reverse complement strand
GATTCGTTCTTTCCAACGCGAACTTCTGCCACTATTTTCCCTCCCTTTGCCCCAAAGACAGAGGTTTTTCAGATTTTAAAATCTGAATTTTATACTAATCATTTCACATAAAATGCGAATGTCAGTTATCAAACCTTGTTCTTACTGCAACAGCAGAAATATGTTACATTTAATATACATTTTATTTTATCATAAACATTTATATATGTCAAGTTCAGTTTTAAAATTTTGTTACTTTACAACAAAATTAACCAATTTATTTGGTACATATATCTGTTTTATAATACTTTTTCCATCAATTGCTTCATTTACTTTATCATCTTTCAGTGCAGCTGCAAGAATTTCTTCCTTGTCACCGTCAACAGGAACCACAAGCTTTGCCTTGATTTTACCGTTCACCTGCGCTACAATCTCAACCGTGTTTTCAATGCACAGAGACTCATCGTATTTAACCCATTGCTGTTCATTGAGTACTCCGTCAAAATTATTTTCATACATTTCCTCTGTCATATGAGGTGCAAAAGGATTGAGAAGTATCAGCAGTGTTTTCAGTTCTGCACGGTTAATTTTACCTGTTGCGGTAATTTCATTCAGCAATGCCATCATAGCTGCAATTGCCGTATTGAATTTCAGGTTTTCTATATCTTCGCTTACCTTTTTTATTGTCTTATGGAATGACGCAATAAGGGATTCTCTGTAATCATCACCGTCAATAATGCAATCCTGCAATGACCATACTCTGTCAAGGAATCTCTTGCAGCCCTTAATGCTTGAAGGACTCCACGGAGCAGAACCACTGGGGGGTGGCACGGAAGATGATGGGCTGCTTGCAGCGCCAGCAGTGGGGGTAGCTGTGGACGATGTCCTCGCTGGCGAACAGAGTGCCGTTGTCCTTCATATCCTGCAGGATGACGGGGTTGGACGCATCGGTGGTCATGCCCTCATACTTACCGGCGTAGGCGGTGTGCTTGCCCTGATCGTCCACGGGCACTACCATGTCCATGCCGTAGCGCTTGCAGGTCACATAGTCGTCGGCACCGAAGCCGGGTGCGGTGTGGACGCAGCCGGTACCGGAGTCCATGGTGACGTAATCCGCCAGCACCAGGCGGGAGGTCTTGGGCAGGAAGGGATGGTCGGCCAGCATGTTCTCGAAGAAGGAGCCGGGGTGCGTCTCCACGATCTCATAGCTGTCAAAGCCGCCGATCTTCATGACCTTCTCGACCAGTGCCTCGGCCATGATGTACATCTCGCCGTTGGGCGCCTTGACCACGGCGTAGCTCTCGTCGGGGTGCAGGGCGATGGCCAGGTTGCCGGGCAGGGTCCAGACGGTGGTGGTCCAGATCACGAAGTACAGCTTGCTGTGGTCCAGATGGCCCAGCTTGCCCTGATCGTCGTGCATGGGGAACTTGACGTAGACGGTGGTGCAGGGATCGTCCTTATATTCGATCTCCGCCTCGGCCAGGGCCGTCTCGTCGTGGGGGCACCAATACACGGGCTTCAGGCCCTTGTAGATGTGACCGTTCTGGTACATTCTGCCGAACACACGGACCTCCTGGGCCTCGAAGCCGGGATCCATGGTCTTGTAGGGGTGCTCCCAGTCGCCCACCACGCCCATGCGCTTGAAGCCGTCGCGCTGGACGTCGATGTAGTGGTCGGCGAACTCGTGGCAGGCACTGCGGAACTCAGAGACGCTCATGGCCTTGTGGTTCAGCTTGTTCTGCTTGATGATGGCGGACTCGATGGGCATACCGTGGTTGTCCCAGCCGGGGATATAGGGGGTATAGTAGCCGCGCATCGCGTACATGCGGGTGATAAAGTCCTTCAGGGACTTGTTCAGGGCGTGGCCCATGTGCAGCGCGCCGTTGGAGAACGGAGGGCCGTCGTGGAGGGAGAACAGGGGCTTGCCCTCGTTCTTCTTCAGCAGCTCGTTGTAAAGGTCCAGCTCTTCCCAGTGCTTCAGCATCTCCGGCTCGCGGGCGGGCAGGCCGGCGCGCATGGGAAAGCCGCTTTTGGGCATATTCAGTGTCTTCTTGTACTCCATGTTGCTTCTCCTTTATCTGAATAGTTTTGAAAACAAAATAAAAAGCGCCTTTGTCTCGTTCAAGAGACAAAGGCGCGGAAAAACGTCCTCTGCGGTACCACTCTCGTTGCCGCCGGGGCGGCCACTCATCCCCCACGGAATGGGGCGGGGAGAAGGTAACGGCTCCCTTGCCGTCCGCGCTTACTCGGCGAGCTTTCAGGCGGATGCTCCGGGGTGATGTTCGGTGTCCCTGTCCCGTCCGCCTTGCACCAAACGGCGGCTCTCTTCGCGTGGACATGAGGCACGGCCTGTCCCCTTCATCGCAGCTTTCAATATTGCTGACAATGTAGCACGGTTTTGGAAAAATGTCAAGAGGAAAGCGGAAAAAGGCGGCACACAGCCGCCTTTTTCAGTTAAATTATCCGATAATCCCGCTGGGCCAGGGCCTGCTCCCGGCGTATTTTCTGGGCAGCCAGCGCCTCCTCCAGGGCCACGATGATACTGTTGGACACCAGGAAGCCCCGGGGTGTCAGGCGCCAGCCGTTCTCCGTCCGGGCGGCCAGACCCGTGCGCTCATACTGCACGAACAGATCCTCCATGGGCTGGAACCGCTGGCGGTAGGTCGTCTCGAAATACCGGCGGTCGATGCCCTCCGCCGTGCGGAGGGACAGCATGACGTACTCGTAATCGCGAGTCAGCGTAGCGTCGGACTCGGACTCCGACAGGATCAGGCGACCGCTTATGTAGCTGTCCAGGTCCCGGACGTAGGCGTAGCGCACACCGCCGAAGTCGGAGTGGGCGCCGGGGCCGAAGCCGGCGTACTCCTCCATGTGCCAGTATTTCAAATTGTGGCGGGAGGCAAAGCCCGGCTTGGCGAAGTTGGATATCTCGTACTGTTCATAGCCGTTCTGCGCCAGAACCGTGACGGCGTAGAGATACATATCCGCCTGGGCATCGTCGTCCGGGAAACACTCGCTGTCCCGGCGGTCATACAGGGGCGTGCCGGGCTCCAGCTTCAGGCCGTAGCAGGAGATATGCTCCGGGGCCAGGGCGATGACGGCGGCGAGGGTGTCCTCCCACTGCTGCATGGTCTGGCCCGGCAGGCCATAGATCAGGTCCATACTGAGGTTTTTGAACCCGGCCTTCCGCACGGCGGCCACGGCCTCCTGCACCTGGGCAAAGGTATGGATGCGGCCGATGGCGCGAAGCAGGCCGTCATCCGCCGACTGAACGCCCAGAGATATCCTGTTGAAGCCCGCCCGACGCAGCGCACGCAGGGCCTTGACGTCACAGGCGGAGTCCGGGTTGGCCTCCAACGTGATCTCGGCGTCGCGGGCCACAGGGCAGCGCTTGCGGAGGGTCCGCAGCAGCTTTGTCAGGCGGTCCGGTCCCAGATAGCTGGGGGTACCGCCGCCGAAGTACACCGTGTCCACCCGATGGGCAGCAGTGCGGGGCGCGACCTCCTCGATATGGTGCAGCAGGGCGGCGGTATAGGCGTCCATCTTCTCCTCGCTGCGGGGCAAAGAGTAAAAGTCGCAGTAGGCGCATTTCTGGCGGCAGAAGGGGATGTGGATATAGAGCCCGAGAGGGGCTTTTTCTTTCTGCATATCAGCGTACCTGGGGCGGCAGTATGGTCACAGCGCCGTAGAAGCAGTTGACCTTGCAGCTGCGGCAGCCGATACAGTCGTCCTGACGGACCTGGTAATAGCCATCCGGCCGCAGATCGATGCACTTCATGGGACAGAACATGGCGCACCAGCCGCAGCCGGTGCAGCTCACCGGGTCGATCACGGCCAGCTGGACCGCCTTACGCCCGAAGGGATGGGCAGGGTCGTACATAACTGACGCCCTCCTTTCCTGAGATCACCGTATCATTATAGCCGTTTTCATGGGTTTTGACAAGTATAGCAGCGGTGAAAGTGACACATATTACCGGGGAAAGGATGTGATGGCGTGACACCTAAGGAATATGACGCGCTGGTACGGCAGCTGTCGCCCAGATCCCCCATCGGCAAGAACACGGCGCTGGCCTTTGTCGTCGGCGGTGGGATCTGCGCCGTGGGACAGCTGATCGCCAACGGCTGGCAGGCACTGGGGCTGACGCAGCAGGAGGCGGCCTCCGCCACCTCGGTAACGCTGGTGTTCCTGTCGGTGCTGCTGACGGCGCTGGGGCTGTACCACCGGCTGGCGCGGTACGCCGGGGCAGGCACGCTGGTGCCCATCACCGGCTTCGCCAACGCCGTAGCCTCGCCGGCCATCGACTTCCGGGCGGAAGTTCGCTGTATAATTGGGATAGTCAGAGAAAACCGCAATCGGTGAGTATCAGGACTGAATCCGACAAAATATGCTGGGAAGGAGGTACTTGAAGCGGCTATTATCCCGCATGATTTCAGCCTGCCACAGAGCCAGATGGATGTAGCTGATCCGTCTGGCTCATTTTATTTTCCGATACTTTTATAACACGGGAGGAAGTACCATGCAACAGGGCGTATTATACTTTGAGGGGCAAACAGAACGTATGGATATCCGTTTTGAGAACAAGGAAATCTATGGCGGCCTGCACTGCGGAACTGCAATGGAGGTCTTGATAAATGACGAATGGATACCCACTCGCATTGAGTACGGAAACGACTGGTATCTCGTAGGGGTGCAGAAGGAATCGTTACCCGGACTTCAAGTAAGAATATAGTAACCACATACTGCAAGGGCAGTCTCTTGATTAAAGGGGCTGCCTTGTTTTTATATCCAGTCGCAGAAAGGAGGAACCCGTCATGCCGAAATGCCTGTTCAGATACCAATGGGTTAAGCTGCCCAGGACTCATTTGCCGGTCGGTAAGGGAATCATGGGTTATTGGGCAAAGCTGGCCTCGCGGGCGGCATTTCGCAAGGGTCGGGCAAAATACTGCGGATACACAAACGATGTAATGCCCGGGATGTGGTCCGGTGGCGTGGTCGGCTTAAAGAGCATTCTGGGCGTCAAAAGCCGCACGGAGGCTCTGGAAATCATGGATACGCTCAGCCGGTTCGGGTATATCCGTTACACGCTTGACGAGAAAACAAAGAAGCTGGAATATGTCGTCACCGATTGGGTTGTAAAATGCTCCGGCGCCGAATGCATGAGTGGAGCAGTCTATGCAACAGACGGCTATGGCTTTCTCTGCCTTCCCCGCAACATCACGCAGCGCCTTGCGGATCAGCATTATACATTCGGCGAATCAGATGCATGGCTGGACCTCTGGTGCCACACGGTTTGGCAGGAGACCGGCAATGCGTTTTCTTATCTGGCGCCTGCCGTTCAATTCGGGAGACTTGGCGCCGCTTTGACATTGGAAGCCTTGGGACGGCGCTGGGGCTGGGAAAAGACAAAGGTGTGGAGATTTTTTCAGAAGAATGGGGATGCCTTCGCTCTGCACCGTCTGCCGGGCTCCTACGGCTGCCTCATTTTCAATAGACTGTATCCGCTGGATACAGAGGCTTCCCTGCCCACCTGCGCAGAAATTGAACGCATTATTGAGAAAATGCGTATTTGCGCCGGAAATGCGCATATTGGAGGCTCGGACAATGCACGCCTGAACAAGATGATCCTTTGGTATAGCCGCAGGATCATTATCATGAGAACCACTGATTATGCCGAACAGGCATCAGAAAATCGCGTTGCACTTTCGTCCCCTATAATACGCGCGTATATTTCTCTGTGTTGGAATTGTCAGAACTGTATCTATGACTGCAGAGGTGTAAGTAGTAGACTACGCCGCATAGATGCGAACCACATCCGCGGGCCATGTGCTTACGTGGATTTTTTCTTGCACTCACGAAACCGGAAAGGAGAATCGACATGAGCAAAATCGAAAGCAGTGCCGGAAAGGCGCTTTATGAACAGCAGGAAACCAAGCTGTCGCAGCAATCTGCCGCATTTATTGAGCTTTTAACAAAGCGCGGCATTCTGGGAGATTCGTCTATCGATGATGACAGAGTCCGCCAAGCCAAAAAGGAGAAAAAGAAAAGCATGTATCATAACACGCTTCTCCTGCTGCAGCACTACCGAACCATTCTCTGGACGCTGGAATGCTTCCCGTCCAGCGTAGCAGAGGAGCTGGATCGCCCGCTGAAGGATCTGGATACGCTGCTGGATCGGATCGACCTGGAACTTGGGATGAACAATCGAAAGCTGGAAGGCCGGATGGAGAGTGTACGCCGCTCCCGCCTGCTGATTGACCGGCTCAACGATGCGGTCAGTATATTGAAAGCCAAACCGGTCAACGGGCACAAGATGTACGACATCATCTACATGACCTTTCTCGGGCCGGACAAGCTGATGCACGAGGAGCTTCTGTACCGTTTGGACATCTCTGCCCGGCACTATTACCGGCTCCGCACGCAGGCAATCAATATCATCGCCCTGCGCCTATGGTCTGCCCCTGCCGGCGAGGTGGATTCCTGGCTGGAGGTTCTTTCTATTTTGGAAAACTGGTAAGTGCGCCTGATCTGGCATAGTGGATGGCACAGAAAAAGGCGGAGAAAATGGCACGGTTCGCGCCGATGACATGTAAATGCAAACATGCTATACTGTTAGCGTCCGATAGTAGGAGCACACCATAAAGGCACCGTTTCTGCGAGGCAATTCAGCCTCCGAGAGCGGTGCCTTTTTATGTGCCGAATTGAAAAACAGGAGGTAAAAGCATGTCAAAGCAACTTGTATCAGGTAAGCATCGGCTCAGAAATACCTACTGGTCGTTAGTGGGCGCCGCGTCGGCAACGATCCTCTCCGTCCAGCCCGTAATGGCTGAAACAATCTGGGATCGCTTTTCCACGATCATGCGGGATATCTACGGACAGCTAGTCGGGATCAGTACCATTGTCGCCGTGACCGTGGCAGCCATTGCGTTGTTGGTGCGGATGGTCAGCCGGAACCAGCGTGCGGTGGACGAGGCTACCAGCTGGCTCAAGCGCGTCGTTGTGACCTGGATTATTCTTAACACACTCGGCTTTATCGTAGCATACCTGCAGCCGTTGATCGCCGGCGGGCAGTACACAGGCTAATGATCAACAGTTCGGGATCAGACAGGAGGTGAACGACTATCTTAGACTGGATTTTTGAAGGGATCGTGACATGGATCTCCAGTATTGCTTCGCAGATCATGGACGCGGTTTCCGGCCTCTTTCTCAATGCGTTGGGAACGGACATGGTGACCATGGAGGAGTATTTCCCCTTCATCACCAAGGCCTTTGACATCATGCAGTACACAGCCTGGGCAGTCCTTTTTCTCATTGTGGTCTGGCAGCTGTTCCGTGCGTTCGGAGGACCCATTACCGAAGCCGAAAACCCATGGCAATTAGTTGTGCGTGGCGCGATTTTCGCGCTGCTGATCGGATACGCAAAACCAATTTTCATGCTGGCGCTCGACATTGCCAGAGCGCCGTATACGGCACTGATGGATGTAAGCATGACGGCGGAGGAATTCACCTTTGCCGGTGTGGAGCAGGTACTGAGCAACGGACTGCTGACAATCGTTTCAACCGTGACGGTTGTCGGGCCCATACTGGTTCTGATCCTGCTGATCGCGCTCGGATGGAATTACTTCAAGCTGCTGCTGGAGGCGGTCGAACGGTATATCGTGGTCGGTGTGCTGTGCTATACCTCCCCGCTGGCATTCTGCATGGGCGGCTCCAAGGCGACTAATCAGGTTTTTAAAAGCTGGTGCAGGATGGTAGGCTCGCAGCTTCTCCTGCTGGTCATGAACGTGTGGTTTATCCGGGGCTTTAACTCCTCGGTAGGCCAGTATATCGGAAACGGCGGCGCGCTGAGTACAGGGCAGGGATCTATCTTTCTATGGCTGTTCTGCGCCCTGGCATTCCTAAAGACCGCGCAGAAATTCGACAGCTATATGGCCGCTATGGGACTTAATGTGGCGCAGACCGGTTCCAGCATGGGCATGGAGCTGCTGATGGCCGCAAGGGTGATCAGCGGCGTGGGACACAGCGCGAAGAGCGCAGGCAGCGTGTTCGGCAGGGGCGGTTCGACTGCAACCGGAACCGGCGCCGCGGCCAGCGGCTTTGCATCCGGCTTTGCCAGCAGATTCAAGGGTAACAGCTATGTCCGTGATGCCGTCGTTGATGGAGGTACCCGCATGGGCATGGGCGGCGGCGTCGGCTTTGTCGGGCGCGTTTTTGGCGGTGTAGCTGCCAGAAACGGTGCGATGCTTACGGGAGAATCCATCTCCTCCGTAGCAGCGCGTCCCGCAGAAGCAGCCGGCACCATTGCCGGCGATATCGCCGACCGCAGCCTTGGCAACTACATGCCTCAGCTTGCGGGCCATACACTCAAGGGAACCCAGATCAGCGGCGGACACATCAGCACGACGGCGACCGGCACAGACGGCAAGGTCAGCAGTGTGGAGATGTTCAATACGGCGCAGTTTGAAAAACCCGCCGCTCCGCACTCCGTTGTAACTGCCACTGACGGCAGCACATGGTATCAGATGGCCAGCGGCGAGGGCCGAAACGCCTTCTACGATGCGCCCGGGTTTACCGGCAGCCCCGCCGAATCCGAACAGGTTGCAGCAGCCTTCCCCGGCGCTGCTGAAGGTACAGTCCTTCGCAACACGGGCGACGGCATCATGGAAGCCGGCAGCGAGAGCGGAAACAGCTTGTGGTACAACAGCGCGTATTACAACGAGCCCGAAGCACCGCACACTGTCATGCAGGCGGCAAACGGCGTAGACTGGTACGCTATGCAGCAGCACGCGGAAGCGCCCGTCTTTGAACAGGGAGAGGCCGCAGACGCATATAACCAGGCGGCCTTCCGCAACTTTATGCCCGGCTTTGAGCAGCAGGTGGCACATGTGGACGGCACGCATCGGGAGGACGGGCACTTCGAGGTCCGCCATGCCGATGGCTCTGGGACGGCTTTTTACGACACCGCCAGATTCGCCGCACCGCGCGGGGATTATCAGGTGTATGAGGACGTCAGAGGGCAGCAGTGGATCGCCATCCATGGAGACCCCGCCGTGGAACGCAAGCCGGTGTTCGAGGACGGAAAGCCCGTCTACGACGGTGAAAACGTCCGCACGGTGTCCGTGGAGTCGGTCCGATACAAGAACATGCCCAGCCGCTTTAAGGAGCCAGAAAAGCGTCCTGACAGTGGCATAAAGGCGCCGAAGCGCAGGAAATAAATGCAGCGGGCAACAGCCGGAGCGGATGACATCCCTCCGGCTGTTTTGCCTGCCTGCGAATAAAGAAACCAGCCGCCACGCGCGGCTTCGGATACTCACCGGGGAGGTGTAAAAGAAAATGGCTGAGCCGGATAAACGGCAGATAGGCGACGGCAGCGATAATTACGGCGAAGCTGCCAAGCAGATGGCCAAAGCCGCAAAGGAAGCAGGAAAAGAGACGGCGAAGCAAGCCGCCGTGAAAGGCGCTGAAGCCGGCGCCAATGCAGCAGCCGCGACGGTGCAGGCAGGCGTGGAGGGCGGCAAGGCGGTTGCCGAGATAGCCGCAGGAACCGCCGCGGGCGGACCGTGGGGCGCAATTTTATCGGCGGCATGGGCCATGCGTCATACACTGTTTATTCAGGGCTTTTTCCGTCGTGTGGATCGCTTTAATGACAGCGTGAAGCAGGAATGGCTTACGGATGGCTTTGAGGAAGCGGAGCTGCTGTATACGAAATATGACCCTTACGCGATGCAGGACGAATGGACGGCGAAAAACGGGACGTTTCCGGGCTATAACTGCCGGATCACCGCCATGAACCTGTTTGGGGACTTCCTCTCCGTGAGCGCAGACTCTCAAATCAATGCCGGTGAAGATGTGCTGTTTGTGGACGAGGAGACGCTGAAAACAGATCCCGATGCGCTGGGCGGAAGCAGCCTTGCAGATTTCCGCGCACTGTATTCCTCCATGAAGGCGGAGGATACCACGGAGATCAAGCGTCATGTACAAACCGTACAAGAGGAATGGGCATCCCGCGGCGTTACGTTTCGGGAGAATGAACGGATCCGCCTCATCACGGTATTCTTCCATGATAAGCCGACCGAGGAGGAATCTCTGCTGTTTGTCGGGCATGCTGGCGTACTTTTGACGGCGGAGGACGGGACGCTGTACTTTGTAGAAAAGGTCGCCCTTCAGGAGCCGTATCGGATGCTGCGCTTTGCGGACCGAACGGTGCTGAGCGATTACCTTATGAGGAAATATGACACCTCATGGGGACAGGATACGGCGAGCCCCTTTATCATGGAGAATGACAAGCTCATGGACGTAAAGTCCCCTCATTCTAAACAATAGCAGAGGGCGGCAGCATGTGTGCTGCCGCCCTCTTGAGTCCCGAACAGCAAAGGCGGGCGGGACTATCAGTGATGGTGCTTTTGCGCCGTTCATCTTGACCGCTGACAGGCTCGACTGGGTTTGCTGTTTATTTCCTTACCATCAGCACTGCCTTTTTCCACTTCCTGATCTTCGTCCGAAACGTTCCGAAGGGCGCGACGGTATTGACATGGATGAATTTGTACACCTCCCACACCGCTGTTTTGGTGGCGTCATCCGCCCACCTTCTCATGTGCGGCTGGAACAGCTCCTCCTCGCTCATGGAATCGATCATGGTCTGGATCGCGGCGATATTTTCATTTAATTTGCCCTTCAATTCCGCCAAGGACAAATGGGCGTAGGTGTCCGTAAACCATTGATACAGGTCGCCCAGCTGGTTCCATCTGAACTGCTCCGATGGCGTTTTCGCGTTCATTCCACGCTTCTCGTCAGCCTCCCATTTCAAGAGCAGTGTCGTCCACCCCACCTGATACGCAAGATTCTCTGCCGGGGTTCTGTCCACCTCGGGAACTCTTTTATCCTTCAGGGGTTCCGGGATCGTATCAAATTCGGAAATATACTTCTCAAAGCTCTGATTGATCTCATTTTTGAGTTCCGCTTTATCCTTGTATGTTCTCAAAATATCCCTCCCTTACCAATTCTCCGCCAGATATTCCTCTGCATAGTGGACAGCCACCGCGCCGTCCGATACGGCGGTGACCACCTGCCGCAGCGCCTTGGTGCGCACGTCGCCCACGGCGAACACGCCGGGAAGATTCGTGCGGGTGGATTCGTCCGCGATGATGTAGCCGGATTTGTCCAGTGCCAGCTCGCTTCGGAACAGCTCCGTCGCCGGGGCGCGTCCCACGCTGACGAACACGCCGTCACAGGCAAGGTCATGTTCCTCACCCGTCAGGACATTCTTCAAACGAAGCCCCGTCAGGCGGCTTTCGTGCAGCAGCGCGGAAACGGTGCTGTTCCAGCGGAATTCCACATTGGGCGCGTTCATCAGCGGCTCATGATAGACCTTCGTTGCCCGCAGGCTGTCCCGGCGGTGGATGAGGTAGACCTTTTTTGCAATACGGGACAGGGTCAGGGCGTCCGCTGCGGCGGAGTTGCCGCCGCCCACCACCGCCACGGTCTTGCCCCGATAGGGCGCGCCGTCGCAGGCGGCGCAGTAGTGAACGCCCTTTCCAACAAGCGCTTCTTCGCTGGGAACGCCTAGGGAGCGGGGCGACGCGCCGGTGGCGATGACCACCGTGCGCCCCTGAAAGACGCCCTCGCTGGTTTCCAACGTCTTGATCTTGCCGGAAAGACTTACTTTGTACACCTCTGCCAGCTCCGTCACCGCGCCGAAACGCTCCGCGCTCTGCTGCATTTTTTCGCCCAGCGTAAAGCCGTCGATGCCGTCCTCAAAGCCGGGGTAGTTGTCGATCTGCTCCGTCAGCGCCATCTGCCCGCCGGCGGAGAGCTTTTCCAGCACCAGTACAGAAAGCCCGCTTCTGGCGGCGTACAGGGCGGCGGTGTATCCGGCGGGGCCGCCGCCGATGACGATCATGTCATAAATCTGCTCCATAGCCACGCCCTC
>OGNQ01001915.1_pt1 | contig 11932 bp, 9 predicted proteins | sample 1573481 | NCBI WGS metagenome assembly OGNQ01 (sample SAMEA2581920, study PRJEB24529) | metagenome | biome: Human gut stool | place: China | collected 2011 | reverse complement strand
CGGGCAACACCAGCATGGACTTTACCATCGGCGGTAAGAGCAGCAGCCCCCAGACCTTCGACGCCGGCATCGGCATCTACGCCGTGACGGCGGCGCTGTCCGTGACCGGCATGGCCTGGACCGCTAAAAAGCGTCACTAAGCGAAAAAAGAAAGCCCGAAAGGGCTTTCTTTTTTTGCCGCGCATCCGAAAACCCCTTGCAAAAGGGAAAGGAATATGTTACCATGTATTTTGTATACAGTATCCCATACACATGTAAGAGAGACTGCACTGCGCCCAAGCCCCGGCAGGGGAGGGAAAATCGGCAAAATTTGCCGGTTTTGCTTGCTTTTCCCCGCAGCAGCGGGTATAGTGTGTGTAGAGCCGCCTGCTGCGGTATAAAAAGAAGGGGGCAGAGAGAGATGACAGCCTTCACACCGGTGGACCCCGCCAATCCCCAGCGCGAGACGATATATAGCCAGCTGAAAAACGCCATTATCAACGGCGATATCGCGCCGGATGAGCGCATTGTTGAAACAAAATACGCCGATATTTTCCGCGTCAGCCGCACCCCCGTGCGCGAAGCCATCCGTATGCTGGAGCGTGAGGGGCTGGTGGTCTACGAGCCCCGTAAGGGCGCCGTGGCCCGGCCCAGGCTGACCCGTGCCGAGGTGGACGAGGTCTATACCATCCGTTCCGCCCTGCAGCTGCTCAGCGTGGATGCTGTGGTGCGGAACATCACCGACGCGCAGCTGGACGCCATGGAGGCCGACAACCGCGGCTGTGCTGCCGCGCTGGACAAGCACGACATCGGTGCGTATTTCCGCCACCTGGACGAATTCAACGGCCTGTTGACCCAGAGCAGCAATATGCCCCTGCTCATCAAGCTCCTGGACCAGATCGAAAGCTACAGCGCCACCACGTCGTTTCAGAACCCGGAGCACGCCCGCTTCCGCGAGAGCGTGCTGTCCGATGACGAACGCCGCCGCCGTGCGTTGGCGGAGCACGAGGAGATCGTGGCGTCCCTGCGGGCCCGTGATGCGGATCGCCTCCGTCGGGTGCTCACCGCCCATACCGCTAACGTTCACGAGGCCGCACTCCAGCGCTACGGCAAGGAGGACTGACGCACGGACCCTATCTGCATGACGGATATGTACCATCTGCATGGCGGATATGTATCGCCCGCATGACGGATATGTACCATCTGCATAGCGGGTATGTACCGTCTGTATGACGGAATGTACCGCCTGCATGACGGATATCTACCGCCTGTATGATGGGTATGTACCGCCTGCACGAGACCCCTGTGACCTGTCATGGGGGCTTCTCTTGAAGACTAAGTGTATACAGTATACATATCAGAGGAGGCATTTATGGACTGGGACAGAGTCATCTACAACGGCACGGTGGTCAACGATGACGGTATGCAGCGTGCCGATATCTACATTCGTGACGGCCGGGTCGCCGCCGTCACGTCCGAGCGCCTGCCCGGCACCGTCGGTGAAACTACGGACGCTTCTGGCCGCTATATCCTGCCCGGCCTGATCGAGACCCACGTTCACTCCCGCGACGGCCGTCTGGCCACAGGTGAGAAGGAGGATTTCCGTTCCTCCACCGCGGCGGCTGCCGCCACCGGTATTACCACCGTGTTCGAAATGCCCAACTGCACCCCTACCATTCACTCGGCGGAGTCTCTCCGCGATCTTGTCTCGGTCATCCAGCCCAAGGCCCATGCGGATTTCTGCGTTTGGGGCCTGGCTTTGGGCGATGCCAATCTTGCCAGCCTGCCCGCTTTGGCGGAGGCCGGCTGCGTGGCCTTCAAATTCTTCTGGGGCTACGCGGTGGACCACCGGGACAACAGCCTGATCTACAACTACCGTGAGGGCATGGACAACGTCCTTCCACCCCCGGACGACGGCCAGATCTACCGCCTGTTCCGCGCCGTGAAGGCCACCGGCAAACGCCTGGGCATCCATGCGGAGAATTTCTCCATTGTTCGAGCCCTGACGCGGGAGGCCCTTGCCACCGGTGCGCAGGACTACGCCGCATTGCTGCGTACCCGCCCCGTCAGCTGTGAGACCTCCATTATCGACACCGCCATCGACATGGCCAAGGAGCTCTCCATGCCCCTGCACGTCCTCCATGTGGGCGTAGGCGACGGCGTGGAGCACCTTCGCCGCGCCAAGGCTGACGGCGTGGATGTCACAGCCGAGACCTGTACCCATTACCTGACCTTCACCGACCGCGACGCCCGCCGCTGCGGTGCGGTGATGAAGACTTACCCTCTCATCCGTACCGCCGCAGATCGCCAGGCAGTCTGGCAGGGCCTTGCGGATGGTACCCTGGACTGGGTCTGCTCCGATCACGCGCCCCACACCTGCGAGGAAAAGCACCGTTCCTTCTGGGATGCCCCCGCCGGAATCAGCGGTATCGAGGGTCTTTCTCCTGTGTTGCTCACCGCTGTCCACCGCGGCCTGCTGACGCTGCCCCGCGTGGCGGCGATCACCTCCGCCAATGCGGCCCGTACCTTCGGCCTCTATCCCCGCAAGGGCGTTATTCGCCCCGGAGCCGATGCCGACTTGGCCATTGTGGATATGTCCGCGGCCTACACCTTCCGTCAGGAGAAGATGTACTCTAAAGCCAAATGGTCCCCCTATGACGGTATGTCCTTCCAGGGCCGGGTGGTCGAGACGATCCTCCGTGGCCGCACCACTATGCGTGACGGTCAGGTCCTGCCCGACTGCTTCGGCCAGTTCCTGCCGGTCTGCACCAAATAGCTTGTTTTCTTCCTTTACTCCTTTTCCTCCCCCTTGCACCAAACGGCTCCCGGGCGCGCGCCCGGGAGCCGTTTGGCTTTTTCCGCATAAAAGGGACCGCTATATGGTGGCCCCTTTTGCTGTTTGGCAGCCACCTTATTGGTTTGGAATGTTTGGCACAAAGCGTTGCGGGTAACAGGGAATTCCGAAATGTCTACTGGGAAAAACAACAAAAGTTTTTCGCCGTGTTTAGGCAACTCTACAGAAATAGAGCCACGCCGGCCCTTTTCCGTTGACAGATCACAAAAGAGATGGTATTTTGAAACTGTGCTCGAGCACAGTCAATTCGTGCTCGAGCACAAATGACACATCGCCAAGGGCGATACAAATTTCGGAGAGGAGAAGCGGACGCGTGACCATCAAGCAGATCGCCGAAAAAGCGGGCACCAGCCGCGGCACCGTCGACCGGGTACTCAATGGCCGCGGCAACGTAAATCCCGAGCTGGCCAAGCGTATATTGGACATTGCCGAGCGTGAGCGCTACCAGCCCAACCAGCTGGCCCAGGCGCTTATTCGCTCCCGTCAGCGCACCCACATCGGCATGGTCATACCCTCCGTCGGCAATCCCTTTTTTGACGAGGTGCTCCGCGGCGCACAGAGCCGCGCCAGAAAACTCTCCAGCTACGGCACCACCCTTACCATCCGCGAGATCAAGGGCTACGACGCCGCCACGCAGCTGCAGGCCATGCGCCGGCTGGTGGCCGAGGGCGTGGACGCGCTGGCGGTCATGCCGCTGGATGTGCCCGAGGTCGCGGAGTACCTACAGTCATTGCCCATACCGGTGGTCACAGTCAACACCGATATCGATGTCGACCGTGTGGCCTTTGTCGGCTGCGACTACTACAACAGCGGTATGATCACCGGAGATCTGGTGCAGCTCATGCTCAATGGCCGGGGCCGCGTGGCGGCTGTTATCGGCAGCACCAATGTCCGCGGCCATATGGACCGCGTGCGCGGTCTGCGGACCGCACTGGAGGGCACGCCGGAGATCACGGTGGACGCCGTTCTGGAAACGCCGGCCCACGATAATGTCTCCTATCAGGTGCTGCGGGCCTATCTGGCGGACCACACGCCGGACATGGTGTGCTTTGCCGCCGCCGGTATCGACGGCGGTATGCGGGCCATCCTGGAAAGCGGAAAGAATATCCGCGTGCTGGCGGTGGACGGGACGGAGGCCGTGCTGCGGTATATGGAGGAAGGGCGCATTGCCGCCACTGTGACCCAGGAGCCCTTCGCCCAGGGGGACGAGGCGGTGCGTGTGCTGTTCGACTATATCCACACCGGACGGCGGCCCGCCGCCGGCGTGGTGTATACCCACAACCGTGTGCGTGTGCGGCACTCGCAGTAAGTTTGTGATCCGATCGGCACAGGCCGATGATGATTTAACTTTTTAACAGGAGGAATGTATCATGGGAAACAGACCGGTAACTCTTTGCACCTGCCAGTGGGCGGACCTGCCCTTCGATGAACTGTGTGCGCTGGCGTCCAAGATGGGCTATGACGGCTTGGAGGTCGCCTGCTGGGGCAATGGCATCGACATTGATCGTGCATACAGCGATGACAACTATGTGGCCTGGATCAAGGAGACCCTGGCGAAGAACAACCTGATCTGCAAGGCCCTGGCCTGCCACATCATCGGCCAGTGTGTGGGCGACGCTCCCGATCCCCGGCTGAACAACTTTGCTCCCGCGGCGCTGGCCGACAAGCCGGAGGAGATCCGCGCCTGGGCGATCGACACCATGAAGAAGGCCCCCGTGGTGGCCAAGAAGCTGGGCTGCTATGTGGTCACGGGCTTCACCGGCTCTCCCATCTGGAAGTGGCTGTATTCCTTCCCCCAGACCACCGAGGAGATGATCGAGAACGGCTACAACGAGATCGTGCGCCTGTGGTCCCCTATCCTGGATGAGTTCAAGGCCAACGGCATCAAGTTCGCCCTGGAGGTCCATCCCGGCGAGATCGCTTTCGACTACTACTCCACCGAGAAGCTACTGAAGAAGTTTGCCGACCGCCCCGAGTTCGGCCTGAACTTCGACCCCAGCCACCTGCTGTGGCAGGGTGTGACGCCCCATCTGTTCCTGCGCGACTTTATGGACCGCGTGTACCACGTCCATATGAAGGATGCGGCGGTGACTCTGGATGGCCGCAGCGGTCTGCTGGGCTCCCACATCGATTTCGGAGACCTGCGCCGCGGCTGGAACTTCCGCTCCCTGGGTCATGGTGACGTGAACTTCGAGGAGATCATCCGCGTGCTGAACGCCGCCGGTTACGACGGCCCTCTGTCCGTGGAATGGGAGGACAGCGGTATGGACCGTATCGAGGGCGCTACCGAGGCGGCCGCTTTCGTGAAGAAGGTGGACTTCAAGAAGTCCGATGTGAAGTTTGACGACGCTATTGCCAACTGAAACGCGACAAGGAGGACAATATGGGTATTCAGATCCGTTACGGCATGGTCGGTGGCCACATGAACGCCTTTATCGGCGAGGTGCATCGCAAAGCCATCGCCTTTGATCCCCGCGCACAGCTGGTGGCGGGCTGCTTCTCCACCAATGCGGAGAAGAACCGTGAGACCGGCGAGACCTACTCCCTGGACATGAGCCGCGTGTACCCCAGCTATGAGGCCATGGCCGAGGCGGAGAGCAAGCGTCCCGACGGTATCGATTTCGTCAGCATCACGACTCCGAACAACACCCACTACGACGTGGCCAAGTGCTTCCTGCAGCACGGAATTCATGTGGTATGCGAAAAGCCTCTGTGCTTTACCGTGGAACAGGCGCAGGAGCTGGTGGCCCTGGCCAAGGAGAAAAACCTGGTTTTCGGCGTCACCTATACCTATTCCGGCTACACCATGATGAAGGTGGCCCGCGAGATGATCGCCGAGGGCAAGATCGGCAAGATCGCCGCCGTCAATGCGGAGTATGTCCAGGAGTGGCTCATCGATGAGCTGGGCGTCCCCGGCGAGGGCACCACTAAGCTGTCCGTCTGGCGCGCCGATCCGGCGGTGTCCGGTATCTCCAACTGTGTGGGCGACATCGGCACCCACATCGAGAACTCCGTCCACTACCTGACCGGCCTGAACATCAAGCGTCTGGCCGCCACCGTGAACCGTTACGGCAAGGAGCTGGACCTGAACGCCAATATGCTCGTCGAGTACGAAAACGGTGTCAACGGCGCGTACTGGTGCTCTCAGATCGCGGCGGGCAAGCTCAATGGCCTGACCATCCGCATCTACGGCAGCGAGGGCGCACTGGAGTGGGAGCAGCACTATCCTGATTATCTGAAGTACACCCCCAAGGGCAAGCCCACGGAGATCCTGTCCCGCGGTACCGGTTATATCACCGAGAAGGCCGGCGCGTACAGCCGTATCCCCTCCGGCCACCCCGAGGGACTGATCGTCGCCTTTGCCAACATCTACAAGAACATCATCAGCGCCATTCTGGCGGTGAAGGCGGGCGGTACGGCCAACGACGGCTCTTTCGACTATCCCACCGTCACCGACGGCCTCAACGGCGTGAAGTTCATTCACGCGGTCATCGACTCCGCAGCCAAGGACTCTGCCTGGGTGGAGCTGTAAGAACACGTTATAGGCGGACTTTGTCCGTATCTATAAAAAATTTTTAGGAGGAAACAACCATGAAGAAAGTACTGGCACTGATCCTTGCGCTGGTCATGGCCCTGTCTCTGGTCGCCTGCGGCGAGAAGAAGGACGATGACGCCAACAAGGACAACGATGCTGCCACGGGTAATCGCATCGCGATCCTGGTCCCCAATGCCGACCACGGCTGGACCGGCGCTGTGATGACCTATGCGCAGGAGAAGGCGCAGGAGCTGAATGACGCCGGCAAGTATGCCGCCACCGTCATCACCTCTTCCGACGCCGCCAACCAGATCCAGCAGGTGGAGGACCTGATCGAGAACAAGACCGCTGACTATGTGGTCATTCTGCCTCAGGACAACACCCTGGAGAACACCATGGCCAAGCTGGCCACCAGCGGCATCCCCTATGTGATGTTCGACCGTATCATCGACTCCGCTGCTTCCACTGCTGTTGCCTGCGTCAAGGGCGATAACAACGGCATCGGCGCCGAGACCGCCAAGCGCTTCATCGCCGACGGCATGAAGGCCGGCGACAAGATCCTCATCATGCCCGGTGACAACTCTTCCGTTCCCACCATGCGTAACGACGGCTTCTTCAGCGTGCTGAAGGAGAATGGCTGGACCGAGGAGCAGATCGCTGCCATCCAGTCCACCGACTACACCGGCTGGAGCCGCAGCAAGGGCAAGGAGCTGTTCATCAACTGGCTGGATGCCAGCACTGTTGAGGACATCACCGCCACCAAGTGGATCTTCACCCACGACGACGAGATCGCCATGGGCATCCTGGAGGCGCTGAAGAGCTCCGAGATCGACGCCGAGAAGAAGGACGCTTTCCTGAACGCCGGTGTGCATCTGGGCACCTCCTCCGGTCTGAACGAGATCTACTCCGTGCTGAAGGGCATCCATCAGAAGGATTACACCGCTGAGGTCGCCAAGCTGGCCGATCTGTTCTCCGTTACTTACGATCCCGCGATGATCAAGGCTGCCGTGGATGACATGGTCACCCACATCGAGGGCGGTACCGTCACCCAGGATCACGTCATCGCCGTGTCCGTGGTGGATGCTACCAACGTCAACGACTTCCAGGGCTTCGGTGACGCTGTCTCCAAGTAAGTAAAGTCGTTTCCGAGGGCTTCGCGGGCGCTTCGGCGCCCGCGGGGCACCTCCCCCTTCGCAGAAGGGATCTTATCAAACAGCAAAGAGAGGCGTGCGGCATGGAATTGCTGAAAATGACCAATATCACCAAATCATTCTCCGGTGTGGAAGTGCTTTCGCACGTTGATTTTTCCGTGGAGCGCGGGGAAGTACACGCGCTGCTGGGAGAGAACGGCGCCGGTAAGTCCACATTGATGAACATCCTGGCGGGTGTGCATCAGCGGAATGAGGGCGAGATCGAGTTTGACGGAGAGCAAATGCACGACATTTCCGTCAAGCGGACAGAACAGGCAGGTATCGCCTTTGTACACCAGGAGTTGAACCTGTTTAACGATCTGAAGGTGTACGAGAACATTTTTCTTCGCAAAGAACTGCTGACCAAGCTGGGCACGCTGGATAAGCGGGCCATGCTGGAGCAGACGCGCCAGCTGATGAGCGACCTGGGCGTGGATATCGACCCCAACGCCCTGGTAGACGAGCTGGAGACCAGCAAAAAGCAGCTGCTGGAGATCGCAAAGGCACTTCACGCCAATGCGAAGCTCTTTATTCTGGACGAGCCGACCACCGCGCTGAACAACGCGGAGATCGAGCACCTGTTCAGTATCGTGCGGCGATTGAAGGAGCAGGGCAAGTCCTTCATCTTCATCTCCCACAAAATGAACGAGATATTTACCATCGCGGACCGCTACACGGTCCTGCGGAATGGATGCTTTATTCAGTCCGGCAATATTGCCGACACTACGCCGGAGGCCGTCACCCGTCTTATGGTGGGCAGCAGCTACTCCGAGGCCTCGGTGTACCAGCCCCGCCAGCTGGGTGATGTGGCGCTGAAGCTGGAGCACCTCAGCGGTGAAGGGTTCGAGAACGTGGACCTGGAGGTGCGTAAGGGCGAGATCATCGGCCTGACAGGCCTGAAGGGTGCCGGCGTCAGCGAGATGATGCAGGCGATCTTCGGCGCGATTCCCATCGCTTCGGGCACGGTGTATGTCAACGGAGAGCCGCTGCACCACGGCGGCATACATAACGCCATGCGCCACAAGATCGGCATGATCCCCGCCAACCGCAAGGAAAACTCCGTTATCCCGGATTTCACGCTGCTGGAGAACAACTACATCTCCGAGCACACGCTTTCTGCCAATCACCAGCTGATCCGCGGGCGGAAAGAGGTGGCGCAGTACAACAGAATGCGGGATATGCTGAACATCAAGGCCAACAGCCATGACGACCTGATCCTGTCACTGTCCGGCGGCAACCAGCAGAAGGTGATCCTGGGCCGGTGGCTCACCACCGAGGCGGATATCCTTATCATGGATAACCCCACCCAGGGTATCGACGTGGGCGCCAAGGCAGAGATCTACAAGCTGATCCTGGAGCTGGCCGAGAAGGGCAAGACCATCTTGGTCAACACCCTGGAGATACCGGAGATACAGAAGATCGCGGATCGCTGTGTGGTGTTCTACCACGGGCATATCCAGACCATTCTGCCCCGTGAGGAGATCACGGAGGAGAGAGTCATGCTGTATGCGACCAATGTGATACACGCAACGGAGGGAGAGGTAAACGTATGAGTCAGAACACGGAACTGAAGGCCCAGGCTAAAAAACCGGGGCTGAACAAGAAGGGCATTGCCGCCTGGATCAATAATTACAGCTTTATCCTCATCGCACTGGCGATCTTCATCGCCTATCTGTTTATTAACCACGGCGCGACCACCTGGAGTGGCGTGATGAACATCCTGCGGCACTCCGCTGTGGTGGGCATCATGGCCTTCGGCATGGGCCTGGTCATCATCACCGGCGGCATCGACCTGTCCGTGGGCTCCATGCTGGCGCTGGTGGGCAGCTTCTCCGTGGTGGTGTTCAATGCCACGGACAGCGTGTTCCTCACATTGCTGTTCGCCCTGGTGGCCGGCGGCTTGTGCGGCCTGTTCAACGGTGTGCTCATCGGCCTGGTGAAAATGCCCGCGTTCATCGTGACGCTGGCCACAATGCTGATCTTCCGTTCGGTGGCTCAGTACTACCTGCGGACTACCGGGTCCTCCATCTTCAATATGACCGGTACCCTGGACCACTATGCCAGCTTCTACGGCTTCGGCCAGCTGAAGATCGCCACCGTTCCCGTGGTGGGCATCGTGCTGCTGGTGGTCACGGTCATCATGGTGTTCATATCCACCTGCACCAAGTTCGGCAAGACCGTCTATGCCCTGGGCAGCAATGAACGCGCTGCAGCCCTGGCCGGAATCAACGTCAACCGCACCCGTGTGGCGGTCTATGTCATCACCGGCATACTCACCGGCCTGAGCGCTTTCCTGTGGCTGGCCATGAACGGCTCCGTCGACCCGGCCACCCTGGGTAAGAGCAACGAGATGTACGCCATCGCCGCGGTGGTCATCGGCGGTATCAGTATGAGCGGCGGCAAGGGCAAGCTGCTGGGCGTTCTGTTCGGCGCCATGAGCTATACCATCATCGACAAGATCATCGCCTCCCTGCAGGTGGACGCCCTGATCAACGATACCATCAAGGGCTCGATTCTGCTGGTGGCCGTTATCATCCAGCTGGTGGTGCCCATGATCCGTTCCCGCGTAAAAACGAAACATACTTCGGAGGTGTAATAACATGAAAAAGTACGCTGATGTGAGTAAGGTCGTCTACGATCCCAAGGGGACCGACCCCTTTACCTTCCGTTGGTATGACCCGGACGAGGTCATCGCCGGCAAGAAAATGCGTGAGCATCTGAAGTTCGCGTTGAGCTATTGGCATACCATCGACGCCGAGGGCGTGGATATGTTCGGCTCCGGTACCATGGATAAGTCCATGGGCCAGACGGACCCCATGGCCAAGTTCCGCGCCAAGGCGGACTTCGCCTTCGAGCTGATGGAAAAGCTGGACATCGACTACTACTGCTTCCATGACGTGGACATCGCCCCGGAGGGCGCTACCCTGGCCGAGAGCATCGCCAACTTCCGCGTGATGGTGGATTATCTGTATGAGCTGCAGAAGAAGACCGGCAAGAAGTGCCTGTGGGTAACGGCCAACAACTTCGGCGACAAGAAGTTCATGGCCGGTGCCGCCACCTCCTGCTGCGCCGATGTGTTTGCCGCTGCCGCTGCCAAGGTCCGGGCCTGCCTGGACGCCGCGGTGAAGCTGGGCGCCACCGGCTATGTATTCTGGGGCGGCCGCGAGGGCTACGACACCCTGCTGAACACCGACATGGGGCTGGAGCTGGACAACATGGCCCGATTCCTGCGTATGGCCCGTGACTACGGCCGCAAGATCGGCTTTACCGGCGATTTCTATCTGGAGCCCAAGCCGAAGGAGCCCACCAAGCACCAGTACGACTTCGATGTGGCTACCTGCATGAACTTCCTGCGGAAGTACGACCTGACGGCGGATTTCAAGATGAACATCGAGGCCAACCACGCCACCCTGGCGGGCCATACCTTCGAGCATGAGCTGCGTACCGCTATCGTCAACGGCAGCTTCGGTTCCATCGACGCCAACGAGGGCGACTATCTGCTGGGATGGGATACCGACCAGTTCCCCATCGACAACTACGAACTCATCCAAGCCATGATGCAAATCATCCGCAACGGTGGCTTCGGTAACGGCGGTACGAACTTCGACGCCAAGACCCGTCGTAACTCTACCGACTTGGAAGACATCTTCATCGCCCACATCGCCGGTATGGATGCCATGGCACGTGCCTTGGAGAACGCCGCCGAACTGTTGGAGAAATCACCCATCAAACAAATGGTAGCCGACCGTTATGCCAGCTTCGATGCCGGCAAGGGCAAGGAGTTCGAAGAAGGTAAGCTTTCGCTCGAAGACGTAGTGGCATACGCCAAAACCCAAGGCGAACCGGCCCAGACCAGCGGTAAGCAGGAACTCTACGAGGCCATCGTGAATATGTATTGCTAACCCCCGTCCGGGATTTTCCCGCAAACGGACGTTCCACGCGGATGGTTGCCCTGCACCATAGGGCAGTCATCCGCACCTTTTTGCCTTCACCCCAACGGATGCTTAAACATTCATTTTGATTATACATTCCCGTAACGCCGTGCAAAATGATAGTTTTCAGATGTTTTATCCGCACGGCAAAGACAGATGGAATGGACTATTTAAAACGGTATTCCTTAAAAAGGAATTGACGGAACTGCCATATGGGATCATTTCTACCCCATTTTCCCGATTTTTCTCAGCCGAATAGTTTTTCGTTAGGCTGAAAGAGAAATTCTAATCTGCGGCGAACGATTTCTCAGTCCCTGTTTTTTGCCCTGAAAACGCCCTGAAAGTGTCTGTCCGGCCTATCGAGAACGGCTTTTTCTTTCCCGTTGCTCCATTCCCGAAACGTTAAAACCGGAATCAAAAAGTAAGCGTTTTCCCCGCTGCA
>OGNQ01001908.1_pt1 | contig 11982 bp, 11 predicted proteins | sample 1573481 | NCBI WGS metagenome assembly OGNQ01 (sample SAMEA2581920, study PRJEB24529) | metagenome | biome: Human gut stool | place: China | collected 2011 | reverse complement strand
AGAGAAAATAACAAAATTTTTACTCAAAGTCCTCATTTTTGCGGCAATGTGCAACAAAATATGGCAAGCTTCCTCCCTGCCCCGGCGGGTGCTTCCCTCGGGCATAAAAAAGCGCCTCTGCACAAATGTGCAGGGGCGCTGCTGTTTTTCTCAGCCCATCATGCCGGAGATGAAAATCTCCAGACCGATGCCGATGAGGATGACGCCGCCCAGGATGGATGCCTTGCCGGAGAGCTCGGTGCCGAACTTCTTGCCGATGTTCAGGCCCGCCATGCAGAGGAAGAAGGTGACCACCGCAATGATGATGGATGCCGCCAGCGCCATCAGCCAGCCGTACTCCGAGATGGTAAAGCCCACCGAAAGCGCGTCGATGCTGGTGGCCACGCCCTGCATGAAGAGGGTACCGGCACTCAGCGCAGCGGCTTCCTCGGTTTCCTCGCCCAGGATGCCATCGATCAGCATCTTGCCGCCGATATAGCCCAGCAGGGCAAGGGCGATCCAGGGGATGAATGTTTCAAAGGAGGAGAACATCTCCACGATGGTATGGACGCAGACCCAGCCCGTCATGGGCATGACAGCCTGAAAGATGGCGAAGGTGCCTGCGATCTGGGCGCCCCTGCGGCGGGACATCTGAGGGTCATGCAGACCGTTTGCCATCGAGACGGAAAACGCATCCATGGCAAGGCCCACGCCCAGCAGGGCGCTGTTGAAGAAAAACAAAAAACTCCATTCCATAACGATGCCTCCTGATTTGACCGGAATTGGTGGGCAGACAAAAGACCCGGAATCGGCGCGCATTTCGCCAATTCCGGGTCGGATTTTTACAAACTGACTCCATGTGGAATGGGCGTGGTACTCGCACCAAAGCACATGAGTCTCGCAAATGAAAGCAAGCCAGACAGCCGCCCGGGCCGTCATTGTGTTGACTTGCTGCGCTGCCTGCAAAACAGCGCCTGCTACTCCCCCATGAGGATCTTTCTTGTTGTCCGGCTATCGTACCACACAAACAGCGGATTTGTCCAGTATAACCGTGATTTTTTGCAAAAACCCTGCGGGAGAGCACCGCAGAAAGCGTGTACTCCCCCGCAGGGTCAGTTTATGTGTGGAAATAAGGTTTATTCCTCGTCGCCGGTATCAGCCTCGGGAGCTTCGGCGGCCGATGCCTCATCGGCTGCTTCCATCTCCGCCAGCTGCTCGGCAGTGGGCTCTGCCTCGGCCTCGGAGGCGTCGATCTGCTCAGTCTGGGCCTCGTCGTCGTGGTCGGTGCGGGCCAGCACCATCACCTTGTCGTTCTCGCCCAGACGCATCACCCGCACGCCGGAGCCGTAGCGGCTCTGCAGCGGGATCTCGTTGGCGTGCAGACGGATGATGATGCCCTCCTGACTGCTCAGCAGCACATCGTCCACGTCGTCCACGATCTTCACGGCGGCAACCTTGTCGCGGCTCACATCGTAGTTGCGGATGCCCTTGCCGCCGCGCGCAGTGATGCGGTAGGTGTCGATATCGGAGCGGCGTCCCTTGCCGTTCTCGGTCACGGTCAGCACCGTGCCGCCCTCGCGGCAGATGCACACGCCGACGACTTCATCGCCCTCTGCCAGACGGATGGCGCGCACGCCGTGGCCGTTACGGCCCATCGGGCGGGCATCCTCCTCGTTGAAGCGGATGGCCTGACCGTTGCGGGTGGCAACGATGAGCATATCGTGGCCGGAGGTCAGGCGGGTCCATGCCAGCGCATCGCCCTCGTTCAGGGCAATGCCGATCAGGCCGGTCTTGCGGATGTTGGCGTACTGCTCCAGCGGGGTGCGCTTGATGAGGCCCTGCTTGGTGACCATGGTGACAAAGCCGCCCTCGGTGTCGGCGTCCTTGCTCTGGCAGATCATGTTGGTGACCTTTTCGCCCTCGGCCAGCTGCAGCAGGTTGACGATGTTGCTGCCCTTGCTGGTGCGGCTGCCCTCGGCGATGGTGTAGCCCTTGATGCGGAACAGGCGGCCCTTGTCGGTGACAAAGAGCACATAGTCGTGGGTGGAACCTACGAACATTTCCTGCACGATGTCCTCTTCCTTGCGGGTCATGCCGGAAATGCCGCGGCCGCCGCGGCGCTGGGCCTGATAGGTGGCCTTGAGCTGGCGCTTGATATAACCGGCCTCGGTCAGGGTGTAGACGCACTGCTCCTCGGCGATCAGATCCTCGATATCCACCTCACCGGTCACGGACTGGATCTCGGTGCGGCGCTCGTCGCCGAAGCGCTTCTTCATTTCCAGCAGCTCGTCCTTGACGATGGCAAGCACCCGGGCGTCATCCGCCAGAATGGCTTCCCAGTCCTCGATCTTGGCCTGCAGGCCGGCCAGTTCTTCCTCGATCTTCAAGATCTCCAGACCAGCCAGACGACCCAGCTGCAGCTTGACGATGGCGTCTGCCTGCGGGTCGTCAAAGCCGAACTGCTCCATGATGGCAGCTTTGGCTTCTGCCATGCCGCCCTTGCAGGCGCGGATGGTGGCGATGAGTTCGTCCACGATATCGGTAGCCTTCTTCAGGCCTTCCAGAATGTGGGCGCGCTCCTTGGCCTTTTTCAGGTCGTACTGGGTGCGGCGGCGCACCACCTCATCCTGAAATTCCACATACTTCTGCAGCATCTGCTTCAGGGTGAGCACCTTGGGCACCTTGTGGTCGATGGCCAGCATGATGACGCCCACGGTGTCCTGCAGCTGGGTGTACTGGTACAGCTGGTTCAGGATGACCTGTGCATTGGCGTCCTTGCGGACATCCACCACGATGCGCATACCCTTGCGGTTGGTCTCATCGTTCAGGCCGGTGATGCCCTCGATGCGCTTTTCCTTGACAAGGTCTGCCATGTGCTCGATGAGGCGCGCCTTGTTGACCATATAGGGAATCTCGGTAATGACGATCTGGGTGCGGCCGTTCTTGGTCTCCTCAATGGTGGCGCGGCCGCGCAGGGTGATCTTGCCGCGGCCGGTGGCGTAGGCGGCGCGGATGCCGCTGCGTCCCATGATGATGCCGGCGGTGGGGAAGTCCGGGCCCTTGATGTGCTCCATCAGGCCGGGCAGGTCGATGTCCGGGTCATCGATATAGGCGATGCAGCCGTCAATGACCTCGCTCAGGTTGTGGGGCGGGATGTTGGTAGCCATACCGACCGCGATACCCTGACTGCCGTTGACCAGCAGGTTCGGGAAGCGGCAGGGCAGCACGCTGGGCTCCTTTTTGGTCTCGTCAAAGTTGGGGTCCCAGTCGATGGTGTCCTTCTCGATATCGGTCAGCATCTCCACCGCCATGCGGCTCATGCGGGCCTCGGTGTAACGGTAAGCAGCCGGGGGGTCGCCGTCCACAGAACCAAAGTTACCCTGACCATCCACCAGCGGATAGCGCAGCGAGAAGTCCTGTGCCAGACGTACCATGGCATCGTAGACCGATGCGTCGCCGTGGGGGTGGTAAGAGCCCAGCACTGCACCAACGGTATCGGCGGATTTGCGGTATGCATGGCTGGGGTCGTTGCCGCGCTCATGCATGGTGTACAGAATGCGGCGGTGGACGGGTTTCAAGCCGTCCCGCACATCGGGCAGGGCGCGGGACACGATGACCGACATGGAATAATCCAGGAAGGCCGTTTCGATCTCCTTTTTGACGTCGCGGATGATCTTTTTGGTTCCGCTGCCCGGTATCATCACATAATCTTCTTCCATTGTTTCCTCCAATTACACGTCGAGCTTTGCGTACTGGGCGTTGGTCTCGATAAAGCGGCGGCGGGGCTCCACCTGATCGCCCATCAGGATGGTAAAAGCTTCGTCAGCCTTTTCGGCATCCTCGATGGTGATCTGCACGATGACCCGGTTGTCCGGGTTCATGGTGGTCTCCCACAGCTGTTCGGGGTTCATCTCACCAAGGCCCTTGTAGCGGTTCACCTTTGCGCCGGGCATCTCCTGCGAGAGGATGGCCATTTCCGCGTCGTTGTAGGCGTACTTGATGGTGTTGCCCTTCTGCACCTTGAACAGGGGCGGCTGGGCCACATACACATGGCCCTGCTCGATGAGCGGGCGCATATAGCGGAAGAAGAAGGTCAGCATCAGGGTGCAGATGTGAGAACCGTCCACATCGGCATCGGCCATGATGAACACCTTGTCGTAACGCAACTTGGAGATGTCGAACTCCTCGCCAATGCCGCAGCCCAGGGCCAGCACCACGGGCATCAGCTTATCGTTGCCGTAGATCTTATCGGCGCGGGCCTTTTCCACGTTGAGCATCTTGCCCCACAGCGGCAGGATGGCCTGAATCGCCGAGTCACGGCCCATCTTGGCGGAACCGCCTGCAGAATCGCCCTCGACGATGAAGATTTCGGTGCGGCTGGGGTCTTTTTCGCGGCAGTCTGCCAGCTTGCCGGGCATCCGGCTGGTCTCCAGCGCGCTCTTGCGGCGCACCAGTTCGCGGGCCTTTTTGGCAGCGGCGCGGGCGCGGGCGGCCTGCGTGGCTTTTTCAAAAATGGCTTTTGCCACGCCGGGGTTCTCCTCAAAGAACTCCATCAGCTTGGAGTAGACCATGTTGGAAACGAGGGTGCGGATCTCGGTATTGCCCAGCTTTGCCTTGGTCTGGCCTTCAAATTCGGCTTCCTGCAGCTTGACCGAGATGACGCAGATCAGACCCTCGCGCACGTCTGCACCGGACAGGTTCTCGTCCTTGTCCTTCAGCAGGCCGTGGCTGCGGCCGTAATCGTTGAACACGCGGGTCAGGCTGGCCTTGAAGCCCTCTTCGTGGGTGCCGCCGTCCGGGGTGTTGACGTTGTTGGCAAAGCTCAGAAGCAGCTCGTTGTAGCTGGAATTGTACTGCAAAGCGATCTCTGCCACGCCGCGGTCGGTCTGTCCCTTGAGGTAGATGACGTTGGGGTGCAGCACTTCCAGCTTGCGCTTTTCGCCCAGATAGGTGACAAAGCTCTTGATGCCGCCCTCGTAGCACATGACCTCGGAGCGGTAGCAGGGGTCGCCCTCCTGCCCATCCTCCAGCACGGGGGTGTACAGCTGACGCTCATCGGTCAGGGTGATCTTGACACCGGCGTTCAGGAAGCTTTCCTCCCGCAGGCGCTTTTCCAGCGTGTCGAAGTCGTAGACGGTGGTGTCCTTGAACATCTCCGGGTCGGGTTTGAAGGTGACCCGGGTGCCGGTGACGCCCTCGGCTACCGTGCCGATGCACTTGAGGTCGCCGTCCGGGTCGCCGCGCCGGAAGGTCTGCTCGTACTCCTTGCCATCGCGGCGCACATTGACAGTGAGCCACTCGGAGCAGGCGTTGACCACCGAAGCGCCCACGCCGTGCAGACCGCCGGCCACCTTGTAGCCGGAGTTCTCGCCGCCGAATTTGCCGCCGGCGTGCAGGATGGTGTACACCACGGTGACGGCGGGCAGACCGGTATCGGCCTGAATGTCCACGGGGATGCCGCGGCCGTTATCGGTGACCTGAATGATGTTGTCCTTCAGGATCTTGACCTCGATGTGGTCGCAGTAACCCGCCAGCGCCTCGTCAATGGCGTTGTCCACGATCTCGTACACCAGATGATGCAGACCGCGCTCACCGGTGGAGCCGATATACATACCCGGGCGCTTGCGCACCGCCTCCAGACCCTTCAGCACCTGGATCTCGCTGGCGTTATACTCGTGGTCGGTTACGGTATCGGCATTTGTACTGGTAATGATTTCTTCTGCCATATCCTTTCTCCCTTTTGTTCATTTTTGCGTTTGTTTTTTCAAATTATAGCAAAGCGGGAACCGGTACACCATGGTGTACTTTTTTCTCGCCGTTTTGTTGTGTTTTCACGCGCTGCCCGCAACGGGCGTTCCGGCTGGCACGGTGCGGCTTTCCGGGCAGTTCCGGGGCTTTCCCATCCCTCTTTTTTTGTGGATCTTCCGCCCGTTTTCCGCAAATTTCACTCCACCATCTTTTGCGCTCTGCGGCGCATGGCGGCGCTGGACAGCTCCGAAAGATACACCGCATCCACCAGCCCTCCGTCTGCCAGCACATAGCACTGGGGCAGCTCGTCCGAAAGGCTGACCACCGCACCGTTCTTCTGGGCGTAGTTCAAAAACTCCCGCCCCCGGGGGGAGGTGGTGGTGGTCTCCAGATCAAAGATTCCGATGATATCACGGTCGTTCAGGACATAGTCCCGCCCCAGATGAATATACATACTGTATTTTCTCCCGTGTCTTTTGTTTGCATAAAGCCCACGAAAATGCAGCTTTTATGCAGTATCGCTTACAACATTTATCCATGCTGTCAAACCCGGTTCAGCACCCCGCCGTCCATGCGGTACACCTCGCCGTCGGTCTTTAAAAAGTCCGTGTCATCGCAGCTGGTCACAAAGGTCTGCTTTTCCTTCATGCAGGTGAGCAGATACTGCTTGCGCCCTTCGTCCAGCTCGCTCAGCACATCATCCAGCAGCAGTACCGGGTGCTCCCCGGTGATCTGCGCCGCCGCCGCAGCTTCGGCCATTTTCAGGCTCAGCACCACGCTGCGCTGCTGTCCCTGACTGGCATACACCCGGGCGGGCTGGTCGTCCAGCAGCAGCTCCAAGTCCTCGCGGTGGATGCCGCACAGGCTCTGCCCGGCGCGCAGCTCCTCCTCCTGCCGCTGACGCAGCAGGTCGGCAAGCCCGCCCGGCGCAAACTGGGCGGCGTAGCGGATGCTCATCCGTTCTGCCCCGTGGGAAAGCTCCGCGTAGTTGGCACAGGCGCGGGGAGCCAGCAGTTTCAGATACTCCCGCCTCCGCTGCTGCAAGGCTTCGCCCTGTGCGGCAAGTTCGGTGTTGAGCACCTCCAGCAGGGTGCGCTTTTCCGCATAGGGGCGCTCCTGCCCGTTTGCGGAGTGGCGCAGCAGCGCATTTTTTTGCTGCAAAACCCGCACATAGCGGCGGTAGCTTGCCAGATACCCGGGGTACAGCTGGCACAGCGCAGCGTCCAGAAATTTGCGCCGCCCTTCCGGAGCCCCCTTGACAAGGCTCAGGTGCCCGGGGTCGAACACCACCGCCGGAAAGCTGCCTGCCAGTGCCGCCGCCCGCTTGGGCGCTGCACCGTTTACCGCCGCATAACGGCCGGGCTTTGCGGCTTCCGGGGTGCCCACGGTCATGCGGATGTGGGCAGGCTCGGCGGGCTCACAGCCTTCTGGCCTATCCCGCTGGGTATCGGCTTCCAGCACCGCAAATGCTTCTCCCCGGCGCACAAGCTCGGCGTCCTTGCCGCCCCGGAAGCTTTTGCCGCCGGTCAGCAGCCAGATGGCCTCTAAAAGGTTCGTCTTGCCCTGCCCGTTGTTGCCGCAGATGACGGTAAGCTCCCGGCCGGGCTCCAGCCGTGCCGCACAAATATTGCGATAGTTCTGTACTTCCAGCGAAAGCAGACGCATTTACTGACCCTGCCCGATCTCTACGCTCTGCCCGTCCAGCTCGATGACGTCCCCGGCGCGGCACTTTTTGCCCCGCATGGTGCACACCTCGCCGTTCACCTTCACAGCACCGCCCTGCACCAGCTCTTTGGCTTCGCCGCCGGTCTCGCACAGACCGGCAAATTTGAGCAGGGCATCCAGCTTGATAAACTCGGTATGAATGAGAATCTTCTGCATAAAACGCGCTCCTTAGTCGTTTTTAAAGCGTACCGGCAGTACCAGATACAAAAAGTCGTTGCCCTCTACCGGCAGCACCTTCACCGGGCTCAGCGGGCCGCTGATCTCCATGCGCACCTGCTCGGTGCGGGCGTTGCGCAGCGCATCCAGCAGATAGCGGTTATTGAAGCCGATCTCCACCTCATCGCCCTCGCAGGCGGCGCTGAACTCGTCCACCACGCGGCCGAGGTTGGTCTGGCAGCGCACCACAACTTTACCCTCTGTAAAGGAGATGCGAAGGGGATTTTTTAAACGCTCTGTAATAATCAGAGAGGCGCGCTCGATGGTGGAGATAAAGTCCTTGGTGTCGATGGTCACCCGGGTGCGGCTTCCGGCGGGGATGACGTTGCGGTAATTCAGGAATTCGCCCTCGATCAGGCGGCTCATGATGGTGTAACCGGCGGTGGTGAACACCACATAGCGGCGGTTCGCACTGATGTGCACATCCTCTTCGTCATCGTTGGCCAGCAGGTGGGAGACCTCGGTCATGGTCTTGCTGGGCACGATGATGCGGATATCCTTCACGGCAGTGATGGGGCGCTCCACAATAGCCAGACGGTAGCCGTCCAGTGCTACAATGGTCAGCTTGTCCAGCTCGATCTCGAACAGCTCGCCGGTGTGGGCGGGTTTTTTCTCGTCCTGACTGACGGCGTACAGGGTGCGGTCGATCATGTCCCGCAGCACGCCGGTCTTGATGGTCAGGGTCTGCTCCGCGCCGGTGTTGGGCAGATCCGGGAAATCGGTAGCCGGCATGGACTGGATCTCGAACTGTGCCACGCCGCTCTGGATGGTGGTCTTGCCATTATCCGCCGCCACAATGCTGATCTGACCTGCCGGCATCCGGCTGATCATGCTGCTGAGCAGCTTTGCATTTAGCACGATCTCGCCCGGCTCCTTGATGTTGGCTTCGATGGTGGTCACGATGCCCATTTCCAGATCGTAGCCGGTCAGGGTGAGCTGAAAACCTTCGGCCTTCAGCAGAATGCCCTCCAGCACCGGGATGGACGAGCGCATGGTGACAGCTTTGGAAACGCCGTCGATGGCTGCACTGAGCAGCGTTTTATCGCAGACGATGTTCAAAACAGTATCTCTCCTTTTTTCACACTTCCGGCTTGATCCCTGCCCTTTGGGCTGCTGCCGGAAGGCAGTAATATATTGAACTTGTTGTAGTAACCGTAGTAGGGGGTGGGGAAGATGTTGAAAACCCGAAAATGTCTTGCCGGGAAGCGGGGCTTTGGCTTTCCACCGGGATGTGGAAGGCTCGTGAAGGAAATGTTGAAAGGTGGGGAACGGTGTTTCTTTCCACAGCCGATGTGAAGAACTGATGTTAAATGTTGAAAACTAAGTGGAAAGTGTGGAAAGCTTCGCCTTTTTGCCACAAGATATAGGCTTATTTTCCCCTTTTTGTTCCGTTTTCTCCCCATATTTTGGGGTCACACCCTGAAATGAGTATGACTTTTGCCCGGTTTTCCCCGGTTTATGCCTTCACGTTTTTGATGATATCGCTCACGGTCTCCCGCAGATGCTGGTCGTTCTTCATGTCCCGCTCCATGGTCTTGAGGGAGTAGACGATGGTGGAGTGGTCGCGGCCGGAGAATTCCCGCCCGATCTCCTCCATGCTCATGCCGGTGACCTCCCGCAGGATATAGATGGCAACGCGCCGGGCGGAAGCCACGTTGGCGTTGCGCTTGGTGCCCCGGATGTCGGCAGGGGACACGTTGAAGGTGCGGGACACCTCGCCAATGATCTTTTCGATGGTCACCGGCACCGGCTGGGTCTCGTTGAGGATATCCTTGATGGCGTTCTGCGCCACGCTGATCACCGGCTGGATGCCCTCCAGCATATAATAGGCGTTCAGCTTTTTCACTGCGCCCTCCAGCTGGCGGATGTTGTTTTTCAGGTGGTTGGCAATGAACTCTGCCACGTCCTCGGGCAGATCCAGATGCAGCAGCTCTGCCTTGCGCTTCACGATGGCAACCCGGGTCTCAAAATCCGGCGGCTGCACATCGGCGGTCAGACCCCACTCAAAGCGGGTGCGCAGACGCTCTTCCAGGCTCTTGATCTCCTTGGCGGGGCGATCGGAAGCAATGACGATCTGCTTGTGGGCATCGTGCAGGGAGTTGAAGGTGTGGAAGAACTCCTCCTGTGTGGACTCCTTGCCCGCGATGAACTGGATATCGTCTACCAGCAAAAGGTCTGCCACGCGGTACTTCATGCGGAAGTCCTCGGTGCTGCCGGCGCGGATGGCGGCGATCAGCTCGTTGGTGAACTGCTCGCAGGTGACATACATGATGACGAAATCGGGGTGGGTGCGCTTGATCTCGGTCTGAATGGCGGTCAGCAGATGGGTCTTGCCCAGACCGGAGCCGCCGTAGATGAACAGGGGGTTATAGGCCCCGGAGGGGTTTGCCGCCACAGCCTGCGCAGCAGCAAACGCAAACTGGTTGGACGGCCCCTTGATGAAGTTTTCAAAGGTGAACTCGTAGTTGCCCTGCGGGGAGGCGGGGTTTGCCTCGTACTGCTGGGCCAGCACTACTTCGTGGGGCGGGGTGCTGGGCACCACAAGGGTGATGTCCACATCAAAGCCCAGCACGGACTTGAAGGCCTCCTTGAGCAGGCCAAGGTACCGGTCGGTGACGATCTTGCAGATAAAATCGTTGCGCACCGACAGGGTGATATGGCTGGAGTCCTCAAAGCTGATGGGCTCCAACCCGTCGATATAGAGATTGTACGTTGGCTCGGCCATCTGCGCCTTGCAGTACATCTGGGCCGCTTCTAAAACGTCCTTGAAAGAATCCATAAAACATCCACTCCATTGAATCGGTCGAAGTTTTCAACAATGCTGCTGATACCACGTTAGTATACCACAAAAATCTCCCTGCGTCTATATTACTATAATGTAATTTATAATACATAAGATAAGATGGTACAGCAGCCTTGTGGAAAAACGCCAAAAAGACCACAATATCTGGTAGAAAAAAGTTTTCCACAGCAAAATGGTGAAAAAGTTGAAAAGCTTTTAACAGAAAAATCAGAAAAAAGTTTGCAGAAAACTGCAAAAAATGCTTGACAGAACGTCATACTATGCGATATACTGTTGAATTGCAAGCCTGTCCCCAATCTGGGACCGATCAAGACCCCATACCGGGGATAAGTTTTTACGGAGGATACAACCATGAAGAGAACTTTTCAGCCCAAGAAGCGTCAGCGCAAGGAAGTTCATGGCTTTCTGACCCGCATGAGCACCAAGAACGGCCGCAAGGTCATCAATGCTCGCCGTGCTAAGGGCCGCAAGAGCCTGACTGTCTGATCCCGCGTTTTATGACGAGATCCGGCGCAGAACCCAATATGCGCACAAAAGACCGCTGATTCTGGATCGGTGGTCTTATTTTATTTGAAAAATTCCGGCAAACCGGAAAAATTTTTCGCAAAAAGCCCATGGGGGCCTTTTAAAGTCGAAAAAATTCTGATATACTGGCTAAAGAATCTGCTTTGTGCACCTAGCTTTGTGCCGGGCAGAAGAGAAAGGAGGCGCCGAAGCAATGCGCTACCGTCCCATCCGCCGCAACAACGAATTTGGCCGCGTGTATGCCCGCGGCAAATCCTATGTGAACCAGGCTCTGGTGCTGTATGTGCTCAAGACCCGCGGCAAACGCACCCGCGTGGGCCTGACCGCCACCAAGAAGATCGGCCACGCCGTGCAGCGCAACCGCGCCCGCCGTGTGATGAAGGCCGCCATCGACGAGCATTTGGATTACAACATCGGCGGTTACGATCTGGTATTCGTGGCCCGGGGCATGACCCCGCGGCTCAAGAGCTGGCAGCTCAGCAGCATCGTGGCAAAGCTGTTTGCCCAGGCCGGCCTGCCGGACAAGGCAAAGCAGCCGGACGCACCGCCGCCCGCCACCCTGCCTCCGGCCCGTAAAAAGCCGGCAGCGGACGAGAAGGCAAAGGCATGAACCGCCTGCAGGCAGCTTGCCGCAGGGCCCTGTGCCTGCCCATCCGGGCCTATCAGTATACCCTCAGCCCATGGATCGGCCGCAGCTGCCGGTTCACCCCCAGCTGCAGCAACTACACCATGCAGGCCATCCTGACCCACGGCTGCATCAAGGGCATCCTGCTGGGAGCCTGGCGCATCGCCCGGTGCAACCCCCTGGGCAAATGGGGCTACGACCCCGTGCCGGAAGCAGGGAAGTGGACGAACCCCGCCCGCAGGCTGCAGCCTTCAAAACTGTTTGAAAACCGGCATAAAGCAAACTAGAACGTTACCGGCAGGACGGCGGGGAGTTTCTCCGAGGACCGTCCGCTGGGGTGGGACCCTGCTGCCGCAGGCAG
>OGNQ01001896.1_pt1 | contig 12083 bp, 8 predicted proteins | sample 1573481 | NCBI WGS metagenome assembly OGNQ01 (sample SAMEA2581920, study PRJEB24529) | metagenome | biome: Human gut stool | place: China | collected 2011 | reverse complement strand
ACAAGATCGCCCGCAAGAGCGAGAATACCTCCATCACGCGCGACGTCTCCGGCGAGGGCGTGCAGCAGGCGCTGCTGAAGATATTGGAGGGCACTGTTGCCAATGTGCCGCCCCAGGGCGGGCGCAAGCACCCCCATCAGGAGTTCATCCAGCTGGATACCAGCAATATCCTGTTTATCTGCGGCGGCGCCTTCGACGGTCTGGAGAAGATCATTGAGGATCGGGTGGGCAAGCGCAGCATGGGGTTTGAGAATGCGGTGCAGAGCAAGAAAGAGCGCCATACCGGCGAACTGTTCCAGCAGGTCCAGCCCCATGATCTGCTGAAGTTCGGCATCATCCCCGAGCTGGTGGGCCGTATGCCGGTCATCACCGCCCTGCAGGGCCTGACCCGGGAGGATCTGGTGCGTATCCTCACCGAGCCGAAGAACGCGCTGGTGAAGCAGTACCAGAAGCTGCTCAGCTACGATGGTGTGGAGCTGCATTTCGATCAGGACGCGCTGGAGGCGGTGGCGGACACCGCGCTGGCACGGAACATCGGCGCGCGCGGTCTGCGGGCGGTGATGGAGGGACTGCTGACCAAGGTCATGTACGATGTGCCCTCCGACCCCACCATCAGCGATGTGACCATCACAAAGGCGTGTGTGGACGGGGATGCTGAGCCCACGGTGCTGCACGACCCGGAAAAGGTGGCGCAGCGCGCTAAATTCAAGACCGGCACGGCGGAGAAGACCTCCACCGCCCCGGCGTCTTAACAGAGACTCAGACTGCCGGAAAAGCCGAGGCTTTTCCGGCAGTTCGGATACTACCCTTTTCCCAACGCCCGCCGTCCGGCGGGAGAAAGGAGGCAACTATGGAAACGATCACCCGGAACATTCCGGTGCTGGCACTGCGCGGCCTGACGGCTTTCCCCGGGCAGACGGTGTCCTTTGACGCGGAGCGCGATATCTCCATCTTCGCTCTGGACAACGCCATGGAGAATGACCGCCGGCTGCTGGCGGTGACGCAGAAGGACCTGTCCACGGCGGAGCCGGGAGAGGAGGATCTGTACACCATCGGCACGGTGTGTCATATTTTGCAGATCATCAAGACCTCGGACACTACGGTGCGTGTCATCGCGGAGGGTGAGAGCCGGGCGCGGCTGCACCGGCTGTGGCAGAAAAAACCGTTTTTGCAGGCCCAGGCCGAGCTGCTGCCGGAGATGGCGGCCCGCCATACGGCCCGCAGCGAGGCACTGATACGCCGAACCTATGTGCTCTTCGGTGAATACCGCGAGCTGGCCAACGGCATCGGCGAAGACTTCGCCGCCGCGGTGCTGGATTGCAGTGATACCGGCCGTCTGGCCGACCTGATCGCCCAGAATATCACCCTGCGGCACCAGGACCGCCAGCGGGTGCTGGAGGAGCTGCACCCGGATAAGCGTCTGCGTATCGTCAACGATATCCTGACCCATGAGGTGGATGTCATCTCGCTGGAGAGCGAGATGGAGCAGAAGGTGCGCCGCCGTGTGGCCCAGGTGCAGAAGGACATGATCCTGCGGGAGCAGGTGAAGGTATTGCAGCACGAGTTGGGGGATGACGGCGACGAGGAACTGGAGGAGTACGCCGCTAGGATACAGGCGGCGGACCTGCCGGACGAGATACATACCAAGCTGACAAAAGAGGTGGAGCGCCTGGGCAAGCAGCCCTTCGGCAGCGCCGAGGCCTCGGTGATACGCAACTATCTGGATGTGTGCCTGGAGCTGCCCTGGCACAAATTCACCCGGGAGAGGGCGGATGTGGCGCAGGCCCGAAAGATACTGGACAAGGACCACTACGGCCTGGATAAGGTGAAGCAGCGCATTTTGGAGTTTATCGCCGTGCGGCAGCTGAACCCGGACGCCAAGGGCAGGATACTCTGCCTGGTGGGGCCTCCCGGTGTGGGCAAGACCTCCGTGGCTTTGTCCGTGGCCAAGGCCATGAACCGCAAGTGCGCTCGGCTGAGTCTGGGCGGCGTGCGGGACGAGGCGGATATCCGCGGCCACCGCAAGACGTATATCGGCGCTATGCCCGGCCGCATTATCGAGGCCCTGACCCGCGCCGGTACCATGAACCCTCTGCTGGTGCTGGATGAGATCGACAAGCTGGCCAGCGATATGCGGGGCGACCCGGCCTCGGCCCTGCTGGAGGTACTGGATAGTGAGCAGAACGGGGCTTTCCGCGACCACTTCATCGAGCTGCCTGTGGACCTGAGCCGTGTGATGTTCATCACCACCGCCAACACCACGTCCACCATACCCCGTCCGCTGCTCGACCGCATGGAGGTCATCGAGCTGGGCAGCTACACCGACGAGGAAAAGCTGCACATCGCCCGGGAGCATCTGCTGCCCAAGCAGCTGAAGGAGAACGGCATCCGCCGCGGCCAGCTGCGCCTGGACGATGAAGCCCTGCGGGCCATCATCACCGACTACACCAAAGAGTCCGGCGTCCGCACGCTGGAGCGTCAGCTGGGCAAGCTGTGCCGCCGCGCCGCCATGCGTTTGGTGGAAACGGGTGTAAAGCGCATAGACATTACAGCTAAGAGCCTGCGTGAATTCCTGGATACGCCGCCCTATGCCGAGGATACCCGCAGCAAGATGGACCAGATCGGTGTTGTCAACGGTCTGGCGTGGACCGAAGTGGGCGGCGAGCTGCTGGAGGTGGAGGCCGGTGTGATGGACGGCACCGGCAAGCTGGAGCTTACCGGCAATCTGGGCCAGGTGATGCAGGAGTCCGTGAAGGCGGCCTATACCTGCCTGCGGAGTCGTGCCGCCGAGCTGGGCATTGTCCCGGATTTCTATAAGACCAAGGATATTCATGTCCACTTTCCGGAGGGTGCGGTGCCCAAGGACGGCCCCTCCGCCGGAATCGCTATCGCCACGGCTATGCTGTCGGCCCTGACAGGCCGCGCCGTGCGCCATGACGTGGCTATGACCGGCGAGGTGACGCTGCGGGGCCGCGTGCTGCCCATCGGCGGCCTGCGGGAAAAGACCATGGCCGCCAAGCGCAGCGGAATCCGGACCGTCATCATTCCCCGGGAAAACGAGAAGGACCTGGCGGACATCGATCCCGCCGTACGGGAGGCGCTGCGCTTTATCACTGCCGAGACGGTGGACGCCGTGTTTGCCCATGCACTGACCCTGCCGAAAAAAGAGGCGGCGGTGGAGCATCTGGCGGTGATGGGTAGTCCGGCTATGCAGGAGGTGCGTCATGGCGATCAACTTTAATAAGGCGGAGTTCGTGCTCTCGGCCGTAAGGGCGGAGACATTCATCCGCGACGGAAAGCCCCAGGTCACCTTCGCGGGGCGCAGCAACGTGGGCAAGTCCTCCGTTATTAACCGGCTGCTGGGCCGCAAGAATTTCGCCCGGGTGGGCGCTACCCCCGGCAAGACCAGCCAGATCAACTATTTTGACATCGACGGCAGGCTGTATTTTACCGACCTGCCCGGCTACGGCTATGCCAAGGTGAGCAACGCCGACCGTGAGCGCTGGGACGACCTCATCAACAGCTACTTCGAGGCACCCCGCCACCACACCCTGCTGGTGCAGCTACTGGACTGCCGCCACGCCCCCAGCGCAGACGATTTACAGATGCTGCGCTACCTGCACTACCACCGCATCCCCTATGTGGTGGCACTGACCAAGGCGGATAAACTTAAAAAGAGCCAGCTTGCCAAAACGCAGGAGGACTTTGAAAACATCTGCCGCCCCTACGGCTGCCAGAAAGTGGTGCTGACCAGCGGCGAAAACGGCTACGGCATCCCGGAGCTGCAAGCAGTACTCAACGCCGCAGTGGCTGCGGAAAACGAGGAAGCGGAGTAACGCCATGGCTTACAACGAATTTGCCTATTTTTATGATGAATTCAACGGCGAGGCGGACTACGACGCCCTGTACAGCCAGATCCATGCAAAGCTGGAAGCTCACGGCATCCACGACGGCATTGTGGCCGACCTTGGCTGTGGCACCGGGGAACTGACCCTGATGCTGACACAGGCGGGTTACGATATGATCGGCATCGACCAGTCGGAGGAGATGCTCTGCGTGGTGCGGGATAAGGCCGAGCAGCTGGGACTTTCCGGTCGATTGCTGCTGCTGAGGCAGGACCTGCTCAAGCTGGATCTTTACGGCACCATCCGGGCGGCGGTATCTACCTTTGATACCTTCAACCACATCCCGGATCTGGATACCGCCATTGCCAACGCGGGCTTTTTCATGGAAAAGGGCGGGGTGTTCCTGTTTGATATGAACACCCCCTATAAGCACCAGAAGGTTCTGGGCGATAACGCATTCACCTTTGAGGAAGAGGACGCTTCCTGTGTGTGGCGCAACCACTACAATGCCGCCGACCGGAAGGTGGAGATCACCGTGGACATCGACTACCACGAGACGGGTGAGCACTTCCACGAGGAATTCTGCGAGTACACCTACGACCTTGACACCATCCGTGCCGCGCTGGAAAAGCACGGCTTTGCGCTGGAAAGCGTCTGCGATGGCGAGACTTTCGGCCCGCTGACCGAGGAAAGCCAGCGCTACTTCTTCTGCGCAACAAAACAGTATACACAACTGGAGGAATAACCTATGGCAAACCTGATCCGCGGCCTGTCCGAAAACGGCGGTGTCGTGTTCTGCGGTGTGGATTCCACCGATATTGTCCGTAAAGCAGAAAAGCTTCACACCACAAGCGCCACCTGCAGCGCGGCACTGGGCCGTCTGCTCACCGGTGCTACCCTGATGGGCTCCATGCTCAAGGATGACCGCGACCGCATCACCCTGCGTGTGGCGGGCGGCGGCCCTGCGGGCGTGCTCATTGCCTGCACCGACGGTACCGGCAACGTGAAGGGCTGCATTGATAACCCCTTGGTGGAGCTGCCCGCCAAAGCCAACGGCCACTTGGACGTGGGCACTGCCGTGGGCAAGGACGGCGTGCTGACCGTCATCCGGGACAATCGTCTGCAAAAGGAGCCCACGGTCGGGCAGGTGCCGCTGGTATCCGGCGAGATCGCTGAGGATCTGACCAGCTACTATGCCTACAGCGAGCAGGTGCCTACCGTGATGGCGCTGGGCGTGCTGGTGGACAAAGACTTGTCCATCCTCTGCGCCGGTGGTTTTATGGTACAGCTGCTGCCCGGCGCTACTGATGCAGAGATCGACCAGCTGGAAAAGAACATCAACGCCATGCCCTCTGTCACCGAGCTGCTCCATGCGGGCAAGACCCCCGAGGACATGATGCAGCTGGCACTGGCAGGCTTTACCCCCAACGTGCTGGACGAGCGCACGGTGCAGTACCAGTGCGATTGCAGCGCCGAGCGCACCAAGGAGATGCTGCTCAGTCTTGGCCGTGCCGAACTTGAGCGGATGCGGGACGAGGACCCCAACTGTGAGGTGGTGTGCCACTTCTGCCACAGCAAGTATCAGTACGACCTGAACGCTCTGCTTGCCGAGTACGATGCACAGGCTGCACAGGCCGCTGAAGCCGAACATACCGTACAATAAAAAAATCCGCTTTTCAAAAGGCGGCTGCGCAGTTGTGTGCAGCCGCCTTTTTTGTTTCTGCGTTTCCGAAGCAAGTTGCTTTTATAGCTGAAGTTTTTCCTCTCGACCCCTCTCGTGAAAAGACAGGTCTGGAAAATCCGCAGATTTTCCAGACCTGTAAATAAACAATAATCTTTCCGCTGAACATGGTCAGAGCAAAGCGGAGACCATTCCAAATCGTCCGCCTTTTGTTATGTGCAGATATCTGCCGCCACGGTGTACATGGCATTATAATGCAGGGTATCCTCCTGCACCGTGCATTCCTCCCGGCGGGCGAGGATGTCGGCATCCGGGAAAGCATCGTGCAGTGCTCGCAGCCCCTGTAACCGTGCCAGTGTAAGCGCCTGCGCCTCGGTGCGGTACATCGTTTTTTGCTGCTGCCCGTAATAGGTGGTCTCCTCCACCGCGCAGGGCAGGGGCAGACCAAAAACCTCTAATTGCAGATGCCGGGTGCGGCACAGCCCATCCCTATCGGGTGCAAAGGGGGAAAGCGCGGCAGAGTGCCCCGCGAAAAACAGCCGGTAATTTGTTTTGTTTTCGCCGGTCAGCTGCGACATCGTCTCTGCCAGCGGAACGCTCTGGTCTGTCTGCCACTCCAGCTGCGCCACCACTGTGCCTGCCGCCGGGGCAAAGATCAAGGTGCCGTCCCGCTCGCTGCGTGCCGTGCCAATCAACCCCTGCCCGGCCTCCACGGTCTGCCCGGGGGCTACCAGCATAGTGCCGCTGGCAAGATTTGTACGCAGCACCGTTCCATTGCACTTTGCCCGCAGCCCGTGCAGGGTGCCTGCGGCAATTTCAGGGCGTGCACGCGCAGGAGCAGCTTCCACCGCAAGTCTGCCTTTTTCAAAATTCAGGCTTGCCCACGAGAACTCCCCGCTTTCCAGCAGGGCGTACTCTCCGGTGCGCAGCAGCTCTTCGGTTACGGCAGTGCCGGGCTGCAAGCCGCAGCTGCGCAGCACCGCACCCGCCCGCGCCCGCTGTCCGGTAGTCAGGCTGCCGTAGTCCACCGCCCATATAAGCCCTTGCAGCCAGAGCAGTACCAGCCCCCAAGCGACAAGCCCGGTCCATAGCCCCTTGCGCCGCAGTAGCGGACGCAGCAAAAAATAAAGCCCATGCCGTTTTTCTATCCGCAGCCGCACCCGCCTGTGCCGGGCAAGTGCGGCCAGCCGTCGGTACTGCCATGCTGCGCAATGGCCGTAAAAGCCGCCGGGCAGGGAAAAAATACCGTATAAATGCAGCCCTTGTCCGGCGGCATCGGCCAAAAGTGCCTCGGGGCTGCCGTTCCGGGCGGTAAAGCGCACCCCCGCCCAAAGGCTTGCAGCTTCCATGATGGCCTCCTATTCATCGGAAAAATCGGTGCGCAAAAACTGCCCCTGCACCGTCAGCCGGGCGGCGGTCAGGGTGCAGATGCGCAGTCCGCTGCCGTATACCGTGAACCGCCCCTTCGCCAGCCGCAGACACAGCCTGTTTTCATCAAAGAACAACACCGTGCAAAAATGCTCGATCTCCATCCGGTCGCCGCTCAGGTATACGGCAGGGCGGCTGTAAAACCCGGGCGGCGGCTGTCGGAACAGTCCGCGCAGCCAGTCGCCCGGGGTGCGCCGGTCGTGGTGTGCTCTGGCCATCGTTGTCCCTCCCGTCCCGCGCTTTGTACATTGCACAGCCCATGCTTCCATATATATGGAGGGGGAGGGCGTGCTTATGAGTAAAAGCTGCAAACCGCTGCATCCGGGGCTTTTTTTGCTGGGTGCAGCTACGGCGGCACTGGTGTTTGCCGCGCCGCAGACCTGCGCGGAAGCCTTCCGGCAGGGTCTTGCGCTCTGCGGCGGGCCGCTGCTGGTGTCGCTGTTTCCGTTTCTGGTGGTGTCGGCGCTTATCATGCGTAGCGGCGCGGGCGAGGTGTTGGGTGTGCTGCTCTGGCCGGTGGTACGCTGTATCGGCCTGCGCAGCCGCAGCGCGGGCAGTGTGCTGCTCATCGGCCTTGTTGGCGGCTTTGCCCCTGCTGCCACTGCCACTGCCGAGGCAGTCCGCAGCAGGGAACTGACCCCGCAGGAGGCTTCGGCTCTGCTGCCCGCCTGCATCTGCTCCGGGCCATCCTTTGTTATTCTGACGGTTGGGGAGCAGCTGCTGGGCAGCCGTACGGCGGGGGTGTGTCTGTTTGCCGCACAGGTACTGGCAGGCTGGCTGACAGCTGCGCTGCTCTGCCGTGTTCGCGGCATATCGGAGCCTTTGCCCGCGCCGCCCGCTGCCGCGCAAACTGAACCGCCGCCGGCGCTCGACACTATCCTTGCGCAAGCAGCGGTGACCTACCTGAAATTATGCGGCTTTGTGCTGTATTTCCGGCTGCTGGCGGCAGGCTGCGGGCTGCTGCTGCCCGCGGCGCTTGCACCCTTTCCCGCCATGCTGCTGGAAGTATGCTCCGGCTGCGACTACGCCGCCCGCACCGGTCTGTGGGCAAGCGGGCTGTGCTGTGCCGCGCTCAGCGTGCAGGGCGCTTCGGTGCTGCTGCAGGTGCGCACCCTCTGCCCGCCGGAGGTCTCGCTTCGCTCCTTGCTGTGGGGCAGACTGTTGCATCTGCCGCTTTCGCTGGCGCTGTTTTATCTGGGCTTACCGCAGAGCGCTGTGGAAAGCTTCAATACTTTGTGCGCCCGTGTAGTGCCCATGCGTCGCGTGCCGACAGATTGTGCCCTGCTGGTGTTCGCGGTGTGCTGCATCACGGCCTGTGAGGCCTGCCGCCTGACCGAAAAAAGGCACAAAACGCAGCTCCGGCAAACAAAAACCGCTCTGCGGCTTGCAAACCGCCGCAAAATGTGGTAACATAACTTTTGGTTATCATAATACCAAACGCAGCGACGGAGAGAGTAGGCGCTGTCTGCACGGCAAAGAGAGAAGCTTCACCGGCTGAAAGGGCTTCCATGTGCGGCAGGGGCTGAAGTTCGCTCCCGAGCGGTCTGCGCGAACGATGCGGATGCATCTATTAGCACAGGACGGTTGCGCCCCGTTACGGCGTTTGAGCGCTGTCTGCCCTAGTGCAGACGGAAACCGGGTGGTACCGCGGAGCAGAAATGGTCAAAGCTTCGTCCCTTTTGCCTGAGCAGTCGGGCAGGGGACGGAGCTTTTTTGCTGTCCGCTGAACAACACGAATGAGAAGGAGAGAACATCCATGCAAGCAATGATCGACGAGCTGGCCAAACAGGCCGCTGAAAGCCTTGGTCAGGTGTCCAGCAAGGAGACGCTGGCTTCCTTCTGGCAGGAATACCTCAGCAAAAACGGCAAGATCCCTGCCCTGATGAAGAATCTGCGCACCGTTGCGCCGGAAGAGCGCCCCGCCATGGGCAAGATCATCAACGAACTCAAGCAGAAGGTGCAGGCAGACTACGATGCCGCCGCCGAGACCGTGAAGCAGGCAGAACTTGCTGCCCGCAACGCCGCCGAGACGGTGGATATCACTCTGCCCGCCAAGACCCGCCCCATGGGCGGCCTGCACCCGCTGACCTTGATCACCAACCAGATCATCGACGTGTTCTCCGGCATGGGCTTTTCGGTGGGCACCTTCCCGGAGATCGAGGACGATGACCACAACTTTACCCGCCTGAACGTGCCCAAGGATCACCCGGCACGCGACATGCAGGACACCTTCTACCTGTCGGAGGAGTTCCTGCTGCGTACCCAGACTTCCGGCGGCCAAATCCGCACCATGGACGTTCAGAAGCCGCCCATCAAGATCCTGATGCCCGGCCGCGTGTTCCGCTCTGACTCGGACGCTACTCACAGCCCCATGTTCCACCAGATGGAAGGTCTGGTCGTGGATAAGGGCATCACGCTGGGCGACCTGCAGGGCGCACTGAACACCTTCGTGCAGAAGCTGTTCGGTGCCGACACCCGCACCCGCCTGCGTCCTTCTTACTTCCCGTTCACCGAGCCCAGCGTCGAGGTGGACGTGAGCTGCTTCGAGTGCCACGGCAAGGGCTGCCCCCTGTGCAAGCACACCGGCTGGATCGAGGTGCTGGGCGGCGGCGTTGTCAACCGCAAGGTGCTGGAGAACTGCAACATCGACCCGGACGAGTACTCCGGCTTCGCCTTCGGCATTGGCATCGAGCGTATCGCCATGCTGAAGTATGGCATCAACAACATCGGTCTGATGTTCGAGAACAATCTGCAGTTCCTCAAGCAGTTCCACGAATAAGAGGGGAGAGAACAAACAATGAAAGTACCTTTCAGTTGGTTAAAAGAATTCGTTGATATCGATGTCACCGCACAGGAGCTGGAGGAGAAGCTGTTCTCCTGCGGCTTCGAGGTAGAAGAGCTCATCCCGCTGGATGCCGGCATCAGCAAGGTGGTCGTCGGCAAGATCGTGGAGATGGAAAAGCAGGAGGGCACCCACCTGACCAAGTGTGTGGTGGACTGCGGCGACTACGGCCACGATATCCGCATCAGCACCGGTGCCGCCAACATGAAGCTGGGCGACTGCGTGCCTGCCGCTCTGGATGGCTCCACCCTGCCCGGCGGCATCAAGATCAAGGCCCGCAAGATGCAGGGCGTGGAATCCAACGGCATGCTGTGCTCCGGTGAGGAGCTGGGCCTCAACGATGACCTGTTCCCGGGCTCTGAGGTCTACGGCCTGCTCATCCTGCCCGAGGACTCCGTCCCCGGCACCGATATCGCCCCGGTGGTGGGTCTGGATGACTACATCTTCGACATCTCCATCACCGCCAACCGCCCGGACTGCCAGTCCGTGCTGGGCATCGCCCGCGAGGTCGCTGCCATCCTGGGCAAGCCCCTGCACATGCCCGCCATGGATTACAAGGCTGTCTGCGAGCCGGACGCGCCCATCACCGTCAAGGTGGAAGCGCCCGACCTGTGCCCTCGCTATATGGCACACTATGTGCGCAACATCCGCATGGGCGAGTCTCCCCGCTGGATGAAGCGCCATCTGGCTCTGTGCGGCCTGCGCTCCATCAGCAACGTGGTGGATATCACCAACCACACCCTGCTGGAGATGGGTCAGCCCATGCACGCCTTTGACCTGAACAAGGTCGCCGGCCGCACCATTGATGTACGCCGCGCCCACGAGGGCGAAAAGATCGTCACGCTGGACGAGAAGGAGTTCACCTTGAACCCCAACAATCTGGTCATCTGTGATGCTGAAAAGCCGGTAGCACTGGCCGGTATCATGGGCGGCGCAAATTCCGGCATGGACGATAACACCACCAGCCTGCTGTTCGAGTGTGCCACTTTTGCCCGCGACTGCGTGCGCAAGACCAGCCGCGCTCTGGGCCAGAACAGTGATTCTTCTGCCCGTTACGAAAAGGGCGTGGACCGTCATTCTCCGGAGCTGGGCCTTGCCCGCGCCCTGCACCTGATCCAGGAGCTGGACTGCGGCGATATCACCACGTTGGAATACGACCTGACCGACGGCCGCCCGCTGGAGCGCAAGCACATCGTGACCACCCCGGCCAAGATCTGCGGCGTGCTGGGCATCACCGTGCCCGACCAGACCATGATCGACATCCTGCAGCGTCTGGAGTTCACCGTGGATGTGCAGGCCGATGGCAGCTGGGACGTGTCCGCACCCCTGTACCGCGAGGACGTGGAGAGCTTCCCGGATCTGGCCGAGGAGGTCATCCGTGAGTACGGCTACGACCATATCGTGCCCACCTTCCTGAACACTGCCTCCGTTACCAACGGCGGCTTGAACTACGACCAGAAGCAGCAGCTCAAGACCAAACGCCTGCTGGCTGCACAGGGCTTCTACGAGGCCTCCACGCTGGCCTTCTACTCCAATACCGAGCTGGATATGCTGCATATCCCCGCCGAGGACGAAGCCCGCAAGGCTATCCGCATCCTGAACCCCATCAGCGAGAACCTGTCCATCATGCGCACCCTGCTGACCCCCTCCATGCTGAACGTCATCGTGGACAACCTGAAAAAGGGCAACGCCGAGGGTCGCCTGTTCGAGATGGCACCGGTCTATCTGGCCAAGGAACTGCCCATCAATGAGCACCCCCACGAGCGTCAGACCCTCTGCATCGGCGCCTTCGGCCCCGAGGAGGACTTCTTCACCGTCAAGGGCGCGCTGGAGGCACTGGCAGCCGGTTTTGGCCTGACCTTTGATTATCAGCGCGAGACCGCCGCATGGCTGCACCCCGGCATCAGCGCCGCCGTGTACTGCAACGGTAAGCGTCTGGGCGTGTTCGGCAAGCTTGCCAACGAGATCAACGCAGAGCTGGAGATCGCCAAGGAGCAGAAGGACAGCCAGAACATCTATCTGGGCGAGCTGGACTATGAGGCTCTGATGTCCTGCGTCGAGGGTGAGCTGCGCTATAAGCCCCTCAGCCCCTACGCCGCTGTCAAGCGTGACCTGGCTCTGGTCTGCGACGAGTCTGTGGCCTGCGGCGACATCGAAGAGACCATCAGGAAGGCAAGCCCCCTCATCACGGAGGTCAAGCTGTTCGATATTTATCGCGGCGCAAACCTCGGCGAAGGCAAAAAGAGCATGGCCTTTAGCCTGTCCCTGTCTGATCCCAAGAAGGAAG
>OGNQ01001893.1_pt1 | contig 12092 bp, 9 predicted proteins | sample 1573481 | NCBI WGS metagenome assembly OGNQ01 (sample SAMEA2581920, study PRJEB24529) | metagenome | biome: Human gut stool | place: China | collected 2011 | reverse complement strand
ATGAGCTTGCTCATAAGTGGGTGAAAGACCTTAGGACCCGCCCCGATATGAGCATAGAAGTGGGATGATAATCCCACGATATGCGAATATTGGGTAGGATTGTGGAAGTGCGTAGCACGAAGCAATCCGTAGGTATCAAAGTCAGGGGCTTTTGCCCCTGGCATCATTTAATTATGAGCCCTGCAAGCTTCCAGGAAAGTGTGTCAATGGCAGATGCATGGCTTATCAGTTATCAGACGTTAAAAAGACTTCCCCCGATAAACTCACGGCAGATGGAGTTATTGGGAACGTTTTCACTGTCAATGCCAAGGAAGTATTCAAGAAATTTTAAGAGTCGCTTTGCCTCGTAATATTCCGGTTCTCCCTTCTGAATGCTGAACAACAATGGCTCTGCGTACTGTTTGAGTACGGCAAGCTCATAAATCAGCACGGAATTAAACATCACATCCGCACTTTCCTGAAAAGGGAAAATATATGCTTCCTCACCACGGCGTACGGAGGGCCACATCTCAATCGTCCGCTTCGCACTGGCGCCTCTTGTTCTGGCATCCCTTACCATACGGCGGATCAGCCTTCCATCAGTCGTCGGTATTCTATTATGCTCGTCAATGTTAAGACTTGTCAAGGCACTAATATAAATTTTAAACTTACTGTCGTCAGGAAGTTCTGCTGTGGTCTTTGGATTCAATCCATGGATTCCTTCAATCACAAGCACATCCTCCGGTCCTAGCTGCTTGAAATTCCCCTTATATTCGCGAAGTCCTGTCTTGAAATTAAAGGAAGGCAGCTCGACTCTTTCTCCCTTTAACAAGCGCTGCATATCTTCATTAAACTGTGCCACATCAATGGCTTCAAGACATTCAAAATTGTAATCTCCATTCTCATCCCTGGGGGTCTTATCCCGGTTTACGAAATAGTCATCCAGCCCGATCGGATGCGGCACCAGTCCGTAGGTACGGAGCTGTACCGATAAGCGGTGGGAAAACGTGGTTTTACCCGATGAGGACGGACCTGCGATCAACACGAACTTTACATCCCCACGCCTTACGATTTCCTGTGCAATCTCACCGATTCTGCGTTCCTGCTGAGCCTCCTGCATGAGGATCATATCATTCACATCCCCACTGCAGATCGCATTATTTAAGTCTCCAACCGTTTCAATTTCAATGCTTTCTCCCCACTGGGTCGCGGTTTTCAGCTCATGGAACAGCTTTTCCCTCGGCTCAAAGAAATCAATCTTATCCGGCTCGGTTGCACCCGGAATCAACAGTAACAGACCTTCCTCATACTGCATGACATCGTAATATTTGAGATATCCGGTGCTTGGCAGCATATATCCGTAATAATAGTCATAATAACCGTCCAGACAATAGATATTGACGGAAGATCCCCGGCGGTAACGGAACAGGTTCACCTTATCGAACATCTTATACTTACGGAACAGCTCTACCGCATCATCAACCGGATAAGACCGCTTGGTGATCGGACGGTCAGCATCCACCAGCTCCTTCATCCTTTGCCGGATCTTCTCTACCATTTCCCGGGTCAGCTTTTCATCCATCCTGATATTGATGTAATAGCCCTGACCGATGGCAAATTCTACGTTTACCTTCGTAATTTCCTTATCCTCCAGCACATCATACACCGATTTAATCAGTGTCATAATGGCGGTACGGACATAGGTTTTATGCCCGATCACATCCTTTAAGGTCAAAAAGGACAACGTGCAGTCCTTATGTACCGGCTTGATCAGTTCCCGGATCTTGCCGTTTTCAAGAACCAGCGCAATCATGTTATCATACTGCTGCTGGTATTCCGTTGCAATTACCTCGTATTTCAGTCCATCCGGGTATTCCTTCGTCACCCCGTCAATGGTAATATTTGCCATGCCAGCCTTCTCCTTCCATTTCCTGCAGCGCTTTCCGGATAAAAAACAATTCCTGTTCCAGTATATTCCGCCTTGCGCTGATTCGTTCCCCCTCATAAGCATTCAGCGAATTCAAAATTTCAATATTTTTACGCTCTTCCTTATGTAAATACTGTCTTAAAACAGGGTGCCTGCGTGCAAGCAGAAGCGGTCCGAACCGGTAAGCTATTTCCTCATCCTGTGTTCCCGGTATGGAGGACGCTTTTCGATCCACCTCTCCCCCACTCTGCCGTTGAACCTTCATCATAGGATAGTATTTTCCATCCTCAAAAACCATATTTTCAGCCACAATTTCAAATCCGTGATCCGCAAGGAATTTTCGGAATTCGCAGATTTCAGATTGTGGTGCAAGGATCATCTCCTTGAAATCTTCTACTTTTTTATTTGAGAGGATCTCCTGCATGAGCGGACCTCCCATTCCGGCAATAATGAGACAGTCTGCCTCTCCTTCCCGGTACTGTGTCAAGCCATCCGACAGCCGTGTATGGATTCTATCCTGCAGTCCTGCTTCTTCAATGTGGCTCTGTGCCTGCTGCAACGGTCCCTTCCCAATGTCCATGGCAAGCACCGAGGGTGCAATCCCCTCCTCTACAAGATAAATTGATATAAAGCCGTGATCACATCCAACATCACATACACGCATTCCATGACTTACCATCTGCGCAATTGCCAGCATTCTCTCCGACAGATGGACACCTCCTGCTGTTTTCCCTGTCATTTCCTACTCCATTCTTTACTGATCCGGACCATCCCTGTTCCGGATCCCATTTGTCAAGCCACCGCTATACAGCTTTACTTTTGTAAGACCCTGAATCGTTAGTTAATCCAGGTAGTCCTTCAGCTTACGGCTTCTGCTCGGATGACGGAGCTTACGGAGTGCTTTCGCCTCAATCTGACGGATACGCTCTCTGGTTACGTTAAATTCCTTACCGACTTCCTCAAGGGTTCGGGCACGTCCATCATCGAGACCAAAACGGAGGCGGAGTACCTTCTGCTCTCTTTCGGTCAGGGTTCCCAAAACCTCAACGAGCTGCTCCTTTAACAGGGTAAATGCTGCTGCATCGGCAGGAACCGGCACATTATCATCCTGGATAAAGTCACCCAGATGGGAATCTTCCTCTTCACCGATCGGGGTTTCCAAAGAAACCGGCTCCTGGGAAATCTTTAAGATCTCACGGACACGTTCTACCGGAAGGTTCATTTCCTCTGCGATTTCCTCCGGAAGCGGCTCTCTTCCAAGCTCCTGCAGCAACTGACGGCTGACACGGATCAGCTTGTTAATTGTCTCGACCATGTGCACCGGAATACGGATGGTTCTTGCCTGATCGGCAATTGCACGGGTGATTGCCTGACGAATCCACCAGGTTGCATAGGTAGAGAACTTATATCCCTTACGGTAATCAAATTTTTCAACGGCCTTAATCAACCCCAGGTTTCCCTCCTGAATCAGATCAAGGAATAACATTCCTCTTCCGACATAACGCTTTGCAATACTGACAACCAGACGCAGGTTTGCCTCAGCCAGACGCTTCTTGGCGGCCTCATCGCCCTCTTCCATACGCTGTGCCAGTTCGATTTCCTCTTCAGCACTTAAAAGAGGAACCTTTCCGATTTCCTTCAGATACATACGGACCGGATCTTCAATGCTGATTCCGTCCGGTACAGACAGGTCGATATTTTCCATATCCACTTCGTCTTCTTCGGACAGCATGATCTCTTCATCATCAATCACATCATCATCGTCATCATTCGTAATTCGAAGCACATCGATGCCGCTCTTTTCCAGATGCTCGATGACCTTTTCAATTTGTTCCTCATTCAATGCAAGTTCAGCCAGAAAATCCACAATTTCCTGATATTCCAAGACATTCTTTTTCTTCTTGGCCATAGCAAGAAGCTGCTTTAATTTTTCCTCAAACTTTGCCTGTACATTTTCATCCATTGGTGTTTCCATCCTTCCTTGTTACTAAATATTACCATTATTAGCCTTAATCCAGTGAAATATGCGTTTTCTCAAGTTCTTCCAGTGCTTTTTTGCCCTCGATAGCCCTTTTGAGTGCATTCACGTCGGCACCGAGCTGACTGGAAAAGTATTCATAACTGTTTCTCTTAAGTGCCACCAGAATATCGTGAAAGGCTTTTTCACGATCCTGCTTCGTTGTAATTTCCTGCAGCTTTGTATTAAATACGCCTGCAACCTCACGCTGCTCCTCCATGTCATTAAACAGACTGACGATCGCTGCCGGATTGATTTCTCCTTTATCAAGATCCTCAAACAATCTCTCTGCCACCTTCCGGTACAGCTCCTCCGTAAAGTCCTCAACAGAGATATACTGCTTAACCCTTGGGTATAACTGCGGTTCCTCCACAAGCCATGTCAGAAACAGCTTCTGCGGCTTCCTGCGGTTTTCATCCGGTGTGTTCTTCGGCTGGATGCCGGATTTTGGCCGTACTGCCGGCTGTACATTTCCTGTTTTCAACGCATAACTCATCACCAGCTTGCGCAGATTCTCATATCCAATCAGATACTTGTCCGCAACCGCCTGAATGTAGTTATCCCGTTCCACATCCTCCGAAAACTCGCAGAGCTTCTTTGCAATTTCACGGTGGAACTGCGTTTTCGATTCCGGATCCTTCAGGTTATAGTCTCTTTGCAGGATACGAAGCTCGAAGAAAAAGCTGTTCTCCGCCTCGTTAATCCGCTGCTGGAACTTTTCGGCTCCCTCGTGCTTAATGAATTCGTCCGGATCCTTATACGGTTCGAGATTTAAAACCTTACCGGTAAGCTCCACTTCCTTCAGAATTCCGATTGCCCGCAATGCTGCATTCACTCCGGCGCCATCACTGTCGTATGCAAGGATCACTTCCCTGGCATACCTTCTTAACATGTTCGCCTGTCCTGCGGTAAATGCGGTTCCAAGGGAGGCTACCGCCTGGGTAAAGCCCGCCTGATGCATGGAAATGACATCCATATAGCCCTCACAGAGAATAATATTATTCGTCCGTGCGGTTCTTGCAAAATTGAGTCCGTACAGATTACGGCTCTTATCAAAAATGGGTGTTTCGGGAGAGTTTAAGTACTTGGGCTTTCCATCTCCCATCACCCGTCCTCCAAAACCGATCACACGGTGATTGATGTCCTGAATCGGAAACATCACACGATTCCAGAATTTATCATGCAGACCGTACCGTTCATCGAAGCCTGCAAGTCCCGCTTCCTGAATGATCTGGTCATCATAACCTTTACTCTTTAGATACTTCACAAGATCGTTGCTCGTCACATTGGAAAATCCCAGGCCCCAATGGCGGATCGTCTCATCCGAAAGCTCACGTTTTTTCAAATATTCCAGTCCGGCCTTGCCACGTTCACTGCGAAGCTGATAAAAGAAGTACGTTGCCGCAAGCTTATTAATCTCTAAAAGCCTGCTTCTCCGGTCTTCCTTCCGGCGCATCTCCTCGGTATATTCGACCTCTGGCAGATTCACGCCTGCCCGCTCTGCGAGCATTTTGACCGCCTCCGGGAAGGTAAAATTCTCATACTGCATCACGAAGCTGAATACATTCCCCCCCGCCCCACAGCCAAAGCAGTAATACATCTGCTTGCCGGGCGATACGGAAAAGGACGGCGATTTTTCATTATGAAAGGGACACAGTCCGAAATAGCTGCTTCCCTTTTTTTGTATCTTTACATAGCCGGAAACGACATCCACGATATCGTTTTTCATCCGGACCTCTTCGACTAATTCATCTGGATAATACATCATCGCACCTTTGTAAAGTCACATTGTTACACCTTTCACAGCAAATGTGTCAGGCTATGCGGAATCTGATTCATCTGCCTACACATTCGGCCAGGATTTGGGAATATAGATTTCCTCATACTTGGCAATTGCAAAACGATCGGTCATCGAGCTGATATAATCACACACAATCCTTTCTTCCGGCTCGTCCTTATCAAGCAGCCTGATAAGATCCACGGGAAGCAGTTCCAAATGATGCCTGTAATAGCTGTAAAGTGTCTGGATCAGCATTTCTGCCTTGCCTTCCTGACTCTTCGCCTCAGGATTGTGATAAACTCTTTCAAACATAAATGCCCGAAGCTTTTTCATGGCATCCGCCACCGGCTCCGACATCACAATAACGTCCTTACCATAGCTGTTACTCACAATATCATGAATAAAGTGATCCAGCCTCTCTCCTGTCGTATATCCGATAACATCACCGATCTCCTTGGGGACATCACTTTCTTTCAGGATTCCTGCACGGATCGCGTCATCCATGTCATGATGAATATAGGCGATCTTATCTGACAGACGTACAATCTGCCCCTCTAAGGTAAACGGCATGCCCTTCGTCTGATGGTTTTTAATGCCATCCCGCACTTCCATGGTTAAATTCAGTCCCTGCCCGCCTTTTTCCAGAATGTCCACGAGACGCACGCTCTGATCACTATGGATAAATCCATACGGACAGACCGCATTCAGTGCACGCTCCCCGGCATGTCCAAACGGAGTATGTCCAAGATCATGTCCCAAAGCAATGGCTTCCACCAGGTCTTCATTCATCCGGAGTGCCTTTGCAATCGTCCGCGCATTCTGGGATACCTCAAGGGTATGCGTCATACGGGTACGGTAGTGATCCCCCTCCGGCGTCAGAAATACCTGCGTCTTATCCTTCAATCTCCGGAAGGACTTCGAATGCAGGATCCGGTCACGGTCACGCTGATAGACCGGACGGATATCACACTGCTCCTCCTCCCGAAGCCTCCCTTTCGAATTGCGGCTGTGTGCCGCATAGGGACTTAAATATTCAATTTCCAGTTGTTCCAGATTTTCTCGTATGTTCAATGGTTACGTCCTTTATCTTCAAGCTGTAACTACTCCGAACCCATTCGTAAAACTACCAAAACTACCGTTTCACAAGTCTCTACTTCTAATATTCTGCCTCCGGCTCCGTTTTCCTTTTTCTTTCTTCAAGTTATTTTTCGCTGCGGCGGCTCTGGTTATTTTCCCAGGGTGGCTCCGGTTATTTTCCCGGGGTGGCCTGTTTTTCCGGCGGCTCTGGTTATTTTCCCAGGGTGGCTCTGGTTATTTTCCCACCGTGGCTCTGGTTATTTTTCCGTGGTGGCCTGTTTTTTTCTGCGGCTCTGGTTATTTTCCCGCCGCGGTAACTCTAATTATACTGTTTTGGACATATTTCTATCTTTATAAGAAAATATGTCCAAATAATTTTTACTTTTGGACATATGAGCTTCAAATTTCACTGTTTATGTCCAAATTTCTTCTGAATTTTGCTGTTTTTAAGCATATTTCCGTTGTTTTGGATCTTTATTCTCATTTTTTTGGACATAAAATCCTTTTTATACCGGATTATGTCCAAACGCCTTCCATCACTTCCATCGTCCTCTCCAATATTCACAAACTTATTTACTGCACAGAATAGATAAATTCACCGCACTTGTGAATAGCTTCCACTGCGGTCTTAAATGGTCCCATCTGGAACACGTGCCACATATTCTTATAAGTATCCAGAGAAACTGCTACCCCTTCGCTGCTCATCTTCTTCTGTAGCATGGTGGAATCAGACATCAGCACTTCCAGATCTCCCACCTGAATATAAGTTGGCGGAAATCCCGTAAAATCTCCAAATAATGGGGAAATTTCCGGATTCCGTAAATATTCTGTATCAAATATTTCTTCAAACACCTTATTAGCAGACTTGTCACCAGGCTTCTGTTTTTCCGTTCCGGCCGTCTGTAAAGTATTTGCTGCCTGCAAAGTATTTCTTTCCTGTAAAGTGCCTGCTGCCCGTATAGTGTTTCCTTCCTGTAAAGCATTTGCTTCGCGTAGAGTATCTGCTGCCTGTATAGTGTTTCCTTCCTGTAAAGTGCCTGCTGCCTGCAGAGGCTTTACCGCTTCCATCTGCACTTTCTTTGCCTGTGGCACATAATTTTCAATCATTTCATTCAGGTAGTTCTGATTCAGAACCGGATCCACATCGGCTTTCGTCACATGGGTCTTGCCGGATACAGTGAGGTCTGTCCATGGAGACATGAGCACAAAGCCGGCCGGAAGCATCCGCTTCTGTTTCTTTAACCGTAGTCCCAGTGCCAGCGCCAGATTTCCTCCTGCGGAATCACCTGCTACAAAAATATCCTTCGCCCCATAACCCTGGAGCATCAGAAAATCCCAAGCTGTCTGTGCATCGTCCACCGCTGCCGGATAAGGATGTTCCGGTGCCAGACGGTAATCAAAGCAGAACACATCCATGGAAAGCTGGCTTGCAAGCTTCGTGGTAAGGGTTCTGGCATACAACGGACTTCCGGTACTGTAGCCGCCGCCATGACAGTACAAAATAATTTTCTTTCCTGAATGCGGGCGGTCTACACGGATCCACTCAGCGTACATTGATCCGACGGTGGTTTCCGTCACTGCTACTTCCCGGCTGTTTCCAAATAAAGCTCCCATCTGATCCTGGGAATGACGATGCTTCTCGATATCACTATTTTCAATCAATCCATGAGCTTTGCGGATCAGGTTAATAAAGCTCTGGTTAATATTCTCTTTCGGGGTTCTTCTCATGGATATGATCCTCCTTACTTTTCGTTCACATTGTAACAGTCAGTCTTGCCCATTCATAAACTGAACTGCTCGATTTTTGAACTTTTAACCCTGATATCATATCATATTTTCATACAATGTGGTATACTGAATAAGATTGTAAAATGCTTTATCAGAAAACCAAAAGAGTACTGAATCATGAAAAAAAGTCAAAATCAGGCAGCATCAAACGTTGCCACCAGCAAATTGCATAAGCATGAAAGGAAAGTCTGGTACAAGCTGGATCTGTCCGCAATTGTTTACCCGACTCTCCAGCGGAAGGACTTTTCCTCCGTATACCGGTTATCTGTTGTTTTAAAGGAACCGATTCAGCCGGATATTCTGCAGCAGGCGGTCGATATGACGCTTCCCCGGTTTCCGATCTTTAAAACAGCGATCCACAAGGGATTCTTCTGGCGTTATTTAACACCGAATCACCGCCCCGGACCTTTCGTACAGCCGGACATCCGTAACTTCTGTATGCCGATGTCCTTCCGTGCAAACAACCGTTATCTCATGAGAATTTACTATTATGGGAACCGGATTTCCTTAGAAGCGCACCACTCTCTCGGTGACGGTACAGGCGGCATGTTCGTCTTAAACACCATTACCGCGAATTACCTGCGCCTCCTTGGGCATGAGATTTCGAACGGCTATTTCGTTAAGGACATTCACGAAACACCGGATCCGGAAGAATTAGAGGACGCTTATATGCGCTACGCCAATGCCAAGGTCTGTCCTCCCCGTCCGGGAGAAAAAACCTACCGTGTCCGCGGAACGAAGGAGCCCTTTTATACCTTTAATGTCATTGAGGGAGCAATGAGTACCTCTGAGGTGCTCGCCGTTGCAAAAAAATACAACGCCTCCGTGACCGAATATCTGAATTCGGTTCTGCTTTATGCCCTGTTACAGAAGCAGCAGAATGAATGGCATATCCGGCTTCACCCGGTGAAAATTGCCATGCCGGTCAACTTACGGAGATTCTTCCCATCAAAGACGCTTCGAAACTTTATTACGATGGTTTACCCTTCCATCGATCCCCGCCTCGGTGACTATACCTTTGAGGAAATCATTACGCAGGTACACCATTACATGCGTTATTATATTAATGAGAAGTTTCTGCGCGGTGATATTACAACAAATGCCAGTACACAGCGCAATCCGGTCATCCGTGTGGTTCCGCTGTTCATCAAGGATTTCGTCGTACGCCAGTTCTACCGTATCGTGCAGGATAAGAACTCTTCTGCCGGTTTAACCAATATGGGCGCCCTGAAGGTTCCGGACGACATGAAGCCTTATATTGAGAAATTTGATATCTATATGGGACAGCCCTTTTCGAGCCGGACGAACTGTGCCATTGCCAGCTTTGAAGATACGCTCACCATTAACTTTGCAAGTAACATCATCGAAAGTGATGTGGAACGCTACTTCTTCCGTAAGCTCGTGAAAGACGGCGTCCATGTAACCATACAGAGTAACCGGGACTAACCGGTTATTATTTAAGAAAGGAGTCCTGACATTGTCATACTGTGTGAACTGTGGGGTCGAGCTTGACCCTTCGTTAAAGAAATGTCCCTTATGCAACACACCTGTTATTAATCCTAATGAGTTAGAGGGGCTCACCTATGAGCCACCTTTTCCCACGGTGAAAGGGCAGGTTGATCCGGTAAAACGCAAGGATCTGTTCCTGTTTACCATCGTGGTGCTGCTTGCGACCTCACTAAGCTGCCTGGCCTTAAACCTGTTCGTTTATTCCCGCTCGCTGTGGTCCTTATTTATCATCGGCATCTGTCTGGTTTTGTTCGTATTCCTGCTGCCGGCATTTATCCAGAATAAATTTCCGATTTATGTTTCCCTGCTTTTTGACGGAATCTCAATTGGAATTTACCTTTATCTCATTACCTATAATACCAGAAGCAGTGAATGGTTCTTCCAGCTGGCACTTCCGGTTACGGTACTGCTTACGATTCTGGCTGAGATCTTCACTCTGCTGATTCATACCTTCCGGTTTTCATTCCTGTCAGCAGCCCTTTACATCTTTGCTGAAATTGCAGTATTCTGCGTGGCACTGGAGTTGTTGATTGATCGTTTCTGCAGCCGGCCGCTCTATTTAGGCTGGTCTGCGATCGTACTTACTGTATGCAGTGTGATTGTCATTGCCTTAATCGCCATGCTCTCCATGCAGCGGCTTCGTGATGCAGTAAGACGGCGGCTTCATTTCTGATGGCAAACTTCGCCGGCTCGACAATACCTTGCCAGGTGTACTTGCATGATTCGCACCAGGCTCACAATGACTCGCTAAGTGCTCTACTCAAAAATGATCCACCGGATCATTATCTCATATGCATGGCACACTCAAAAACTGCCGTTCCGGGAGAGAACCGGAACGGCAGTTTTTAGCCTTGAAAACCCTGACTATTTGTAACTATTCAGAGCCATGCAAATTATGACAATATGGACGTCGAATGCTCGCATTCGTAAGGACATTTGGCATAATTTATATGGCGAAGCAACCACATGAGTAAACTACGTTGCGTTAGCAACGGTTTTACGAATGGGGTACTGAATAGTTACGACTATTTTTAATAATTACTAAATTTATCGATCATCCTTTATGGCAGATCATGCAGTCTTCGCTGCTCTCCCAAGTTCAATTGCACAGCGGAATCTTATGTACCACCTTTCTGTAAATCTTATATGCCAGAACAGCAACTAAAGAAATAACGCAATATAAAGTCGAAAGAATTCCAACAGCACCACCAACAATAACAATAAGCCATAATCCAATATTCATTTTATTTACTTCCTTTCACATAGTAACCTTTACCGCTCAAGCCACCATACCCAGACGCCGGCGGCAACAGCGATGACAATAAAAACTACGGCTGCAATCATTTCACCCATGAATAACATCCTCCATTTTCCAAAATAATGTGCATACCAAAATAAACCCATAGACCTTCTATGAGTCAGTTGCAATCTCTGTACGCTTCACAAATCCACCTGATTCTCAGCAGATTCAGCTAAACCGTACCTTAGCACGCACAGATTCGTTTCTTGCCATCCCGATTATGTATATAGGAAATAATAAAGAAGCTGCTGTATGCAGCATGACAAAGACGCTGGCAGCCCTGTAAGAATGCCAGCCATACACACATGGAAAGGAGTCCTGCCACCAGCAACAGAAGCTGGAGTTCTACAGACTCTGAGCGGTTCTTCCGCCCGGAACTGATTTCCATGGTATTTGCTGCCGAACGGTATTCCTGACTCAGCTTGCGATAGTGAGCCACAACAGCCGTCGGTTCTGCAGCCCGGATGACCGCAGGATTATCCGGGAAATTGCACGCAACAAACTGGGAATCTACCTTGAGCTTTTCAAAGTACATCCCGGAAAAGAGCATCGCAAACACGATACACAACGTAATCCATTGTCGCATTCTCTTCTTATGCATAATCCATTTCCCTGTCCAATTAATCAAATAAGGTAACTGTTCAGTACCTTCACAGTTATGATGCAAAATCCATTCCAATTCGGCTTCGCCGATGGGATTTTGCATTACTGAATC
>OGNQ01001891.1_pt1 | contig 12108 bp, 10 predicted proteins | sample 1573481 | NCBI WGS metagenome assembly OGNQ01 (sample SAMEA2581920, study PRJEB24529) | metagenome | biome: Human gut stool | place: China | collected 2011 | reverse complement strand
TGAATGATATGGAAAAGAATGATGCTATCCATTAGTACCTCAAAATTTCTAGTTGTAGAAACAGCGTCCGGAGATTATGATTTCCATAGGTGGACTTGCAAACCATCAGATGATTATTCTCTGAATAGTAAATAAACCTGCAAGCCACCGGAACTACACACAATAATGACAATATAGCAATGCTCCGAACAATATGAAAGGCATAAAACTAATATGAAAAGACACACAAACATAATAATCACAGCTGTGGCATCGTTGCTTATCGTCACACTTGCGGGCAGAGAATTCATTAAAAATCATAAGAAAGAGTCTAATGATAAATCGTCTACGAATGTATCAGAAAATACATGTGAAGATATACCTGACACAAGTATACCTGACACAAGTATACCTGACACAAGTATATCTGACACAAGTATACCTGATACGTGTGTAGCCGATACGAATACACCTGATACGAGTACATCTGAAGCAGATATTCTGGATCCGACCTATGAGAATAATAAAGAGCAATTTTATATATCCGAAATTCCGGATGACATTTTTGAAAAAATGCAGGGCAAATCCTACAAGGCAGATTGTACACTCCCCAGAGAAAATCTGCGATATATACATGTACTACACGTAGGCTTTGACAATCAGGTGCATGAAGGTGAGCTGGTTGTCAATAAAGATATCGCAGATGATGTACTTGAAATATTTAAGGAGCTCTATGAGTCCGGATATCAAATAGAAAAAGTCAGACTTGTTGATGAATACGATGCAGATGATGAGGCATCTATGAGCGACAATAATTCATCGGCCTTCAATTTCAGATTCATCTCCCACACTACAAAGATATCGAAGCATGGAATGGGAATGGCGGTGGATATCAACACTCTATACAATCCTTATGTCAAAACAGTCGATGGGGAGCTTTCAATTGAGCCTGCAAATGCCGCAGATTATGTTGACCGGAGCAAGGATTTTTCGCACAAGATTGACCATGATGATTTATGCTATAAGCTGTTTACGGAGCATGGTTTTGAGTGGGGAGGCGATTGGACGCATTCCAAGGATTATCAGCACTTTGAAAAATAGTGCTGATAATTTCTACGGAAGCAGGTGACCTGCCGCCAGGTACAGCTCATACCATTCCTCGCGAGTCAGAGTAATATCGCATGCAGCGATAATTTCCTTCAGGCGGCTTTCGCTTGAAGTTCCGGTAACAATCTGCATATTTGCCGGATGGCGTAAAATCCATGCGGCCGCAATAGTAGTATCGCTGACATTGTATTTTTCGGCTATCACATGAAGTTTTTTATTCAGTTCCGGGTATTCGTCGCTTCCGAGAAAACAGCCTTTCCATGCCGGCATCTGAAACGGAGACCATGCTTGAAGAGTAATGTTGTGGAGGCGGCAGTAGTCGAGCAGACTTCCGTCGTGATCAATTGAACCGGGTGTTTCCATATTGACTTCCATACCATTTGCAACGAGATTGGAAACAGGAATGCTGAACTGAACCTGATTGACAACGAGTGGTTGGCGGACATATTTCTGTAGCAGTTCAATCTGCATTGGCTTATGATTTGAAACACCAAAATGGCGAACCTTTCCGCTTTCAAAAAGAACATCAAATGCAGCGGCAACCTCTTCCGGTTCTACGAGTGCATCCGGACGATGAAGCAGCAGAAGATCAAGATAATCTGTATGAAGCCTTTTTAAAATACCATCGACAGATTTCAGAATATGCTCCTTTGAGAGATCATAGAAGCCTTGGCGGATGCCACATTTTGACTGCAGGTAAATATCTTCACGCTTTATGGATGGATCGTCTGCAATTGCTTCGCCGAATACGCTCTCGCTCATACCGCCACCGTAGATATCTGCGTGATCAAAGAAATATGCACCCTGTTCCAGCGCAGCATGAATAAAATGATTCATCTCATCCTTTGATTTTTCAGAAAGGCGCATGCATCCAACTGCAACTGAAGGAACCTTTCGTATGTGATTGCCTAAAATTGTTTCTCTCATAGTAAAAATCTCCTTTGTAATTATTTTCTAATTCCCATAATGAGTGCGGCGTAGCCCCAATCCCATATGAGCTTTGCAAAGCTGTTTTCAAGATATTCGCGTATGTCATCATCATCATATCCTGTCATGCGTGAGATGATGACAATATGCTCTTTGATGGTTTCATATGTCAACGAACTATTGGCATTGCGACTGTACCACAAGAAAAGACTTTGACGTATAGCAGTGTATTCAATCATAATCCACTGCATTTTGATAATCATGTGTTCAATAATCTTTTTAGTGGATGCTGCTTCAGGCGATATCAGGTCGGAAAACAGCTCGTTTGCCAGATAATTGCGAAAAACAATGTCATAATCTGTGAGCATTGAGCAAAATTGTTTCCGCGATGTTTGCAAGGTGCGGCTTATGGAATTATTGTCTGACTGTGAATAAATATTGGAGTATCTACAAGCCTCGGTCAGTACAGGCTGAAGAAAGGCTGTGTATAAACCCTCTTTACGATAATTTACTGATAAATCCTGAAGCAGCTCATTGCATTCGATAAATGTATCTTCGTCCGGGATATGGATATCTTCCATGGCGGTATTCAGTTCATTAAGCGTATGTCTGGAAAAATATTCCTGTATATGTGCATTGGTGATTGGCTGGTTTTTATATAATTCCAATAAAATGTAAAGCCCATCAAGTAAAGTCTGCTCCACTGAAAGCCTTTGGTCAGATATCAGTTTAATCAGATTATCACGGATTAAAAATGCCGGAGATAAATTATTCCGGGGCTCGGATATTACAGGAAATGTGACAGGTTTTTCGCACCACAGGTCGATAACGGCCGGACAGCACGGCATGAGTGTTCGTTCCTCATGTCTTGAAAACCGGTGGATCTCTCTGGGAAACAGTGCACATGTCTCTGAAAGCACTTCATCTGAGTATGTCATTACAAGATGACATAGCTTATCCTTTGAAAGAAACGGACACCGGTGTTTTTCGTCCAGTTTAATAACCAGACTGCCATCCTTATGGCATGTGTAAGAGCTTAGATTGTCACTTTTTCCAGACACTTTATCAGCAGAAAAAGGGGCTGCAGATAAAGTATCCGGAGGAGAAAGCTTCTTCCATTTGCGGTTTGTAGCGTCATCTACTGCAATTTTCCACTCCTGACAGCATGTGATACTGCATTTGTCAGCAATACATTTGAAATTGTTGTAATAGTCCGGTTGATAGTTTTTCATGTTTTTCCTTTACTTATATTATACAGATTTGTGAATAGAGCATAGTATAGCTTGTTATTATCAATCAATCACATGATGATTCAGCCATTTTCTTGAGTGGAATCTGGCAGTAAATATAATAGAACGAAGCATCCAGTCACAAGCCATGCCAATCCACACTGCAATCGGACCAAAGCCCCATACACGGCAGAGGTATATGCACAGGCTTACACGGCAAAGCCACATTGTGCAGCAGGATACAATCATGGAGAATTTAACATCGCCTGCGGCACGCAGTCCATATGGCGGGATGAAGGATGGTACCCAGCAGATTGGCTTGGCAATTGTGATAAAGGTAATCATCTCAAAGCAGAGCCGTGCACTGGCAGGTTCCATTCCGGCAAGCATTGTAATGGGCTTTGTGAGTATGAAAATAATCAGACAGCTGGCAATGATTACGACCTCAGACACCAGTGATAGTTTTTTGATATAGTAGACAGCTTCATCCTTTCTGCCGGCACCCAGACACTGTCCTACAACAGTCATAAGACCTATTCCTATTCCGATAGCGGCAATACCATTTAAGTTTTCGAGGATATTGGTCATGGCCTGGGCTGCGATGGCCACGGTTCCAAGAGTGGATACAGTAGACTGGATAGCCAGCTTTCCAAACTGGAACATGCTGTTTTCGATTCCTGATGGGATACCGATGAGCAGGATTTTTTTAATCAGGCCCCATTCAGGGCGTATAGACATATAGTTCTTTATGAAAATCGGTTCATTTTCCCTTCGAAGCTGCATGATAACGACAATCGCGCAGAATATTCGGGATACGAGAGTGGAAATAGCAGCTCCCTCAACACCCATACCGAAGCCGAAAATCAGAATAGCGTTGCCACCGATGTTCATAAAATTTGAAATAACAGATATGACCATAGGATTGCGACTGTTATTCTGTGCGCGCATAATGGATGCGCCGGCATCATAGAGACCTATAAAAGGAAATGACAGCAATGTAAAAAAGAAATAAACCTGTGAGTTTCTCATTACATCAGCTTCAACAGCGCCAAATATGGCACGAAGCAGCGACTTTCTTGTTATCAGACAAAAAGCAGATAAAAGTACAGACAGAAATGCCATGACAAAAAATACCTGTCTTGCAGCATGGCGGGCACCTTTTGTATTGTGACTTCCCAGATACTGTGAACAGAGAATCGCACCACCGGCGGCAAGCGCTGAAAGTGCCTGTATGACAAGGATATTGATTGAGTCTACAAGCGAGACAGCTGAGATAGCGGCAGAACCTACATTGCTGACCATCATTGTATCCACAGTTCCCATAAGAGAGGCCAATAGCTGCTCTATTATTATCGGAACCAAAAGCTTTCGAAGCTGAGTATTTGTATAAATATGATTGGTTGTAGTATTAAGGTTTGCTGTTTTTATTTTATCTGAATGTAAATTTGTCATATCTGATTACCTTTATTGCTATATGATTAAAGGGTCAAAATACCTTTTGACCCTCATATCATTATATATTTTACGTGTTTAGGTTAGTACGATAAATTCGTAATGTCAATAAGGAATATTTAAAGTGCTGGCAAAGTGTAAGTAATGAAATTATTTAAAATGTCAGTAACTTCTGTTTTTTTGAACAATATTGCACAATCCTCTTTTATTTTGAACCAAAAAGTTATACAATAGTACCATAGTAAAAGGCATCAAAACTAATTACAAAATTAAATCACGAGAGGTATCAACATGAAAAAAGCAAAGAAACCACCTCTGTACAAAAGCTTCGGCTATGCCTTCGAGGGCATATTTACATGCATCAGAAATGAGCGCAATATCAAGATACACTGCACTGTCGCGATACTTGTAGTGATAGCAGGAGCGGTACTTGGGATAACACCGACTGAGTGGTGCATCTGCCTGACGCTATTTGGACTGGTGATAGCCCTGGAGCTGGTCAACACTGCGATTGAGTCAGTTGTAGATTTGGTAACGACAGAGCGAAAGCCGCTTGCCAAGACAGCTAAGGACACGGCAGCAGGAGCAGTGCTTGTGGCTGCAATAATGGCTGCGCTAGTTGGACTTATCATTTTTGTGCCAAGGATTGTTTCTTTATTATGATTAATCATGAATGAGCAGCGAATATTTTTGATGTTCTTTATAAGGAGCTTATTCAGAGCAATCAATTTTAAATAACAGGAAACGGAGGATTTTACCATGGAAAGACTTACAGACGGATTAAAGAAGATTTTACTTGCAGGAATAGGAACAGTGGCAGTGACTGCTGAGAAATCAAAGGAAGTGCTTGATGAGATGGTCAAGAGAGGTGAGCTGACTGTCGAGCAGGGCAAGGTGCTCAATCAGGAGCTTAAGCACAATATCAAGGATACAGTAAAGAAAAATGTAAATGTGTCTGTTAAGCCACAGTCACCGGAGGAGCTCGAGGAGCTTTTGGACAAGATGACACCTGAGCAGATACAGGCTTTAAAGAACAAGCTTGCACAGATGGATGAGGCTGATGTGGATCAAGAAGCTGATGAAAGCGTTTTCGAGGATGAGGACATCGTAACGGATACCACAGCTGATGAATCACAGACAGTGGAGATAAAAATAGAAGCTGAGGACGATAAAGAGGAAAGCGTGAACTAGTATGGATAGCCGCCTGAAGGAGATGACAGCGGTACTGAAGAAGTACAAGCTCACGCATGGACTTACACCCGAAAAATTCAGACTTATATTGCAGGAGCTGGGACCTACCTATATTAAGCTTGGACAGATAATGTCGCTTCACTCGGATATTCTGCCAAAGGAGTATTGTGAGGAGCTTATGAAGCTATGCTCAGATGTGGAGCCAATGCCGTTTGAGCAGGTGGAGGCTGTCATAGATGCTTCATTTGGCTATTCATGGAAGGATGTCTTTGCTTCAATAGATAAAAAGCCTCTTGGGGCAGCTTCTATAGCGCAGGTGCACAGGGCCACACTTAAAACCGGTGAGCAGGTGGTTGTGAAGGTGCAAAGGAAGGGCATTCACGAGGTGATGTCAAAGGACATGGCGCTGCTTCACAAGGCGGTTAAGCTTGTGCCGCCCATCTCTATAAAGGGCATTGTGGATTTTGACATGGTGCTTGATGAGATGTGGGCTGTGGCACAGGAGGAGATGAATTTTCTGCTTGAGGCATCCAATATTGAGGAGTTTGCCGGCAATAACAGGGATGTTGCATTTGTAGCCACACCAAAGCTTTACCGCAAGTATACCACATCACATGTACTTGTCATGGAGTATATAAAGGGCTTTAATATCGATGACAAGGAGGGGCTTTTAAAGGATGGCTATGATCTTGAGGAGATAGGCAGCAAGCTGATTGACAACTATATCAGGCAGGTGATAGAGGATGGCTTCTTCCATGCGGACCCGCATCCGGGCAATGTAAAGATAAGGGATGGCAAAATTGTCTGGATTGATATGGGCATGATGGGAAGGCTTTCTGAGCATGACAAAAAGGAACTGAGCAATGCTGTTTACGGCATCGCCATGAACGATATCGGCATGATAGAGGATGCGGTGCTTGCAATTGGTGACTTTAAGGGTGAGCCTGACAGGGCAAAGCTGTACAAGGATATCAAGATAATCATAAATAAATACGGCAGTCTGGATATGGGACAGGTCGATGTCGCAGAGTTTATTCAGGAGCTTTTGGAGGTAATGAAGAACAACCGCATTGTTATGCCGCATGGTCTTACAATGCTTGCGAGGGGCATCACTCAGATAGAGGGCGTGCTTGCGGATATTGCACCTGGCATCAACATGGTTGGGATTGCTTCTGCAAGGATAAAGCAGGAGATGTTTAAGAATTTTGATTTGAAGGGCGAGCTTAAAAAAGCCGGGAAGACAGCATACAAATCAGCTCACCGTATGGCAGAGCTGCCGGAGAGAATGGCGCAGATACTCGAGGAATATCAAAGAGGGCAGACACGCATAAATTTTGACATGCATGCTTCTGATGAGCTTGCGAGGCTTTTACACAGGCTGGTGAGAAATATCGTCATGGGCTTATGGGTTATGGCACTTCTAATAAGCTCAAGCATAGTGTGTACCACAGATATGACACCTAAGATACTTGGCATACCGGCGCTTGGTGTGATGGGATATGTGTTTGCATGCATCATAGTGCTTTATACGATTGTGAAGCATTTCATATCCAGACGATGATAAAAAAGCAGGATTCTGAAATTAATCAGAAATCCTGCTTTTTAATTACGTTATATTATTTCGATGATTTTTTACTCTTTGCTTTTTTAGAATCCTCATCAAGATGATATTTGTCCTGATACATGGTGAACTGACCTACAAATGCAGGCTCCTGTCCTGCCTTAAGCTCATTGAGATAATCATGTGTCTCGAATGATGAGTTGTGTGTCTGAATCAGGCATACAGCAATGTTTGAGCAGTGATCCGAAGCTCTCTCGCAGTTTGTGATGTAATCTGTGAGGAATACGCCGAGTCTGCTGTCACATTTGCCCTTCTGAAGACGTTCGATATGATGATTTCTAATCTCCTTGGTGAGATCGTCAATAACCTGCTCAAGAGGCTCAACCTTGACTGCTTCTGTCAAATCGTTTTTGCCAAATGCCTCTACAGTGAGGGTGAGAATCTCGCGCAGAGCATTATTGAGCACCGTGAGCTCTTTTCTTGCGCTCTTTGAAAACTCAAGCTTGTTGTCATCAATCTGCTTGGCAAGCTTTGCCATATTTATCGCATGATCTCCGATTCTCTCGAAGTCATTGATTGCATGAAGCATCTTTGAAATCTCGTTGTTGCCGTCCTCAGAAACATCCTTTCCGGATAAGTGAATGAGGAAGGTGTCAAGCTGATCCTCTAAGTAATCAAGTCGCTCCTCCATGACTTCAATATCATCAAATTTTGAATCTGAGTAATTGTCAAAGAGGTCTAAAGCATTCTTGAAGCTGTCTCTTGCAAGCTCAGCCATCTCGTTTGTCTTCTCAAGACATTCTTTGACAGCAAGTCCAGGTGAGAGTAAAAGTCTCTCGTCGAGTACAACCTGTCCGTCTGCGTTGTCAGTTGTGACAAGCTTCTTAGCAATCTTTACAAGAGTATTGCTAAATGGCAGAAGAATAATAGTGGTAGCGATGTTGAAGATTGAGTGGAACACCGCAATCATTACAGGAGTGATGCTGTCATTAAATAATGCCAGATCAACAGCATAACGTGCGATACAGTATACTACAAGTCCTATTGCTGTACCGAACAGATTGAAGCTGATGTGGATGATGGATACTCTCTTGGCGTTTTTGTTTACGCCGATTGACGAAAGCAGTGCAGTCACGCATGTACCGATGTTCTGACCCATGATGATCGGGATAGCCATGCTATATGAGATAGCGCCTGTCATGGCTAAAGCCTGCAGCACACCAACTGATGCGGCAGATGACTGGATGACTCCGGTAAATACAGCACCTACAAGCACTCCGAGGAATGGATTGTTAAAGGTGGTGAGCAGTCCGGTAAATTCAGGCATATCTGCGAGTGGTGATACAGCGCCGCTCATGAGCTGCATACCATACATGAGTACGGCAAAACCTGCCATGATGATTCCAACGTCCTTGCGCTTTTCCTTCTTGCTTCCCATAATCATAATCACACCGATAAGCGCGATGACAGGGGAGAAGTTCTCAGGCTTTAACATCGAGATGAACAGATTGTCACTTTCGATACCTGAAAGACTAAGAATCCATGCGGTGAGAGTGGTTCCGATGTTGGAACCCATGATGACACCAACAGTCTGGGCAAGCTCCATGATGCCGGAGTTTACGAGTCCGACAAGCATAACAGTAAGTGCGGATGAGGATTGGATTGCAATAGTGACTATTGCTCCAAAAAATAAGCTCTTGATAGGGTTTGAGGTTACCTCCTTAAGTATCTTTTGGAGATTGCCTCCTGCGAGCTTCTCAAGACTGCCTGACATAACATGCATTCCGAAAAGGAAAAAGGCAAGTCCACCGCATAACTGCAATATAGAGTAAATGTTCATGTTTACCTCCGTTTGTAAAAATAATTTGTTTTACTATTTGCTCCAGTTATACATATTTAGTTTACACAAAACACATATAACATAACATAATTTTTACATTCTATCAATATAATCTGAAATTTTAATAAAAAAAGTGATATTCACTTTTGAACACTTTTGAAAACGTTTTAAAATTTATGTATATTTATGTTTTCTTATGTTTACTTTTTAAGAAAAACGTTGTACAATTACAGTATAATAATTTCAGGTAATTATTCAGAAATTTACATTACAAGGTGGAGGTATATTATGTCAGACGTAAAAAGTGTTATTGAAAGCGGCAAGGCTGTGCTCGGAATAGAGTTCGGTTCTACCAGAATAAAGGCAGTGCTTATCGGGGAGGACCATGCTCCTATAGCCACAGGTGCCCATGATTGGGAAAACATGCTTGTGGACGGCATCTGGACATACAGCCTGGATATGATTTGGGAGGGCATTTCAGACTGCTACAGCAAAATGGCGCAGGATGCAAAGGAAAAGTATGGAGTTACTATCAAAAAGCTTGCGGCAATCGGTATTTCCGGCATGATGCACGGCTATCTGCCTTTTGACAAGGAGGATAATCTGCTTGTGCCATTTCGGACATGGAGAAATACCATCACAGGTGAGGCTGCAGCAGAGCTTACTGAGGTGCTTGGCTTTAATATTCCGCAGAGGTGGAGCATAGCGCATCTGTATCAGGCTATATTAAATAAAGAAGAGCATGTATCAAAGATATCATATTTCACAACATTGGCAGGCTATATTCACTGGCAGCTCACAGGTGAAAAGGTCATGGGTGTCGGTGAGGCATCAGGCATGTTTCCTATCGATTCTAAGACCAGGGATTATGATGCGGCAATGCTTGATAAATTTGCAGCATTAGATAAGGTAAAAGAATATCCGTGGGATATAAGAGACATTCTGCCAAAGGTGCTTACGGCTGGAGAAAAGGCAGGTACGCTGACAGAGGAAGGAGCTAAAAGGCTTGATGTAAGCGGCAATCTGGAGAGCGGTATATTGCTTGCACCGCCGGAGGGAGACGCAGGCACGGGAATGGTCGCAACCAATTCTGTTGCAGTGCGCACCGGAAATGTATCAGCGGGCACATCTGTATTTGCTATGGTGGTGCTTGAAAAGGCACTTAAGGCAGTTCATGAAGAGCTTGATATGGTCACCACACCATCGGGAGATGCGGTAGCTATGGTGCACTGCAACAACTGTACGTCAGACTTAAATGCATGGGTGGGATTATTCAAGGAATTTTCAGAGCTGTTTGGCATGGATATAGATATGAATGACATATATGGAAAGCTCTACAACAATGCACTTACAGCCGATAAGGACTGTGGCGGCCTTGTAGCCTTTAACCTTTTCTCGGGAGAGCCTGTCATCGGACTCAACGAGGGCAGACCTATGTTTGCCAGAAAGCCGGATGCAAGGATGAATCTTGCAAACTTTATGCGCACACACCTCTATGCAAGTCTTGCAACACTAAAAATCGGCTGTGATATTCTCTTTAAAGAGGAAAAAGTAAAGGTAGACACACTTTACGGTCATGGTGGTCTGTTCAAGACAAAGGGTGTGGGCCAGAGCATACTTGCAGCAGCCATGGATGCACCGGTTGCGGTCATGGAGACTGCCGGAGAGGGCGGCCCGTGGGGCATGGCAGTGCTCGCAGCTTATATGGTGAATAAAGCAGATGGAGAGCCTTTGGAAAAATATCTTTCAGACAAGGTATTTAATGGCGAAAAGGGCATAGTAATGCAGCCGGACCCTGATGATGTAAAGGGCTTTGATGAGTACATAAATACATATAAGGCGGCAATTGAGGCAGAGCGTGCCATGGTAAAGGCACTTCCGCTGTGATTCTGAATAGTTACAAATAATATGATTAAGAGAGGAACAGAAAATGCTTGAAGAATTAAAGAAACAGGTTTACGAAGCAAACATGGAGCTCCCGAGAAGAGGACTCATCACATATACATGGGGCAATGTCAGTGGAATTGACAGGGAAACAGGCTATTTTGTCATCAAGCCAAGTGGAGTGGATTATGATGTGCTCACCCCTGATGATATGGTAGTCATGGATCTTGAAGGAAATAAGATAGAGGGAAAATACAAGCCTTCGTCAGACACTGCAACACACTTAGAACTCTACAAAAAGTATCCGGATATCGGAGGAATTGTACATACGCACTCACCTGAGGCAGTTGCATGGGCACAAGCCGGCAGGGATATTCCGCTCTACGGCACCACTCACGCAGACTATTTCCTGGGCTCAATTCCATGTGCGAGAAATCTCACCACAGAGGAAATTAACGAAGCCTATGAGAAAAACACAGGTCTCGTCATCATAGAGACCTTTGAGAACAGAAAAATCAATCCTGTATACACACCGGCTGTGCTCTGTCAGAATCACGGACCGTTTGCTTGGGGAAAGGATGCGGCTGAGGCTGTGCACAACGCCGTTGTCCTTGAGGAAGTGGCAAAGATGGCCAGACTCACAGAGTCAGTAAATCCTGACGTTAAGCCGGCACCGGACAACATAAAGGAGAAGCATTTCTACCGTAAGCATGGGGCCAACGCATACTATGGCCAGAACTGATTTGTAGCTGTTATATGTGGCCTAAGTGCCGGTTTCCGTGGCGCACATGCTCTCGTGTTCGCTACGCTGCATCACTAAGATACTGTACGAATTATGCTTTTTATGTTTTCTATGCTTGACAAAACCGGCTTTTATGCGCCATCCGTGGCGCATAACGCCTTGCCCCGCCGTCCATGGCGGTGCATTTCTGTGGTTC
>OGNQ01001883.1_pt1 | contig 12202 bp, 10 predicted proteins | sample 1573481 | NCBI WGS metagenome assembly OGNQ01 (sample SAMEA2581920, study PRJEB24529) | metagenome | biome: Human gut stool | place: China | collected 2011 | reverse complement strand
TTACCTCGTCAACCACACCGACGCCGAGACGCCCTACACCCGCATCATCGAGCACAAGCACTTTGAGTTCGGCACCCAGCCCAAGACCGTCATCAGCCGCGAGTACAGCGCCGAGTGGAAGCCCGGCGATGAACCCTACTACCCGGTGAACGACGAGAAGAACGGCGCGCTCTACGCCGAGTACAAGAAGCTGGCCGACGCCGAGCCGGGCGTGATCTTCGGCGGCCGCCTGGGCGAATACAAGTACTACGACATGGACAAGGTCATCGAGGCGGCACTCGATGTGGTGCAGAAGGAACTGGCATAAGAGCCTGACCGTTTAGAATGGCCGCCGCGTGTGCTCTGGCCAGAAATAGCGGAAATAAATTGGATTTTTGCACTTCCGGAACGCCTGCGGGCGTTCCGGAAGTGCATTTTTCACAAGAGGGGCCGGAGAGAAAACATTCTGCACAACTTTTTGCAGGGAGAAGTTATCAACGGCAGCAGCTCCTTGCGTGAAAGGGTGTTTGTCGCAGCCCGCAGGCTGCGACAAACACGAAATAAATCATAAACTTCCGATGAATATGGTCAGAGCGAAGCGGAGACCATTTTAAATGGTTGGCTGCCCCTCTTGCTCAAAGCCGACAAATGCGCTATACTATAAACACAAGAACGGCACCGGGGTTCCGGTGAAAAGTGAGGGATAAACATGAAAGTGATTCTCAAGCAGGATATCAAGGGCATTGGCAAAAAGGACGAGATCCATGAGGTGTCCGACGGCTACGCCCGCAACTACCTGTTCCCGCGCAAGCTGGCCGCTGTGGCGGATGCCAGCGCTGTGAACATGGCGCGCGGCAAGGAAGCCGCAGCCGATTTCCACGAGGCTGAGAACGTGGCAGCCGCCAAGGCTCTGGCTGCCAAGATCGAGGGCAAGACCGTGACCATCAAGGCCAAGGGCGGCGCATCCGGCCGTCTGCACGGCAAGGTGACCGGCAAGGAAGTTGCCGAGGCACTGGCTGCGCTGGCAGGTGCACCCATTGATAAAAAGAAGATCGAGCTGGAGACCAAGGACATCAAGGATGCCGGTGTGTTCAACGGCAAAGTCCGTCTGTACGTTGGCGTCGTGGCTTCCTTCAAGATCCAGGTGGAAGTGGAACAGGCCTGATCTGTGTGCCGTTTGCGCCCCCTCACAGCAGGGGGCGCTTTTTGGCTTTACAGGATGCTTTGGATTTTGGATAAGGACAAACTACTATGCCGAACGAACGACGTTATTCCAATGAACTGAATCTGGAGAGCGTGGGCATCAATCTGCCCTACAATATGCAGGCAGAGCAGAGCGTGCTGGGCGCGGTGCTGCTCAAGCCCGACACCCTGACCGATCTTGTGGAGATCCTCAAGCCGGAAATGTTCTACACCCGGCAGAACGCCCAGATCTGGACCGAGATGCTGCGCCTGTTCACCAACGACCAGACCATCGATTTTGTCACCCTGCTGGATGCAGTGGTGTCCGATGGCGTGTTCCCCAGCGCAGATGAGGCCAAGATCTATCTGACCGGTCTGGCGGAAACGGTGCCCAGCATCTCCAATGTAAAGGCCTACGCCCAGATCGTGCAGGAAAAATATCTGGTGCGCCAGCTGATGGGTGTTGCCAAGGACATCTTGCAGGACGCCGGAGACGAGCCGGACGCCGACCTGCTGCTGGAAAATGCCGAGCAGCGCATCTACGAGATCCGCTCCGGCCGGGATTCCAGCGCCCTGACCCCGCTTTCCTCCAGCATGGTGGAGACCCTGACCAACCTGCAGAAAATCAGCGGCCCGGATGCCGACAAGTACAAGGGCATCCCCACCGGGTTCCGCCTGCTGGACACGGTGCTCACCGGCCTTGGCCGCGGTGACCTGATCATCCTGGCCGCCCGCCCCGGCATGGGCAAGACCAGTTTTGCGCTGAACATCGCCACCCGCGTGGCCATGCAGCAGAAGGTGCCGGTGGCCATCTTCAGCCTGGAAATGACCAAGGAGCAGCTGACCAACCGTATCCTCTCGTCGGAGGCCGGTATCGACAGTCAGGCCTTCCGTACCGGTGCGCTGCGCGCCGAGGACTGGGAGTATCTGGCCCTCGCCACCGAAAAACTGCACGACGCACCGATTTATATGGACGACACCTCGGGCATCACCATCACCGAGATGAAGGCCAAGATCCGCCGGGTGAATCAGGACCCTGCCCGCCCCAACGTGGGCCTGATCGTCATCGACTATCTGCAGCTGATGACCACCGGCCAGCGCAGCGAGAACCGTGTGCAGGAGATCAGCTCCATCACCCGAAACCTGAAGATCATGGCTAAGGAGCTGAATGTGCCCATCATCGCGCTGAGCCAGCTGTCCCGTGCGGTAGAAAAGCAGGGCAACAACTCCAGCCACCGCCCGCAGCTTTCGGACCTGCGTGACTCCGGTTCCATCGAGCAGGACGCAGACTGCGTTCTGTTTTTGTACCGCGATTCCTACTACGCCAGCCAGAACCCGGACGGCGCCGAGGTGGATGCCGATACCGCCGAGTGTATCGTGGCAAAGAACCGTCACGGCGAGACCAGTACCGTGCCGCTGGGCTGGGATGGTGCCCACACCCGCTTTATGGATGTGGACTTCAAGCGCTGATGGATACCGCGATTCTTGCCCGGGTGGAGGATTTCTGCATCCGAGAGGGGCTTTTGCAGCCCGGTGCATCGCTGCGGCTGGCGGCGGCAGTCTCCGGCGGAGCGGACAGCATGGCGCTGCTGCTCTTGCTGCGGCAATTGCAGCCGAGGTTTGGCTATACGCTTTCTGCCTGCCATGTGAACCACGGTCTGCGCGGGCAGAGCGCCGACCGGGACGAGGCCTTTGTGCGGGCGGAATGCGCCCGCTTGGGCGTGCCGCTGCGGGTGTTCCATGCGGCAGAGCTGGCCTCGCCCCCGGCACACGCCGGAGAGGACTGGGCGCGCCGTCTGCGCTACACGGCCTTTGCGCAGCTGCAAGGGCAGGGGATAGATGCCATCGCTACGGCCCATACTGCAAATGACCAAGCGGAAACGCTGCTGCTGCGTCTGGCACGCGGCACCGGGCTGCACGGCGCGGGCTGCATCCGGCCAAGGCGCGGGTGCTACCTGCGCCCGCTGCTCTGCCTGAGCCGTGCCGAGACCGAGGCCGTCTGCCGGGCAGTAGGACAGCCGTGGGTCACCGATGAGACCAACGACACCGATGCCTACGCCCGCAACCGGCTGCGCCACAACGCCCTGCCTGCGCTGGAAAGCACCAACGCGGCGGCGGTGCAGAATCTGGCGCGGTTCTGTGAAAAGGCCGCGCGGGTGGATGCCTATCTTGCCGCTGGGGCTGCAAAGCTTCTGGCGGCGGCACGCCTGCCCGGTGCAGAACCGGCGTGGCAGCTGACACCCTTGCAGGCGGCAGACCCGCTGCTACTGGAAACTGCGCTGCACAGCCTTGTGGCTCCGGTGCGGGACGCAGAGGAAAAATATGTGCAGCTGCTGTGTGCCGTGGTGCGGCAGGGCAGCGGCGCAGTACAGCTGACTGACCGGGTGCGCTTTTGTGCCGGAGACGGATGCTTCTGGCAGGAGATTGTGCCGGAACGGCCCCGGCAGCAGGAAGACAAACGGCCGGAAAGCCAGCCCTTTCAGCCGGAAAAACAGGCAGAGTACTGCCTTGCGGGCGGCTGGAAGGTGACTGCAGGGCTTTTTACGGCTGATTTTGAAGAAAAAATACAAGTCGTTCATAAAAAAGACTTAAAAAATCGGGCGGATTATGCTAGAATAACTACGTTGTACACTGGCCTTGTGCTGCGTGCCCGACAGCCGGGAGACCGCTTCCGGCCTGCGGGGCGGGGCTTGAGCAAACCGCTGCGAAAGTGGATGAACGAGGCCGGTGTCCCGAACGAACTGCGGGATACGCTGCCGCTGCTTGCCAGCGGAAGCGAAATTTTATGGGTGTGTGGAGAAGGCTTTGCCGATGGCCTTGCACCGGACACGGAAAGCAGATGGATCCTGCACTTGGATGCAGAGATCGAAACACAGGAGGAAAAAACAAATGAGTATGCACGATGATATCAAGACCGTTCTGGTCAGCGAAGAGCAGCTGAAGGCCAAGGTGGCAGAGCTGGGCGCTCAGATCAGCCGGGATTATGCCGGTAAAAATCTGGTGCTGGTGTCCATCCTCAAGGGCTCGGTGGTCTTTATGGCCGATCTGATGCGGGCTGTGAGCATCCCCTGCAATATCGACTTTATGGTGGTCTCCAGCTACGGCGGCAGCAACACCACCACCAGCGGTCTGGTCAAGATCATCAAGGATCTGGACGGTGATCTGTCCGGCAAGGATGTGCTGATCGTGGAGGACATTCTGGACACCGGCGTCACCCTGTCCAACCTTGTGCCCATGCTCAAGATGCGCAACCCGAACTCCGTTAAGATCTGCACCATCCTTGATAAGCCCAGCCGCCGCAAGGCCAACATCCAGCCGGATTACGAGGGCTTTCAGGTGCCTGACGAGTTCGTGGTGGGCTATGGTCTGGACTACGATGAAAAATACCGCAACCTGCCCTATGTCGGTGTGCTGAAGCCCGAGGTCTACACGAAGTAACGTGTCCATTATAAAAATCCAGAACTGGAGTTGATTTTTTTGCAACCGAAGAAACCCCGTTTCAATCCGCTGGTGATCGCCATTGTGCTGGCAGCCGTGCTGATGGTGTGGTCGGTGCTGGGCGGCACCGGCGGCAACGCTAACGGCTCCTCCATGGCTTATTCCACGGTGGTACACTATTTTGAGAGCAATCAGGTCACCAAATTCTCGCTGGATCTGAATACCGGCGTGATCACCATGACCCTGAAGGAGGGCGCACAGGAGCTGCCCAACGCTGCCGAGCAGAGCACCACCCAGTCCACGGGCGGGCTGCTTTCCGGCCTGCTGTCCTCCTCTTCCGCTGCCCCCACCGGGGTGAAGAAGAACGAGGACGGCACCGAGACGGTCAGCTATAAGCTGCCCTACGCCCGGATGTTCGTGGACCATGTGTCGGACTACATCGCCCAGTACGATGCAGCCAACCCCGATGCGCCCATGGTGTACGACTATGTGCCCGCCAAGGAGACCATCCCTTGGATGGAGATCCTGTTCTATCTGGCTATGCTGGGCTGCACCGGCTTTTTGCTGTTCTCCATGATGCGCGGCGGCGCCGGTGGCGGCGGCATCATGAACGTGGGCAAGGCCAAGGTAAAGGACGAGCACGAGAACAAAAAGACTGCCACCTTTGCCGATGTGGCCGGTGAGGACGAGGAAAAAGAGGAGCTCAAGGAAGTTGTGGAGTTCCTCAAGAGCCCCGATAAGTTCAATACGCTGGGTGCCCGCATCCCCCACGGTGTGCTGCTGGTGGGCCCTCCGGGTACCGGTAAGACCCTGCTGGCCCGCGCCTGTGCAGGCGAGGCAGGGGTGCCCTTCTACTCCATCTCCGGCTCTGACTTTGTGGAGATGTATGTCGGCGTGGGCGCATCCCGCGTGCGTGACCTGTTCGATAAGGCCAAAAAGACCATGCCCTGCATCATCTTCATCGATGAGATCGATGCTGTGGGCCGCCAGCGCGGCGCTGGTCTGGGCGGCGGTCACGACGAGCGCGAACAGACCCTGAACGGCATCATCGTGATGGCTGCCACCAACCGTGCCGACATTCTGGACAAGGCGCTGCTGCGTCCCGGCCGTTTTGACCGTCAGGTCTATGTGGGTCTGCCGGATGTCAAGGGACGCGAGGAGATCCTGAAGGTGCATACCCGCAACAAGCCCCTTGCACCGGACGTTTCCCTGAAGGTCATTGCCCAGCGCACCGCCGGTTTTGCCGGTGCAGACCTTGAGAACCTTGTCAACGAAGCGGCCCTGCTGGCTGCACGCCGCAACCGCAAGGCCATTACCATGGAGGATATCGAGGAAGCCTCCATGAAGGTGATGGCTGGCCCCGAGAAGAAGAGCCGCGTGGTCACCCCGGAGGAGAAAAAACTCACCGCCTACCACGAGGCCGGTCACGCAGTGGCAGGCTTCTACTGCAAGCATCATCCCCGCGTGCACGAGATCACCATCATCCCGCGCGGTCAGGCCGGCGGTTACACCATGTATCTGCCTGAGAAGGATCGCAGCTATGTGACCAAGGGCGAGATGTTTGAGGACATCGTGTCCAGCCTGGGCGGCCGTGTGGCCGAGCAGCTGATTCTGGAGGACATCTCCACCGGTGCTTCCAACGACCTGCAGCAGGCCACCAATATCGCCCGCCAGATGATCACCCGCTACGGCTTCTCCGAGCGTCTGGGCCCCGTGGTTTACGGCACCTCGCAGGAGGAGACCTTCCTTGGCCGCGACTTTGGTCAGGGCAAGGGTTACAGCGAGACCACCGCTGCCGAGATCGACAGCGAGACCCGCGATATCATTGACGAGGCCTACGAGACCTGCCGCCGCACCCTGACGGAGCACATCGACCAGCTCCATGCGCTGGCCAAGGCTCTGATGGAGCGCGAAAAGCTCAACGAGGAGCAGTTCAACACCATTATGGCCGGCGGCACCCTGCCTCCCTGCGAGGATGCAAAGCCCGAGCAGGCACAGCCCGACCAGACCGTGCAGCCTGCCCCGGTGCAGCCCGCAGAGCCTGCGGAGACTGCCGAGCGTGCAGAACCCGCCGAGCAGGCCGAGCCTGCCCAGCCGGAAATGCCGCAGCCGGATGCCCCGGAGCAGCAGGACTAAGCTTTTTTAGGAAAGGAGCGAGCATCGTGGAGGAAAATTTTAACCCGGTCGCACAGACCCGCGCAAACTACTATACCCCTGGCAGTCCGGTGCAGTTTGTCTGCGTGGAGCTGCTCAAGGGAGACGTCAGCGGCGAGCACGCTGTCTGCCTGACCTTCAAGAATATTTCCCGCGTGACCCTGACCGCACTGGAGATCCACTTCAAGTGCAAGGGCGTGGATGGCGTGATCCTGTGCGAGGATAAGTTCGAGTACCGGGATCTGCAGGTAAAACCCGGCGAGCTGTTTGGGCAGGATGATGCCGTGTTCATCACGGCCAAGGCCATCACCAGCGTAGATGTTACCCTGTGCAATGTATACAACGGCAAGCGCGTGGTGCATCTGGACGGCATCAAGCGTGTGCGTCTGCCCGCACCCCGCCGTCTGGCTCCGGAGCTGCAAAAGGCGCTGGAGGCCCGCATGAACCGCACCGGGCTCAAGTATCAGCCGCAGGTGTTCGAGAACGGCTGGTACTGCGCCTGCGGCGCCTTCCACCCCACCGAGGAGGACACGGTTTACTGCTCGGAGTGCGGCTGCGACCGTATCCTGTTGCAGAACGCGCTGAACACTCTGCTGCAGCCCGCTGCCCCGGCAGACGAGATGGAAATGCCCCTCAACGCCCCGGCTGCTCCCGCAGCGCCCGCTGCGGTGGAGGAGCCTACCCGCATCGTGGGCGCAGCCCCTGCTGCTCCGGCGGCTCCCGTAGAAGAGCCCACCCGGGTCGTGGGAGCACCGGTCTACGAGCCAAAGGCTGACCCCATCCAGCCTGTCTCGGAGCCTACCCGGGTGCTGGATGCCTCTGCCCGCGCACCGCTTTCCGGCGCTGCTGCGGCAGACGAGGGTACCCGCGTGATCCCCGCCCGCCGTCCGGCTCCGGTGCGTCAGCCCGCGCCTGTGGAGGAGGACGAAGAGTACGAGGATAACCGGGACAGCGTGGCAGAAGCGCTGATCCGCTGGGTGCCGCCTATTACGGCCATCCTGTGCGCAGCCATCGCGCTGTGCGGTTTTGTGTACTACCAGTTCGTGCTGTAAAATAAGATCATCCCGGCGGAGGGGGCAGCGTGCCTTCTCCGCCTTTTGTGTGCACTGCACAGAAAGGAAATACCATGCCGGAACAAGCCTTACAGGTAGCTTTTGAGATCAAGACCGCCTGCGATGAGATCAGCCGCCGCCTGCTGCGCTGGCACTGGGAGCGCAAGCCCGGGGGGCACAGTCTGGATGCGCTGCTGGAGCATATTGCTGCCCGCAAGCAGGAAAGCCCGGATTATTATGACCGTATGCCGGATCTTACCGGCAAGACCAGCTGGCAGCAGCTGGACACTACCCTTTGTATGCGGGTGCTGCTGGACCCGGAGAACGATGCCGCCCGCCCACTGGACCTGCTGGGCAACACGGCGCACCCCTCTGCCGCCCGCCATGCCTGCAACGCCATCCGCACCGCCCGCAACGAAGCTGCTCATGCGGCAGTTGCAGCAGACGGCGCACAGGCGGCGCTGCTGTTCAACGAAGCCATCGAGGCGCTGGAGGAGGGCTACGCCGGTACTGCCTTTAAGGAAAACGAGCTGGCGCAGTATTACCGCGAGGCAGAGGACTACCTGAGCCGCTGCAGCGAGGGCAAGCCCCTTAAAGTGCGCCAGAGCAGCCCGCAGAACGCACAGCAGGGAAAAGCCGCCGCCCGCACAAAGCCCCGCAATCCCCGGACTGTCCGCAGCACCAAAAGCACTGCCGGGCGGCAGAATACCTCTGCCCGCAGCCGCAGCACCGGTACAAAGCAGAGCCGCGGCACAGCCTCCCGCAGCAAAAAGCAGCAGACCGGCGGCGAGAGCAGGGGGGCACTTGGTATTATTCTGGCAGCGCTGGTGCTGGGACTTATCGCACGCGCCATCAGCATGGGACTTGTATAAGCGCTACGGTTTTCGCAATTCTGGCGGTAAATCAGAAAGCAAGATTGTTTGGATTGTGTAAAATCACCAAAAAAGCAGCGGGCAGCCCCACAGAAAAACGGTCATTGCACCTCTTGCGGGAAATATGAAACGGATTTATAATAAGCATGAAAACGTTTACACATTACCACCGGAGAGGGAACGGAGAATAACCCCATGACCATCAGTGATATTGCAAAGATGGCAGGCGTTTCCAGCGCTGCGGTCAGCCGCTATTTGAACGGCGGCCCCCTCAGCGAGCAGAAGCGCGCCGTGATACAAGCCGTAGTGGAAAAGACCGGCTACAGCCCGGATACTGCGGCGCAGACCCTGCGCACCGGCAAGGTGCGTCAGGTGGGGGTCATTGTGCCCAGCATCAGCTCCCAGTCGGTGGGGCAGATCACCAGCGGCATTGCAGCCGAGCTGGGGGCCAGCCGCTACCTGATGCTGCTGGCAGACACCGAGCTGGACGGGCAGATGGAGCTGGAATATCTTACAGCGCTGCAACGCAACCATGTGGCCGGTATCATCCTGCTGGGCTATGATTCCAGCCCGCAGCTGTGCAAGGCGCTGAAAGACTGCCGTGTGCCTGTGGTGGTAACGGGGCAGCGTTTTGCAGACCTGCCCTGCGTTTATAACGACGACCGCTCTGCTGCCCGCGACCTGACCCGGAAGATGCTGGAGCATGGCCGCAAAAATATCGTGTATATCGGCGGTAGCGAGCAGGACGCCGCCACCGGCATAGCCCGCCGTCAGGGTGTGCAGGATGCACTGCGGGAGGCCGGACTGAACGCAGATGGTCTGCCCCGCGCTTACTGCGCCGCCTTTTCCATGGAAGAAGGGCACCGCTGCATGGAAGAGCTGCTGGCACGCTGCCCGCAGTTGGACGGTGTGGTCTGCGTGACAGACACCGTGGCCTTTGGCGCTTTGCGGGTGCTGCGCGACGCCGGGCGCAAAGTAGGGCAGGATGTCGGCCTTGCCGGCATCGGAGACAACTGGGCAGGCAAGGTGGTGGAACCCGGCCTGACCACCATCCGCTTCTATCAGCGGCAGGTCGGGCAGGAGGCTGCCCGGATGCTGCTGCAAAGCTTGGAGCACACCGGAGCGGACGCTGCACCGGTACGCCAGACCACGCTGGGCTATACGCTGGTAGAGCGCGGCTCACTGTAAAAAAAGAGGAACGAATGAAACAGAAACTGATCTTTTTAGATATCGATGGCACTCTGCTGCCCCCGGGCGAGATGCTGATCCCCCAAAGCACGGTGGAGGCGCTGCACAAGGCGCACGCCAACGGCCACAAGCTGTTTTTGTGCACCGGGCGCAATCTGCGCATGACCCAGCCGCTGCTGGACTACGGCTTTGACGGCGCGGTATGCAGCGCCGGCGGCTATGTGTTCTGCGGGGATAAGGTGCTGGTTGATCTGCCCATGGAGCCGCAGCTGGCACAGGGTGTGCGCAGCGCCATGGAGCGCCACGGCGTGGAGTGCACGCTGGAAGCGCGGGATGCCACCTACGGCAGCCTGAAAATGATCGAGCGCTGGAGCTTCACCCACCGGGATGCAGGCCCCCTGAACAGCGAAGCCGCCCGCTGGCGCAAGGCCATGGAGGACGGCATGACCATCAGCCCGCTGGCTGATTACAAGGGCGAGCCGCTGTATAAGATCGTGTATATCGCAGAGCACAGCGAGGACTTGGACGAAGCGAAGCGCCTGTACGAGGACAGATTCGTGTTCTGCGAGAGCAAGCTGGACGGTCTGAACGGCGGCTATGTGAACGGCGAGCTCATCAACCGCAAGTTTGATAAGGGGCGCGGCATCAAGGCCGTATGTGACTATCTCGGCGTGCCCCTGCAGAACAGCATCGGCTTTGGCGACAGCGACAACGACCTGCAGATGACCGATGTGGTCGGCATCAGTGTCTGTATGGCCGACGGCTCTGCAAGCCTGAAGCAGCGCTGCGACCGCATTGCCCCCTCGGTGTACGAGGACGGCATTGCCAAGGAGTTTGCAGCCTTGGGGCTGATTTGAGATTTCTTTTAGTAAAAACAGGGCAGGGGAACATCCGCAGACGTTCCCCTGCCCTAAAATTATAAATAATACGTTCGCATCATTTTGTAACAAAAAGAGCGCTGCACGGTATTTTGTGCGGCGCTCTCTTTATATTGACAGATCAGTAGTGCAGATCCTCTGCGGTCAGGCTTTCCAGCACGGGCAGCATGGCAGCAGCTTCAGCCTTGGCGGCGGGCAGATCCATATCGCGGTAGTTGCCGCACTCCACCTCGCTGGCACCGGGCACAGCGCCCTCAAAGCCAGCCATAAAGCGGTAGGCGTCCACCGTCAGCTGCAGCGCCTGTGCCGGGGTCAGCCCCCGGGTCAGCAGGTAAAAGCCGGTGCGGCAGCCCATGGGGCCAACATAGATCACCCCGTCCTTCACGGCGCTATTGCGCGCATAGGTGGCAAACAGATGCTCCAGCGTGTGGGCGGCAGCAGTGGTCAGGTAATCGCCCTGATTGGGCTTTTTCATGCGGATGTCCCAGGTGAGCACATCGCCGTCCTGACGGCTCAGATACATCCCGCGCTCCAGCCGTGTGTGATCTACGCAAAAGCTTGCGATACGTTCCATACTACGGTTCTCCTTTATCAACCCTGCAGGCGCTGCACACTGCCGTGTGCGCAGTCCACAGCCACCATCAGGCCATCGCGGATGTGGCTGGTAGCACCGGCGGCACCAACAACGGTGGGCTTCAGCAGTGCCTTACCGGCAATGGCGGCGTGGCTGTTCAGGCCGGGCTCCTCTACCACCAGAGCGGCAGCGTCGCGCACAAAGCTCAGCATCTCATTGCTGGTGGAAGGAACTACCAGCACCATGCCGGGCTTGAACTTGGCGCGCACCTCGTCCATGGTGCGGCAGACGCAGGCCTTGCCGCTGGCAACATCGTTGTTCTCAGGGCCGACACCCACGCCGGTAGCCAGACAGTTGCCCACCATGTGGATCTTGATCATGTTGGTGGTGCCGGAAACGCCCACGGGCACACCTGCGGTCACAACAGCCAGCTCGCCGTTGTGCAGGTAGCCATTTTCCTTGGCCAGAGCAGTGGACATCTCGATCAGCTCATCGGTGCTGTGTGCCAGAGACATCATCAGCGGGGTGATGCCCCAACTCAGGGACAGCTGACGCTGCACCTGCTCGCGCATGACGCAGGCAATGATGGGCTGCTGCGGGCGGTACTTGCTCAGCAGGCGGGCGGTAGTGCCGGACTCGGACACGGTCACGATGGCGGCGGCGTTCACATCCCGTGCGGTCAGGCAGGCGGCATGGGCGGTAGCGTCAGAGACGCTGATCTTGCCGGGGTTGGAATCCATCATGCGGCCGCGCAGATGGAAACCCTCCTGCTCAGTGCGCTCAGCAATGGCGGACATGGTCTTGAGCGCCTCCACAGGGTAGGCACCGGCAGCGGTCTCACCGGACAGCATAATGGCAGAGGTGCCGTCGTAGATGGCGTTTGCC
>OGNQ01001858.1_pt1 | contig 12360 bp, 9 predicted proteins | sample 1573481 | NCBI WGS metagenome assembly OGNQ01 (sample SAMEA2581920, study PRJEB24529) | metagenome | biome: Human gut stool | place: China | collected 2011 | reverse complement strand
CAGGACTAAATTCTACCGCCCTGTAGGGCAGTGGAATTTAAAATTTCATTTTAGGTACTAGATAATATCGAAAAACATAGTTGACATATATATTATATTGATCTATAATAGTTTACAGAAGATATTCCGTTGTGATTTGATTCCTAGAATCGAAAAACATAGTAGCGTATCTTCGAATAATTTTAGGTTTTATCGAATCGTGTAGATTTATTTCGACCAATCTACATTAGTATTCACGAGCAGGTGGTGTACACACCTGCTTTTTATTTTGTTAAGATTCATCTTTTGATGAGTCGCTATTACTATCCTATATGATAGTCGGAGCATATGTTTCTTAAAAATTTTTATATCAATTTGATATTGAAACCAGTGTGATTGATTTTGCACTGGTTATTCTTTTTTATCTACAAAAATAGCAAAGGAGGTTAAAAATTGACACAAGAAGAATTGCGTGATCTGTTAAAAGAACGGACACAGAAAGAAAAACAAATTTATATTGCCAACGTCACAGGTATTGACAAAGATGTACTTTCAAGATTCAAATTAGGGAAAATTAATTTACATCCAGCATTATTCTCAAAGCTGGAAAATTATTTAATCAATTCATAAAATTAATAAAAACTTATCTTAGGCGAAAGCCACAACATGATTATTCAATCAAAAATTCCAAGAGGTAAAATCTGTGAAATTAAATAAAGGTGACAGAATCAAATACGATGGTTCAATTTATGCGGTTGTAGCAGTTATATGGTCAACCGTTTATTTGCGTGCGGTAGAAGATGGCACAACAAATTATGATTACGAAATTGAAGAAGTTTATAAGACATACAGAGACGTGGAGTTTCTGGGAAAGAAGGTTAGTTAATGGAAGCAAATAAATTTACATATACGGAGTTTTTTAAAGTAGTTAGTAATATGAATGAAGATAAAAGGGAATTTTTCTTAACAAACATAGAGATTCCTGCATTATTAAAAACATTAAATTCGGAAGAAGAATTTGAAAGCCTAATTAAAGAGTTAGACGAAGATGCTGCGTATTATCAACTTATGGCATCGTATTTGCTAGAGGTAAAGTCAAAATTGGATTCTGGTAAGTATAGGACAACAGGTGCCATTGATAAAGATACAATTTCTGAAAAATATGATGCTTTGGATGAGGATGAAAAGAAACAAATTGTTTTAAATCTGATAAATAATCCAGATTTTCAGAAGAAGTGTTGTGAAATTATGAGCTGTGATATGAAAAGAAACATAAACGCTGATGATACTTTGAAAGCATTGGATCAGTTGTTTAATTTCGGTAAATACATAGATGAGTTTATAGAAGCCGGTATTGGCTGTGATCATGAGTATAGGATTGAGTAATGAAAAAGAGTTTTAAAGAATGGGATGATTTGATGAACGACATTAAATCTGATATTGATGATGTACTTTCCAAGGAAGTATTTGACGAGGTTCGGGATATTGAGATCGAGCATATACAATTAGATGTGTTTAATCAATATACCCCTGAAATTTATGAAAGACGAAACACCAATGGTATTGATGATCCTAGAAATATAGTCGGATATGAGAAAAATATGCATTTATCAGTGGTTAATGAAGCACAGTTCAATGACGGTTATGGAACATATAATCATGGTTATGGATTACCGCAGTTAATAAATGACGGAAATAGCAGAAATGGATTTTTCTATGATTATCCCGGAGTATTCAATGCACCAAGACCATTTATTGATAACGCAAAATATGAGGTAGAACGATCAAAGCGTGTAGATGATGCCTTCGAAAAAGGAATGAAAAGAAGGGGCAATGATATAAAATAACGGAAGGAGTGAAGAAATGGCAAAACGAATAGATATTGATGTGAATTTGCGTGACGAAAAAGCCAAAGAAGATTTACAAAAGTTACAAAATGGCAAGTACAATGTAAACTTGAATGTGAATGGAAGCGGAACTGACAAAACAACACAGAAAATTCAAAAACTTGCAAATGAAGCGAAAAACACGCAGTCGGCATTTGATAAATTAAAGAATACAATTGGAGGAGTATTTTCTGGGAAAAGTCTTGCATTTACAGCATATTTGACAGCTATGAATGAAATTAGAAAAGCTGCCAATGGTGCGAAAGCTGAAATTAAAGACCTAGATCAGTCTATTACAGATTTGTCAGTCGCTATGGGACAAGGACGTAGTGCTGCGTCTGACTATTTAAAACAGTTAAATCAGCAGGCACAGTCGATTGGTGCAACAACAAAAGAGGTTGCGGATTCTGCCGATTCCTGGCTGAGACAGGGAAAATCTGCAAAGGAAGCAGGGAAATTGGTATATGATTCCATGATGCTTTCAAAGTTAGGACAGATTCAAAGTGCGGATGCAAGTAAATATTTAACATCTGCATTGAATGGTTACAAGAAAAGTGCATCTGAAGCAATTGACGTAGTTGATAAATTAACGGCTGTTGATATGCAGTCTGCATCTGATGCCGGTGGACTTGCTGAATCAATGTCTAAAACCGCATCTGCTGCTGATATGGCAGGAGTCAGCATGGACAAACTTATCGGCATGATTGCTAGTGTTAAAGAAGTCACACAGGACAGTGATGAGAGCGTGGGTAATATGTTTAAGTCCGTATTCTCACGAATGAATCAAATTAAGGCAGGAAAATTTGTTGATTCTGATACAGGAGAGAGCCTGAATGATACGGAAAAGGTGCTAAATAAAGTTGGTATTGCAATGCGTGATACCAATAATCAATTCATTAGTAGTGAAAAGATTATGGATGAAGTTGGTGCTAAATGGAGCAGTTTTGATAGCACAACACAGAGAGCAGTGGCAACCGCTATGGCTGGAACTTATCAATATAATAAATTGATAGCCTTATTTAACAATTATTCAAAAGCATTAGATTATACGAAAACAAGTGCGGAATCTGCTGGAACTGCTATTGAAAAGTTCAATTCTTCTTATAAAGAGAGTTTGGAAGCAAAGACAAATTCATTACAGGCTTCGTTTGAATCAATGCTTATGAATTCTGATATGAATAAGGTATATGCTGGTATCATTGAAGCCACAAATGCATTGGTCAAATTTATTGATAAAACAGGTGCGTTGAAGGGTGTATTATCTGGATTAGCTGTTGGTGGTGCAATTAAAGCATTTACAATAATTAAAACAGCAACCAATGAAGCTTACATCAATTTGAACAAATTCAAAAATGCTTTGGATATTGTTGGAAAAACAAGGGTTTCCACTAATAATTTTGACAGATTACTTTCATTAACAAGTGGTCTTTCTATGAGTCAATTGAAACTTGTGGTATCTTCTAAGGCTTTGACACAGGCACAGAGAAAGCAACTTTTGATGTCTGCCGGATTATCTGCGGAAGAAGCCGAACTTCAGTTGAAAAACTGGAATCTTATAAGATCAAACACGGGACTTACTGCGTCAACAACTTCTTTGAAAAATGCTTTTTCTGGTCTATGGACGATGATGAAGGCTAATCCGATTGCTGTTGTTACAACGGTTTTAACGGCTGGCATGGCAATATGGCAGAAATATAAACAATCAATAGAAGAAGCGGTATCTTCCGCAAGCGAAGCATCTGACACCTATAAAAACCAATCACAAACCATTGAAGAGATGGTATCAAAGTATCAGAATTTACAAAAACAGTTACTTGATGCAAAAGGGGACGAAAAGAAGACTGCCAGTGTAAAAGAGCAGTTGTTGGAATTGCAGCAGCAGTTGAATGAGCAGTTCGGTGACGAATATGGTAAATTAAATCTGGTCACAGATGCTTATAAGGATCAAACAAATGCAATCAAAGCGTATAATAAGGAAGCTGCAAACACCTTATTGAATGATAATCGCAAAGGAATTGAAGAAGCAACAAAACAAATGACGGAGAATAAAACCTATTCTCTTGGCACAATGAATGGTTTGCTTGATGCGGATGAATTGCCAATACGTGAAAAGATAAAGAAACTTGCAGAGGATAATAATATTGATTTTTCACATAATGGTTTTGAATTTACCGGAAATGCGGAAGAGGCTCAAAAAGCAATAAATGTTTTTATGAATTCTTTAAAAGAATTGCAGAAGCAATCAGGCAATACATCCGATACAATGAGTGGTATTTTTGATGGGTTATTGGATAGTTCCGGTGAAGCACTTAGTAAAGCAAATAATATTACTTCAAAATATAAAGAAATATATCAACAGGCACAATTAGCTGAGATCGCTACAGATGATAAATTATCTTCTGAATATGATACTATGACAGAAGCGGTCGAAAAGTATAATAATGCTATCTCAAATTCTAAAAATCCATATGATGACCAAAACGTTGAGTCAGCATATGAGAATCTACAAAAAATCAAGCAGAAAATCTCTGATAATTCCGAATGGAAAAAGTACAAAGATATTATAGACCAGACATTCGATGATGCAGATACTAAATCTTATAGTTTTTACATTGCATTAAAAAATAATAAAAATGGTGTAAATGATTTAGCGAATCAATTAAAAGGATTGTCTGTAACAGACGTTAAATCTATGATTGATGATGGAAATAATGGAGATGCCTTTGACAAGATAAACGAAAAAGCAAGTAAATTTGGTTTGTCAGCAGAGGATGTTATTTCTATTTTGCAACAGTTGGGAATCATTATTGAAAATGTTGAATCTAAAACAGATACGGCAACTACAGCATTAGTATCTTTTGACGAAGCATGGATCAATCTCAAAAATACAGATGATTCCGACCTCAAAGGTGTAGCCGATGACCTTCTCGATTTAGCAAATGCAGGACAACTAACCGAAAATTCTATCGAAAAACTTGCTGGCGGTCAGAAACTTATGTCTGACACAGGTTTATCAGCCGAAGAACTTGCAAGAAAGATTAACAGTCTTGTAAACGCTTCTACGCAACTTTCTTCTATGTCTGCACAGATTTCTAAGATGTCTGATATGCTTGCTGACAAGAAGAATGGTACAGTTGCATCCGCTTCTGATTTAGCAGGATTTGATGTTTCTGTTAGAGGACTCGAATCATGGGATAAATTTGAAGAGGTAATGGGCAGTTCTGAATCTAGTATGGATCAGTGCCAGAAAGCAGCAAATGCCCTTGCAACTGAGTGGGTAAACAGTGAAAACTTTTTAGCTAACCTTACTGATGCAAATAAACAATATTATATTACTCAGTTAGATCAGATGGGTGTTGAAAACGCATCCGCTGCTGTTGAACAGGCTCTTGCAAATAAACGGGCAGAAGAAGCTGCACAGACAGAATACAACACTACAGCAACAGAATATAATACGAAAGCCAAAACAGAAAACGAGAAAGTCACAACTGATTTAACAGATGCAACTCCAAAAGAAGTTGCAGAAATTCTCGCAGAAGCAAGTGCGTCTAAGGCGGCAAAAAAATCTATTGCAGAACTTTATTTGTCAAAATTAGATATTAACAACACTAAAATCAACACAAAGGATGATGTTAATAATATTGTTGCTATTGCGAAAGCGGCAGGTGTTTCTAAACAATATATAAGTCAATTACAAAGTGCTTTAGACAAATTGGTTAATGGTAACACCTATTCCAATGGAACAAAATTTTCAGATCTACAGTTTGGAATGACTTCTGGAAAGATTGATTATTCAAGTGGTCTTCCTACAATAGATGAACTTAAAAAGAAAGGCACACAACAACAAGCAAAGAAAAGTGCTGAAGATATTGTAAAACAAATAAATGACAGTTTTACAGAAATCAAAATGCCCGATATTAAAATCAAGCCGACTGGTTCATCAAGTTACAAATCACCGTCATCAAAGAGTTCCAAATCCAAAACAAAATCCGATGCTGCCGAGGTGTTTGATTTTATTGAGATTAAACTTAATAATCTTGCAGACAAGGCTTCAAAAGCAAAGGATAGGATTGATGATCTTCTCACATTCGGTCAGAAGAAAAATCAAACCAAAAAAGCTATCGAAGCTACAACAAAGGCTATTACTGCACAGGAAAAAGCATACAAGAAATACATGGCATATGCCAATAAAGCTGCGAAAAAACAGAATAGCAAAAAGACAACTTCATCATCCTCATCTTCTTCAGGTGGAAATGCTGTATATGATACTGCTACAGATTATCTTGGGCTGAAATATGTTTGGGGTGGTGCAAGTCTTACAAAAGGTGCGGATTGTTCTGGATTTACACAGCAGATTTATAAGAAGTTTGGTGTAAGTTTACCACACAAAGCATCATATCAAGCTAAGATGGGAACAAAGATCAATTCAAAAAGTGATTTGCAGGCTGGTGACTTAGTATTCTTTGGAAGCAAGAACAACATCACACATGTAGGTATTTATGGTGGAGACGGTAAGTTTATTGAATCCCCTCATACTGGCGCATCTGTAAGAGTTTCCAAACTTTCATCTCGTAAGGATTTTGTGTCTGGTTCACGTTTTAGTGGAATAAGTGGTTCTACAACGACAAGCGGAAAGAATGTAAAAAAGGTCAAAGGTGTATCATCCAAGACACTTGAACATTACAAGAAACTTATCCGTGAAGGGACACTTGGTTCAGATGGTATCGCTTCTATTAAAAATGAAAACCTGAAAAATGCATTAAAGGATTATCAGACCTATTATGAGAAAGCAAAAGCTTGCAAGGAACAGGTTGCCAGTCTTACGGATCAATTAAAGGATTTATATGAGACTTTAGCGAACAACCCGATTGACAATGCTTCTGATAAGATTGAAAAACTTGGAACTAAGATGGATATTCTGAATGCCAAGGTAGGTAATCTTACATTTAATCCAACAAAGAAAATCGGTACGTCTGATATTGACAGTCTGTATAAACAGATTATTAAAAACTATAATAGCCAGTTATCAGCTTCAAAAACTGCTTATACTGGTGCAACAAAGAGTTACAACTCAAATAAGAGTTCTCTTACAAAGTCTCTTAAAAAAACAAAAGCTAAAAACATTGGTCTTACTCAAAAGGAATTTAATTCTATTAAGAGTAATTTAAAATCCAATAAGTCAATTTCGTATAATCTTATTAACAAAATTGAAAATGACACTCTTAGGGAAAAGTGCATAGCACATAATGAATATCTTCTTGCAAAGAATACCGCAACTGATAATTATAATCAGGCTAAAGAGGATCATACCTCTAATGTGCGTCAGGCTAGGAAAGATCGCTTTGATAAGGTACAGGAACGATACGATAATAAAGCTGGGCTGATTGAGCAGAAAAAGAACGCTGTCTCTAATTCTCTTAGTATAGCTGAAGCAAAAGGTCAGTTGATTGGTGAGGCTTACTATACACGTCAGGCAAATGCCGTCAAATCTGACATGAAGCTTAAACAAGAAGAAGCTGGAAAACTTGCAAAGAAATTATCTACGATTAAGTTTGGTAGCGATGAATGGTATGAAGCTCAAGAAGCCTTAAATGGTGTCTATGAATCTATTCAACAGGATGAGCAGGAACTTGCAGAGTTTCAAAAGTCTATCAATGAATTGAAATTTGATCGTTTTGATGAGTTACTTAATAAGCTTGGAGACATCACAGACGAGACAGATTTCTTAATTGACATGCTCGATTCTGACAATCTGTTTGACAGTGATACAGGAATGATTACTGATGATGGTATTACTGCTATTGGACTTACTGCGCAGAATTATGACGTATACTTAGCAGAAGCTGAAGAATACAAGCAGATGTTGTCCGATGTTAAGGATATGTACGATGCTGGTACAATCAGTCTTGGTGAGTATGAGGAATATCAGAGAAAATATTCTCAGTCACAAAGAGACGCAATTAAGAATGCCAATGAAGCAAAGAAGGCTGTAATAAGTTATGTTAAGGATGGACTCGATGCGCAGAACAAAGCATTAGAAGAAGCCGTCAATAAGCAAAAGGAACTTTTACAGCAAGAAAAAGATTAAGATATAAAATTTTTAGTCCGTTGTAATACGAAAGTTTTACAATGTATCGCTTTGAACTGCTGGAAAACCCTAAAGATATTTAAACTACAACATAGGAATGAAATAAATCCAAGTGTGAATGTTTGAAAATTAAATATATAGAAGATGCAAACATCTAGTTTTACTAGGTGTTTTTATTTTGTCTAAAAATGGGTAATCAGCAACCAAGTCCCTAATAGGGAAAGGCTCAACGACCATCGGTTGAAATACCGTTAGGCACAAGTGTGCCGAAGTGGAGCGCACCTAAACCAATTGTATTGGCATGGTGAATGATATGGTCTGCACTTTAGTGAAAGCTAAAGAAAATTTACTTCAAAAGTAAAATCTATAGGGCTTAACGAGCCTTTATAAATAAAAAATTGTTTAAGAAAAGTTTTTTAGAAAATTTGATTGATAAAAAAGAGAAGTATAGATTGGAGGTGAAAAATGAGTAAAAAGAAAACACATGCAGAATACGTTGCCGAGTTAGCAAAGGTTAATCCAGATATTGAGGTTATTGGAATATATTGTGGAGCTAGTATAAAAATTCCACATAGATGTAAGAAAGATGGATATGTTTGGGACGCTACTCCAAATAATATTTTAAGAGGTAGAGGATGTCCTAATTGCGAAACAGGGAAAAGAGCAATTAGAAGAAGAAAAACACATGCAGAATATGTTAAAGAAGTAGAATTGAAAAATCCAAATGTTGAAGTTATCGGAATTTATCGTGGTAATAAAATAAAAATACCCCATAAATGTAGAATTGACGGTTACGTCTGGGATGTTGCTCCAAATAATATTTTACAAGGCAATGGATGTCCGGCTTGTTATGGTAATAAAAAAAATACACATGAAGAGTATGTTGCTAAACTTGCAAAAATAAATCCTGATATTGAAGTAATTGGTACCTATTGCAATAACAGTACGAAAATACCACATAGATGTAAAATTGATGGGAACATTTGGAGTTTATCTCCTAACAATGCTTTACAGGGAAAAGGTTGTCCTGTCTGTAAGGGTACAAAAACTTCAGAGAGACAAATGGATTCACGTGAAGACTATATATCAAAATTAGCAATAAAAAACCCAAATATTGAGTTGATAGGAGCATATAATGGTTCAAAAAATAAAACAATGCATCATTGTTTGATTCACGATATTTATTGGGAAATAGCACCTATGAATGCCATGAGTGGACATGGTTGTGAAGAGTGTAGATTAGAAAAGATATATAACGCTTGTGTAAAAACACACGAACAATATGTTGAAGAGGTTAAAAATATAAATCCAAATGTCAAAGTTATTGGTACCTACACTAATGCCAGAAACTCAATCAAACATTATTGTTTGTTGCATAATATTTATTGGGATGCGCGCCCATATAGAATATTAGAGGGTTGTGGATGTAACGTATGTAAAATGGAAAAAATTAAAGATGCAATTACAAAAACGCATGAACAATATTTAGAAGAATTGCATAATACAAATCCCGATATTATTGTAATAGGAACATATGTAAATGCAAATACTCCAATATTGCATCATTGTTTAATAGATGGCAACGAATGGTTTGCAAGACCAGCAACTATGTTGCAAGGTGGAGGATGTCCTGTTTGTTCTGAAAGTAAAGGCGAAAGAAAAGTTCGTTTATGGCTTGAAAAGAACAATATTAAATATATCTATCAATATAAATATGAAGACTGTAAAGATATAAATATACTCCCATTTGACTTTTATCTTCCGACATATAATATTCTAATTGAGTACGATGGCGAACAGCATTTTAGACCGATTGAATATTTTGGAGGGCAAGAAAAATTTGAACTTCAACAAAAACATGATACAATAAAAAATGAATATTGTAAAAACAATGGTATACCGCTTCTTCGTATACCTTATTTTAAATATGACAATATAGAAGAAGAACTAAACAATTTTTTATTTATTTAATATAGTAACATAATGGTTAAAGGAATGGCAAGATAAACTTGCTGATTCTAATAAAAATATTGCAAAATTAGAAAAGCAGAAATTGGCATTACAGGGCGATGACTCAGAGGAAAACAGGAAACGCTTACAGCAGATTGATTCCGATCTTCAAGACGCATATAAAGATAGATCGGACATGTTGTATGATCGTTCTGTATCCGATCAGGAAAAAGCACTCGATGATATGCTCACCAAGAGTAAAGAGTCTGCTGAAAGTTATTTAAAGGATACAGATAAAGTCTTCTCTGATGCTCTCACATATGTAAATGCTAACTCTTCACAGGTTGCATCAAATATCAATAAAATCTCTAAGGATTTGGGCATTTCAATCTCAACTTATATTGTGAATGCTTGGAAAGACGGTGGATCTGCTGTTGGTGATTATGCAAGTACATTATCTTCTAACATTCCAAACATTACTGCACAGCTTGGATTGATTGCGTCTTCATGGCAATCTATTTGTAAAGCTGCGGATGAAGCTGCTGAAGCAAGTGCTAAGTACGCAGAGACAAAAGTTACAGACACACAAGGTATTGGATCACCAAATGATTCTGGAACTAGCGGAAACGGCTCTGGTTCTTCTGGAAGTAATGATGCTGACAAGCAACAGGAATTGTATGAACTCAGAAAGAAAGCAAGTGATATTACGGAATGGATATCTAAGCATTCAGTATCGGCAACACACAAGAAATCGTATTACGGTGCTCTTAATCAGTATCTTTATGATAAACAGCATGGACAAGTTCTGAGTAAGGCTGATGAAGTTGCCCTTGCGAAGAAACTTGGTGTATCTGTAAAAAGTGATTTGTCTGGTAAGAATGATAGAGAAAAAATTACTTCAGCTCTCAAGAAACTTATAAAAGACGCTTCGTTCTCAACTGGCGGTGTGATTAAGGATCTTGTTAAACTTTCTGGGGAAGATGGTATTAGTTTCTTACAACGTGGCAAAGCTGTTCTTTCTAAGGAACAGACACAAGCATTGTTGAATTTTAAGCCTGTTATTCCACAGATTGACTCTATCATTGGCAATCTGAAGAACATTCCTATTGAGAAAATTTCATCCCAATCTCCTACTTATCAAATTGATAATAGAACCATTGTTGAAGGCGTTGCCACCGATCAGATTGTTAAACAGATGGAAGGTGTTGCTCAAAAACAGGCTGAAAATGTTGTAAGAAAGATCAACCAAGCTACTTATGCTAAAGGTACAAGACCTAAATAAAAATATGGAGAGGTGAAATATCCTCTCCTTTTTGATTGGAGGAAATATATGTCAGAAGTGACTAATGAAAGAAAAGTAAGCATTCTTGAAAAACTGCTTCTTGAACGTGATGAACAGATTCGGAAGTTGCAGGAAGAGAACGCTGAATTAGAGAAAGAAATTGAAAGTTTTGGAAGTGATATTCAGGAATTACAGGATATTATTTCTGAGACACAAAAGTTAAATAGAGAGTTTTCTGGCACTAACAGAGAAATGAAAAAACTCAAAAAGAAATATGAAAAAGAAATGAAGAAAGTGATGTAAAAAGAAAGGAGGCTACCATGACAATTCAAACTCGTGGTTTTACTTTTGATAATAAAACTTCTGATGAGTATGGACTGATGGTATGTGAATTTGACGGGAATACTCCATCTGATACAACAGGTGGCAATATTGAATTTACACTAACCTCCTCTCCTATTCAAAATAGATGGTGTAAAAATGGAAATGCAAATTATTCAGAAGCGATTAAGTTTGAATTCCAAGTTATGAAACAGAATTTTGAGCCAATTGATTCATATGAGTATTCTGCAATTGCTCGATGGTTACAGAGGAAAGATGATTATAAGGAATTCACAGTTACACGATTAGATTATGATACAGTTCATTTTAACGCACAATTAAATGTATCCCCTATTTCTATAGCTGGTGATATTATGGGAATTGCAATCACAGGGATAACCGATGCTCCATTTGGATTTGGACAGTTAATAACATTAAAAGCAACAACAGAAAATGGTATTGGTGTGCTAAAATTTGTAGATATGAGTGATGAAATTGGTTATATTTATCCCGATATAGAAATCGACATTTCCAGTGATTGTAACCTTAAAATTACAAATGAAACATCGGGTGAATTTTTTAAGCTGGATAATTGCATAAATAATGAAGTTATAAAAATTGATGGAACAATCTTAGAAATCACTTCTACAGCTATATCCCATAAAATCTATAATGATACAAACTACAAAATACCACGTATTGTAAACGACTTAAATAAAAGGACAAATATATTTAAAATTGATGGTAATTGCACTCTTACGATGAAATATAGACCAATAAGGAAGGTGGTGATCTAATGGAGACCGTTTCAAGTTTTGTGTAAACTACAAAAGCTGATATAAGATTTGTGAATA
>OGNQ01001854.1_pt1 | contig 12400 bp, 21 predicted proteins | sample 1573481 | NCBI WGS metagenome assembly OGNQ01 (sample SAMEA2581920, study PRJEB24529) | metagenome | biome: Human gut stool | place: China | collected 2011 | reverse complement strand
ACACGCTCGTGCGCTTCGAATTCAGGTCCGAAGCGAGTCTGCTCGGAGCGCCCGCGTACAGGCTCAATCTCGCCGACAGGACCGCTTCGGAGCGTCGAGGCGGGCGCTGAGAACGTTTTTCCGCTTTTGCCGGAACAGGCGATGCCTGTGGACTTTTTTTCATTACTTCTGTAGAATGCGAAACTTGTCTGACGTCGGAAGTGTGGCAGAGTGGTTGAATGCACTGGTCTTGAAAACCAGCGAGGGGCAACCCTTCGTGGGTTCGAATCCCACCGCTTCCGCCAGAACTTGTTGTGGCACAGGAGAAATTCAAAAGCTGCTCCCGTGGCCATAAAGAAAGCCATAAAAACAGGCAAAAAAAAGAGCCCCGAACAGTGATGACTGCTCGGGGCTTTTGGTTCTCAATCCCACTCGGGAATTTTACAGCATCGCGCTTCTCAGCTTCAAGAGCTTCTGGCATCTCTTCGCGTAGGGCTCGCAGTCCTCGAGCCACTGGTCGACGATATCTTTGCGCCAGCGCATGAACCCGTCCGCCTGCCGCCAACCGGGCGGCAGTTTCTGCTGCACTACCCACCTTTCAACCGTTCGCGTCGACCTCTTGAGGTACTGCGCTAGTTCGACTTTGGTCATCCAGATCATCTCTCTCCTCCTCTCTGTTCCAAGTAGTCATTTCGTTCCTCTGGTTCGGGCAGTACGCCAGACTTCATAGCTTTCTCAAGCGAGTCGTCCTCAAGCCCCCACCTGCGCACCGTGTCGTAGTGCTTGCCGAGAATGAAGCGCTCGTGCACTTCACGTAGGCCTGGATTCTCGGCGATGTTCTCGTGTGTGTTGTGCTTGAGCACATTGATGAGTGCCTGACGTTCGTGCTCGTAGGCATACTCCATGAGCTCCTGTGCGACGATCAGACCGTGCTTTACTGGCTCGAGGTTCGCGGGCGGAATCTCCTTGCCGTGGTTGCGCAAGCGAGCGCAGACGACGGTCATGAACGCAGCGTGCTGGATGTCGTCCATGAGATCCTGTTCCTGAACGCCAAGACACTTGTGACAAAGCGCTCCGAGCATGAGCGTCGAAGAAATCTGGTTGAAGTCCGCGTAGTCGTTCGTGGTCGGCCATCGCTCAAGCGCGAAGAAACTGAGCGTGAAGGCTTCAAGCAAAGAGTCCTTCTCCTGAAAGCCAAGCAGCCAGCCGAGCTGTTCGCAACGTCGTCGTTGACGTGTGCGCTGATTCTCGAGGCTTGCGATGGTCCTACGCGCATCATCCGCGTCCTTGAACTGACTTCGCACGAACTTTCGGCGCATGGCGAGATCTCTGGCTCGCTGTCCTTTTTTGCGGGGTTTTTTGCTTACTGGCATGGGTGTGTAGATATGAAAAAGCCCCCGGAGCCGAAGCGCCGAGGGCTTGTGGAGAACTCTTTAGAGGCGTCTGCCTACTTCTCTGGTAGAGATTTCTTGGTTTGCAAGTTATTTAGAACAGCAGGGAGTTTGTCATTAGAGATGAGACCTGATTTGGCTTTGTCAGACAAGTATTTGGGTAATTTCGTTTCAATGTAATTTGTTCTCAGCCATTGACGGAACAATCCTAAGGCTACTTCCGGGTATGCCCATGCAGGCTGAGGATTCGATTTCGCTTGCGGGTAATATTCGGGGTAATTGTGATCATACCGGATTCGATTGCCGCAAACTTCGTCGAGGTTTTGTTCGTCCCAGTACTTTGACCAAATCTTCCCTACAGAAATATCAGGGATAATCTTGTCACTGACAGGTAAACCTCCTTGAATCAGCGGAACGATCATAGGTGCTATCTCTGAAAATATGCAGAAATATCCTGTCGGCACGGAGCTTCTCGTCAAATCTACTCGGTCGACATAGTGTTTCCAATTCTCGAGGAACTGATTTTGGGGGGTATACCCTACGGCTTCATACACAAACGTCCTGAACGTCTTTCTTGCCAACGTTCTGAAGGCATGCTGCGCGTTGCTTTTCTGTTCGCTCGAGTCGAAAGCGTAATACTCAAGGACGGCTAAACAGACTGGTTCGGTGTACGCGTTGGTCTGTTTGCCATCTACCTCACACGGAATATACAGCGTATCGCCATGGAAACCAGAGGGAGCTAGCAGGGTTTGTATCGCCTGTCCTCTGGGTTTGTGTTTTTCCTCATTCCAGTTTGAGGCTAACCTGTTGAGCACAGCCCTGTGAATGCCGCACATTTTTGCCAACCCACGCTCAGAAAGGTAAGGGAGGCCGTTTTCCAAAACCCCCATCTCAATTCCGTCTCGTTCGATTTGCTTTTCGACGTGGAAGAGCCCCCTTTCTTGCGTGGCGCCTAAAACCTCTATTTTTCGGCTTATCTCTTTGATTTTCAATGGGTTTGCGATGGCGCCTTCGGAGTGGCTGCAATTTGCCTCTAAGGCATTGTTTAGGCTATTATCCATACATACCTCTTCGTAAAGGTTAATCAAGCCCCCGGAGCATTGCACAGCACGGGGGCTTTCCTATTTTACGACGTTGCCTTCATCGTGCCGCCTCCCAGTCGCGCAACGCGTGCGTGAGCATGTACGCGGAGAGCTTCACGCGGTCAAGGGCGGCAGGGTTTGCGCTCTGCCTCGCTGCGGAGAGCACTGTCGTGTACTTCCTTACGGCATCGACGATCTCGGCGGTGTCCTTGTGATCGATGAGGCGCTTGGCGAGTCCGAGGAGGTTGGCGATTGACTGATCGCGGAATGACCATCGAAGCTCGCGACGGATGTCCTGGACGACGATTTCGGTTTCTGTCATTCCTTGTCTTCCTTTCTGCCCCACCACAACGGAATGTCAAGATAAGCCCACGCAATATCGTCGAAGTCCTCGACTTTGTACTCGACGCGCTTGCGAACGGTATTGCCTCGAACGCTCTTGGCTTCGTAGAAGCGGTCGTCGTATAGCCCGAAGTATGCGCGCGGGATGAAGACGGGCTTGCCGGTCTTCAGAGCCATGATGAGCAGTTCTTGGCAGGGGCGCGGGTGCGTCGCTTCATCCTTTTCGTCGTACCGAACCCATTCGATCTTTCCATCTTTTGTCATCCCTCGTCCTCCTCAACCTTTTCGACCATGTCGGGCGTTATCACTAACGCATGGAACGGGCCTTCGCTTTTGCGGAACCAAAGGGTCATCTGCTTCAAAAAATTTAGCTCGGCGAAGATGCGCTTCTTGTTAGATGCAAGCTGTCGGGAGAAGTCTCCGTTGCTAAGCGCATCGAGCTTGCGTTGCAGCTCGCGGTCTTTCAGTCTGTATTTGAGTCTGTATTTCATTCGTCCTCCTTACCAGATCACGACGACCTTGCCGTAGGGGGTAGGCCGAACTTCGAGGCCATAGACACGTTTCTCACCGTGCAGGGGGTCGCCGTTGTCGTTGTGCATGTACTGCACCACGATGTCGCCTTCCTTTTCCATAATCTCCTGAAGGAGTTCGATTAGTTCACTGATCGTCATTCCTTAATCTCCTGTAGATCCATATCCGCCCGCGCCTCGCGCGGTCTCGCTCAGCTCGTCAGCCCACTCGAACTCAGTGTCAACGAGCTTTTCGATGCGCATCTGGGCAATGCGGTCGCCGTTATGAACGATGTACGGCCTGCCCGATGCATTCTTCACCGTGATGTAGACGGGCCCGCGGTAGTCGGCATCCACAAGCAAAGGCGTGATGATGAGGCCCTTGAGGGCGGTGCTGGAGCGGCTGTACACCACGCCAACGTATCCTTCAGGGATTTCAAATGCGAGCCCCGTCTTGATGCGAATCGTCTGCTCTTCAAAAATTGGCGCGTCGAACTCTTCCGCCGCATACAGGTCGAAGCCTGCGGCGTATTTCGTCCCACGTGTTGGCATCTTGGCGTTAGGGTCTAGCTTCTTAAGCTTGATCTTCATGCTTTTACTCCTTGTTCTGCCATGCCAAAGGCGATGTCCTCGATCATCGAACGCTTGACCGGGGGGATGATCGCGGCCTTGGTCTCGGTCTTCTTCTCGGCTTCCTTCTCGGCTTCCTTCTCGGCTTTCTTCTCGGAGTTGTACGCTTCGTACACCTCGCGAGCGCATGCGGGATCTGCGTACGCCTGATCGGCCAGACTGACGATCGGGTCGGCACTGCCAGTCACTTTCAAGATCTTCGCGTCGACGAGCTTCGACACGGTGTATTTGAAAGACGAGCATTGCGGGCGCAGGCCCAACGCGCAGAGCAGCGCCGACATGCGCATCGGGCCTTTCTCGCCGAGGAGTCTGAGGGCCTTGTCTGCCCTCACTCCGATGTATCCCCCATTTCTCATCTAATGCTCACGCTCTCGCGTGCCTCCAGGTGGCAGCCGGGGACCTCGACGCCGTCGAGCAGTGCCTGCTTGATGGCGACCTTGTTCGGGCTGACGGTCGTCTTGACGGTCGTGTAGGCCTCGGGGAGGTCGGCACCTTCGGCGATCTCTACGGCCTTCGTCGTGCGGATGCTCACAGTCACGCGGCCAGTCTTGACCTTGCCGGTCGCGTGTAGCGCATCGATGAGCATCGACTTGAGGTAGTCGGAGCGCTTCTGCATGGACTTGACGCGGGCGATCATGCGGTCGGCTTCGTCCTTGGCGGCCTTGGCCTCGGCATCGAGCTCGCGGAGGTAGAGCGCGGTCGCCTCGATCTTTTCGGAGGCTTCGGCTTCGACGGTGTGGAGCGCGTCGGCGGAGAGGATTTCGCCAGTCTCGGGATCCACGTCGATGTGGTCGAGTGCGGCGCGGATTGCGTCTGAGATTTCGTAGAGTTTCATTTTGCGTACCTATGAAAAAGCCCCGCCGGTTAGGGCAGGGCCGATGTGAAAATTGGGTTTGGCTGTTACTTTGCAGTCAGGGCACGGTAGCAGGACAGTTGCCTCACGCTGTAGCCGTTACGCTCGAGCATGTCCTCGATGGAACCGAGGTTCATGGAAGTCACGGCTTCGTAGAAGCGTGCTGCGAGAGGCGACTGGAGGAGGCGCATCAGCTTGAGGACGGTCTCGAGGTCTTCGCGGAAGAGATATCTCCAGTAGTAGACGAAGGTCCGCAGGTTCTCAGCCTCACGCGAGGAGAGAACGATCGAGCCCGTGGGAAGAGGGTGCAGGCCACAGTGCGGGCAGCCGCCATCATCGGGGCGCGTGGTGTGCGGCACCTCGGGAACGTCGAGCTCGACCTCTTTGATGAAATCGAGGCAGTCTTCGAGCTGAGTACGCGGCAGTTGGTCGTATCGTGCGATCTGGTAGCGTGCCTTGATGGCGCGGTAGATCGTCCGATAGTTCGATGAGGTCTTATGCGCACGGATTGCCACTTCGCGTTGGATGGCGCGTTGCTCTGCGGGCGTGATCGTGGTTGGTGCCTCGAGCTCGTTCTTCATGCGTTCGAACTCATCGTAGAACGCGCACTTGAATTCGAGAGCCTTCGCGCCGGTGAATCCCATGGCGAGGATGCAGAAGCCTTTCTGGTCCATCCAGTAGAGCGGGATCTTGCGTGTCGTTGCGCCGATTTTTTGCTCTTCTTCCGTGAGCGCAAAATTGCGCTTACGTTCTAGCTCAGGCGCGTCGGCGATCAAGTCGCGAATTGCACGAAGCGTGTCTTTGTGCTGTTTCCCAAAGTATTCAGCTACGATGCGGCTGGACGTGACGGGGCGACCTTCGATGACCGTGAAGGCGTTAGAGATAACGATTGACATTGCTGTCTCCAATGTAAGGTTGAGAACCTCGTGCCATCCGCCAAGATGGTGGGCGAGGACTTGCGGGTTGGCGGACCAGTACATTGGAAACTGGCACATCTTTCGATGTCCCGCAAGCCCTACCCAGAATTGGAGACTTGCGGATGGGGTCGCGTTTTACGACCCCATCGCGGATAGCCAACAAAAATGCCGCTCCATCGAACGACAGGCGGCTATCCGCCAATGTATTCGGGCCGCCAAGCCCGCGTCGCACCATTGCGGTGTCGACACAGGAAGCATACCCGAAACAGAGGCGCGTTGTCAAAAGCGAGAAGTAAGCCACATATCAGGACGGTCGCCTAGAGTAGACTGGTTGAAAGAAGAGGAGGTCCTTGTGAGCTACACAATTCACACGATCGATGATTTGCTAAAGGCCGGAGACAACTTCAAGTTTGAGAACGTGTCTCCGGATCTCATGACCCTTCGGATAAAGATCCACGGAGAACAATTTGATAGCTCTATTAGTGGCGACGTGGCTAAATCCCTTGGAGCTCTTCAAGTTGCTCTGTATCGGGCGGCGGCTGAGGTGCTTCACGGTACCTCACGCATCACAGCTCTTAGTGCTGAAGAGAAAGCGCAGTTTGAAATTGTCATAAAGGTCTCTCCTGGCTGTTCTGACATCCAGATCCCGGGTCTTAAATACATTTTGTCTTTGATAAGCAAAATGACTGAAAACATGGATTCAAAGCATAAGTGCATCGTCGCATGCTTTGCGATATGCGCATTCGCCGGCATTGTAATTACGCCCTTTATCACGAGAGCGATTGAAAACGATCAAACGGTAGCCGGCATGGCTGATATGGCCAGGGCGTTGACAGAACCCATTAAGACTGCTGTGGAGGTTGCTGGGGATGCGACGGCCAAGTCAGCTCGAGATGCAGATTCGGTTGACTGGGGTGAACGTCATTACAGCAGCGAGGATATCCGAAAGCTGAACACCAGGTCGCCTCGTCAGGAAGCAGAGGCAGATACCTTTGAGGCCACCTGTCAGGTCACTGGGTTCCATCGTGATGGGAACATCATCAAGGTGGATCTGAAGGTAGTGGATGGTAGTGAGGAATTGACCGTAAAGATTCCGCCTCCCGGATTGTTTGATGATGCAATGCCTGAGCGGCCTAGTGAAGTTGCTGCGATCATGGAAGTTGGCTCTTGCGTTGCTGTCACGATTCTTGTAAAGGAAACAAAGTCGAAGACGGAGCGCGTGCTGGTATCATGGGATGTTCTTGCGCCCCAGTAAAAAGATGTGCAACAGTTCAAAAAGCATTCAAGCGCCACCGGGGGAACTCCGCCGCTCGTGATGGCGGCCGGAGGCGCGTTGTCAAAAAGCCCCCGGCTTTCGCCGAGGGCTAGTGATCATTTGCGTGGCGTCACGAAAATGGTCAGAACGGGTTGTCGTCAAGCGGAGCGTCGTCGTAGGGGTGCGCAACCGGTGCCGACGGCGTGACGGGCTTGGCTTCCTTGTCCTTCAGGTTCTTGAACTTAGCCTCGACCGCCTTGGCCTCGAGGTTGTTCAGGACTTCCTTCGCGTTCTGTCCGGTAACCTGATGGAACGGCGTGATGATGTTCATCTGGTAGGTCGTCTTGATCTGGCCTTCGTGCTCATACTCGCGGTTCTCGCGCTGGAGGAGCAGGCCGATGGTCTGGCCCTCGAGTGCGCCGATGCGATAGCCAGGCCGCTTCGTGCCGTCGCGGTTAAAGACCTGCGCTTGCGTAGCCTCAACCTTATCGAGCTTGAGCACGGCAAGCAGCGCGTCCATGATGTCGGCCCCGAAGGTGCGATCGCCGTTGCGAGAGGAGACGAAGAGGCGGATAAAGGCCATCTTCTCGCCGCGTTCTTCGGCGGTCTCGCCGCATTCCGTCCAACGGAGCGCCTTGAAGGCGAACTCAACGTAAGTCGCGCCCGCCTTGCTTTCGGCCACTTCGACCTGTGTGAGGGTGCCGACGTACTTGCCGGACTTGTCGATGCCGTTGAATCCGGCAACCTTTTCCGCGGACTTGCGGTTCATGGTGAAGGTAGTGATCATTCTTCAGTTTCCTTGTTGGTAGTAATTCCGTAGTAGTCGCAGATGATTTGATCGATGGCTGCGAGGTCGTTCTCGATGTACTTTTCCGAGAACATTCCCATCGGAGATTTCACGGTGTCCGAGCCGGAGTTTTGAGTCGAGAAGAGATAGCGACCGTTCTCGACGTGAGTTCGCAGGACGGTCGTGAACATCCCCTCGACTACGATCTTGTCGTCGAGGAGCTTCCCTAATGTCTTGATCCGTGTGTTGCCAAACTCGTCGCTCGTCGTGTGAGCGAGGACGTATACTCGTTTGTTCTCGGCTAGCTCGGAGGCGGCTTTGGCAATGTCGAATCCGGCCCCGCCGATCTCTGTGAATTTGTCGAACCCCTTCACGTTGCGTGCAGCCATGTACATCGATGCGAGGATGTACTGCCAGTCATCCACGACGATCACGTCAAACGGGCTCGCCTTCATGCAGTTGATGATTGCTTGCGGGTTCGAGCAGACGAGGATGTTGTTCCCGTCGCCCTTGGCTTTGATTTCCTTCCACCCGGTTGAGCGGAAGGGCAGCGGCTTGCGCACCGGCTGGATCAGAAGTGTGTTTTTTGGGTCGAGGTTGCGGAGCGAACAGGTTTTGCCTGTTCCGCTCTCTCCAAGTACCAGGGTCGCGTAGCTCATTGCGTTTCCTTAGAAAGGGATTTCGCCGTCGTCGCCGATGGCGTAGAAGTTTTCGAGAGTCTTGTCGTAGATCGGCTCGGGACGCTTTGCCCGATCGCCGAACCATTGCGCGCGCTCGAACTCGTCGCGGCTGGCGAACTCTGGGTACGGGTCGAAGTCGACCTCGTCCTCAGGCTCGGGCATCGGAAGCTCGAGCGGCTCAAGTGAAGTGATCGTCATAGCTACTCCTCTGGGCATTTGAAGCCCGGTTCGGGGTCGAGGATGCAGTCGACGCGGTACGCGATCATCTCCGTCGCGTCGAAGAGCGCGTCATCGAGCTCGTCGGTGATGGTGCCGATGCTCTTCGCGACCTCTCTTGCCGAGCTTGCGTTCTTCAGTCTCGTGAGCGCTCCAATGAGCCCGAGTGAAGCTTCGGGATTTGCGAGATACGCCGCAAGCACTTCTTCTTGCCAGTTTGTGACATAGCTTTTGCAGAGCTCGTCGATGTCGGCGTTCGGCGTCTGCTCCGCCTGGTGCGCGATCTGTCGCGCGATTCCTGTCAAAGTCTTCATTCGTTACTCCATGCTCCAGTGATGAGCGCACCAGCGATGACGGCTAGCGCACCGATGAAAGTGATGAGCGTCCAGATGCGTCCGGGGCGCTCGCACGAAAAAGGCTCGACGTTCTGCCGAGCCTGCTTTGCTGCGCGCCGCTGCTCGAGCGGTCGCTTTCGAGTAATTCGTTTCATGTCGAAGTCCTGTGGAATGTGGTCGATGATGCGGACCGGGTCGGAGAAGCTCATTCGAGCACCTCGCCTTCGTCCTCTTCGTCGTAACTTTCTTCGTCCTCGTCCTCGTCCTCGGGGTCGGGGCCGCACCAGCGTTCGTAGTCGTCGGGGCCGCAGCCGTCGGGGTAGTTCCAAGCCATTTTTGTCTCCTAGTCAAAAATCCAGTGGCAGATGGTGGCAGCCGCCATTGCCGGCAGGATCACCAAGCCGAAGAATCCGAGCAGGCCTTCGAGGCCCTCGATGAAGTACCCGAGTACGCCAGAGCGCTGAGGCTCGGTACCGTCCGTGCCGAAGTAGGTCCGCTTCGCCAGGGCGTCGAGGTAAGTAATAAAGCGCTTCATGACGCCTCCGAAAAATGAAAAAAAGGCATTCAGATGTCGCCGAAGGAGAGCGCCACGCGAGGTGGCCGGCGACATGTGAATGCCTTCTGGTCGGTTGGTGAGTGAGGGAGCCGGGGTGAACGCAAAAGCCTCTCGTCTGCAGATGCCCCGGCTTTGGGAACCGTCATAACGATCCGCGCCATATCTGCGTCAGCGCGTTTGCCCTCAAAGTCGTCAAGGAAGTGCCTCTATGAAGCACCGGATGTTCTTCGCGACCGCCTCGTACTTGTCAGGCGTGCGCACTTTCGACAGTACATAGGGGTCTGTGAACATGTAGAAGCTGAGCGCAGCGGCGAACGCTCTGCAATCAACGCTGAGCCGGCAGATGTCTTCGGCGGTCGGCTTCTTGATGCCGAGGCCGAGGAAGTACCCAGCGGCGAAGGTCTCAAAGTCTTTGATTTTTTGCATGATGTTCAGGCAATAAAAAAGCCCCCGGCGTGTGCCGAGGGCTAGCATTAGTTCAGAGGGAAAGCTCGTTTATCCTTCAGGGTGTCTTTCCTGCAGATTCCGTGTGTCCACGGATTGCTGTTCGTCAGGTACTGACTCAGAAGGCAGTTGGTTTTCTGAGACTCCCCCGTATTCTTCTGCAGGTCGTTCATTTGAAGAGGAGGCGCGGCTGCTTCCTTCGAAAGTTTCCTGAATTTGCTCGTATCCATTGCAACCTCTTAAGGTGTCGAGAGTTATTGTAGAAACTATTTGTCGACTTGGCGTCATGAATAGTTCGTTGAAAAGTTTTATGACTGCCTCCTCATGCTCATTGGTGTCCGTGACCGTGGAGAAGATTTCGCGTGCTTCTTCCTTGTCGATCACAAAACCGTGTTCAGGGTACGAGGTCACGAGCTTGTTTAGACCTTCTTCAGTAATGGAGTTGGAACGTTCCTTGAGCCTGAAGCCGTACTGACTAGTGATCTTCATTGCTCTCTGAAGCTCGCCTAGTCTCTGAGGGTCGATCTGGGAATACAAAGGCTCTGCAATGGATGCGGAGATTTTTGTCGCAAAGTCTCCGCAGAGCTTTGTGGTAAGGCGGGACCCCATTCGGATATCCACGAGCGTTTCGGCAAACGAGCGCCGCATCTGCTCGTTGATGAAGTTCATCGACTCGACCAGGTCAAGACCGGAGCTGTGCTCGTAGAACTCATCATTCCGTCGGACCTGAATGTCAGGTGGACCAAATTCAGATAGGTCTCCCATCGCCAGCTCGTTTGCGCCTATTGCCATCAGCGTCCCTGTACTTTTGCACATGTACGGGATCACGAATCGAATGTGCTGGTAGGAGCGCTGGAGCAGTCTGGTGATGCGATACCCGGCACCGGGTTCGCCGCCGTAAGTCGAAAGGAAAAGCACGGCCTTCGGTTTCTTCTCAGTGACTGACGCCAGAATTTTAGAAAATGCAATGAAGCATTGTTTGTTGATTTCGCCAGACATCAAATAGACGTCTTTATCTTCAAAATACATTTTTACTCCAGACGTTGGTAGGTATTTCTTTACTCTACAGCGCCACAGGCTCTCTGGCAAACGAAAACCCATCTAAGCCTTCTCTGGAGAAAGGGCTTAGATCGGCTTTCGATCAGGTCGCGGCTGCGCATCGTCTGCGCTCAGGCCGCTCGGGACGTGCGTCCTCTGCTTCGTTTCAGCTGATCCTGATCTAGCTCGTGGGGCGAGCATCCGTCGCTTTCAGGTGGTCCCCAACCCAACCGCACTGGAAGATGCCCTCCAGCCGTCCGCGCACTTTTCATACACGACCTTTGCGACTACCGTTCTGAGCTGTACTGCGCGTCGCTAGCCCCTTCTAGCCAACGGCGCAGCCGCTTCTCAGGCGGTCCCCGACACGGCTAAGTGCCGAGATTCGGACATCGCTGCAGTCCCTTTCTCTCGTGCCGTGCCGCCGCCGAGGCTCCTTGCTCGGGAGGGCGGGGTTTCGTCCGCGGGAGGGGGCGCTGTAGCGCGCCGAGAGTTTGTAGAGCAAGTAAAGTGAAACCTGAATATGTATCCAAGTTTGCCCTTGCTTCGTACAGGTATAACCTTAAACTATTCATGATGGAATTTCAAGTAAAACCTTAATCAATTGAAGGTGCTTTAGGTGCAGCTCTTGATCTACGTCAAAAGATGTGCATAACAAATAAAAAAAAGCCCCAGCGCAAGGCTGAGGCTTTGAGGTTTTAGCGAACCTTTATAGGGTACGGTTGAGGTCTATCACCCTTCCGTAGATCCTGATCCGATTGCATTCATCACCTGTGTAGGTTTCTGGCGGATACCGCTTCTCGTTGTCGCTGATGACGGTGATTCCGTCTTTGCAGGTTTGAAGGCGCTTGATCTTCATGGCTCCGTCAATCGAGATGACGTACACGGCCCCGTCAATGATGTGGACGCATCCAACTTCCGGGCACGGCTCTTCGATCCACGTGACGCGATCGTTGTCAAAGATGAAAGGCTCCATGCTGTCCCCGTACACGCGGGCACGCTTGCAGCGAGCAGGCGTCGTGTGGTGCCGTTGGAAAAAGCTGTCTGGGTACAGACACGGAGTTACCTCAGTCAGCTCCTCCCATTCCGGCTCCGCGCACGGGCCGCCGTGGGCGCGAAGCTCGAGGCGGTATTCCTTGATCGCCGAGAAGCCCTGCGGGATGTCGGTGCCGGGCGTGTGGGCGGCAATTTTCTGTGACCGCTGCCTGCCTTCGCCGGTCGCCAACCAGGCGGCCGACACGCCGAGGAAGTCGGCGACCTTCTCAAGGCGTTCCGCGCGCGGGCGCGTTGATTTGGTTTCCCATTCGGCGACGGACTGGTAACTGATGCCGAGCGCGTCGGCGACCTCTTGGCGAGACACGCCTGACACGGTGCGGGCTTGAAGAAAAC
>OGNQ01001849.1_pt1 | contig 12460 bp, 10 predicted proteins | sample 1573481 | NCBI WGS metagenome assembly OGNQ01 (sample SAMEA2581920, study PRJEB24529) | metagenome | biome: Human gut stool | place: China | collected 2011 | reverse complement strand
GGTGGAAATTCCCCCCGCCACGGTATAGAGCGCGCGCAGCAGCGCCTTGTCGCGTACGATGCCGACGTATTCCATCACGTTTGCGCTCGTGGGCGTCACGTCCATCAGTTGGGCGAGGTACGGGCGCGTCGTGCTTTCCTCATAGGTGCCGTTTTTCTCCATCTCGCCCGCGACGGTCACGCCGTCGATGGGCTTGGAGTAGACGAACATGGAGTAGATCGTCTCGAAAATCTCGCGGTTTGCGCGCAGATAGAAGTCCTCCGGCTGGAGCTTATCCATCACGTCCTTCACGCAGTCGGCGTCGATGAGCATGGAGCCCAGCACCGCCTGCTCCGCCTGAGGGGAATGGGGCATGGACGGCGTCAGCAGGGCGTCGGTGTTGTTGGCCATGGGAAGACCTCCTTTCAAAATTACGGTAATAGCCGCGCCTGCGGCGCGGTGCTTTCCCCGCTTATTTCTCTTCGATGACGTGGACGTACACGGTGCCGGAGACCTCGTAGCCCAGCCTGGCTTTGACCTCATAGCTGCCGAAGCTCTTGATGGGCTGGTCCAGCACCAGCTTCTTGCCGTCGATGGTCAGGCCGTGCTGGGCCTGAAGGGCATCGGCAATGGCGGCGCCGGTGATGGCGCCAAACAGCTTGCCGCCCTCGCCGCCCTTGGCGGCGATCTTCACCTGGCAGGTCTTCAGCTTTTCGGCGATGGCCAGTGCCTCGGCCTTGGCCTCGGCGTCAGCTTTGGCCTTGGCCTTGGCCTGGAGGTTCATGGTGTTGACGGCGTCGGCAGTGGCCTCCACAGCCATGCCCTTGGGGATCAGAAAGTTGCGGGCATAGCCCTCGGCGGCCTCGATCATCTGGCCCTTCTTGCCCTTGCCTTTGATGTCCTGCTTGAGAATGACTTTCATATCTGTATCTCCTTTACCTTAATTTTCAAAGTACTTGTCGATGGCCTCCAGCAGCTTTGCCTTGGCCTCGGCCACGGTGATGTTGTCCGCCTGGCCGCCGGCGGTGGTGGAGTTGCCGCCGCCGCCCAAAGCCTCCAGGATCACCTGGACGTTGACCTCGCCCAAAGAACGGGCAGACATATACACGCCGTCACCTTTTTTATACAGCACAAAGCTGGCACGGATGCCCTTGAGGGTCAGCAGCTCATCGGCCGCCTTGGCGGCGGTGACGCGGTCGCACTCCTCATCCAGGGCCACCACGGCGATATCGTCGCGGTACAGCTCTGCCTGACGGATAATGTCATAGCGGGCGATCATGGAGTTCAGGTCCCCCTGGAACATCCGCTGGACATCCTGGGTGTCGGCCCCCAGACGGCGGAGGTAGGCCGCCGCCTCGAAGGTACGGCCGCCGGTGCGGTTGGTAAAATTCTTGGTATCCAGCACGATGCCGGAGAGCAGGGCCTCGGCCTCGCATTTCAGCACGTCAGACGGCTCCACCAGATACTGCATTAGCTCCGCCACCAGCTCGCTGGCGGAGGAGGCGTAGGGCTCATGGTAGTTCAGGGCCATCTTCTCAATGTAGCTGCTGCCGCGGCGGTGGTGGTCGATGACGGCCACACGGTTGCACGTCTCCAGCATCTCCTCGGACTCCACGCTCTCGGGGCGGTTGGTGTCTACCACCACCAGCAGGGCACCTGGTTGGCACTTGATAAAGGCATCCTGGCCGGAAATGGCGGTATTGGCGTATTCCGGCTGCTCGGAGAGACGCCGCAGGATGGGGTGAGCGGCGTTGTTCTCGGTGTCGATGATGATCTGGCAGGGCTTGCCGCGCTTGCGGGCGATACAGCAGATGCCCACGGCGGCGCCCAGGGAGTCCATATCCGCGTATTTGTGACCCATGACGTACACCTGCTTGGCATCGTCGATCAGTTCACCCAGAGCGTTGGCCATGACACGGGACTTGACCTTGGTACGCTTTTCGGTGGACTTGCTGCGGCCGCCGTAGAACTCGAAGTTCACACGGTCCTTGACCACGGCTTGATCGCCGCCGCGGGAGAGGGCCATCTCCAACGCCAGGGAGGCGTTCTTGAACAGCTGCTCGAAGCTGTCCTCGTCCCGGCCCACGCCGATGGACAGCGTGGCGGACACGCCCTCGCCGGCCTGGACCTGACGGACCTTTTCCAGCACGTCGAACTTGCTTTCGGTGTAGCCGGTGTAGTCCTTCTCCTCGAAGAGGTAGAGGTAACGGTCGCGGTCGTAGCCCAGCAGCAGCCCGCCGGAGCCGGCAGCCCAGTTATTCAGCTGTTCCTCCAGCGCGGCCAGCAGCGCCGAGCGCTTATTCTCGGGGCAGGCCTTCATCAGCTCCTCGTAGTTATCCACCATGAGGATGGCCATGAGGGGCTTGGTCAGCTCCAGGGTCTGGCGCATCTGCTCAGCCTCAGTGATGTCCATCCAGTAGGTGGTGGCCAGGGTGGGCTGGTCGCCGCCCTCCGGCTCCGGGCGGCTCAGGGCGCCGAAGACACGGTAGATACGGTCATTCCAGCGGAACTGCTCGGGATATTCACGCTTGCCGTCCAGCAGCCAGCGGTAGGTGAAGTCGGGGATCACGGCGTCTACCGCCGTTTCAAAGATCTTATCCTTCAGGCCGGTCAGGTCCGTGAACATATCGTTGCACCACAGGATCTCGCCGGTGGCTACATCGAACACCAGCATGGGCAGCGGCGCGTAGAGCATATTGCTGGACCGGGCGGTGTCCATACCGCCGGAGACGCGGTCCATGTACTGGCGGACAGAGGCCTGGGCCATCTTGTTGCGGCGGCGGCCCACCAGGATGACCAGAAGGGCCACCAGACCCTCCGCCGCCGCCAGCAGCGGCTGGGAGGGCACCGTCACCGCCACGAAGGCGATGAGGCACAGGCTGTACAGCGTCATATTGGTACGAAATCCGCGTATGATCTTCTTGCTCAAGGGAACGCGCCTCCTTCCCGCCGGGGATACTACTCCATACTGAGAGTAGTTTATTATAGCACGAAAGCCGGGCGGGGACAATACGCTTTTCGGGAAATCGGCGGGGAATTTTCCCGGCGGGGCAGCGGGTGTCGAATACCGTCAAATGCCGTCGGCAAGTTGGGGGTGTACAAATGGGAAAAACTGTGGTATACTTTGTGAAAAGTGCTGAATACGGCACGTGTTTTTTGGTTGTTTCGCGGTGCGTGGATGCCGCGGTCAATATAGCAAACGAGGGCGTTCCCCTCTACATTGAGTGCTGACGACGGGCGACAGACTGTTCCCTCCCCCTGCGATGCAGGGCAGGTGGGCGGGGCAGAACGCCTTTGTTTTCGTGCGGTCTTTTTTACCCGCCGCGATGCGCTCTATCTTATCGGAAAAGGAGCATTTATTCTTTTATGGCAGAAAAATTCAAAATCATTCCCCTTGGCGGTCTGAACGAGATCGGCAAGAACATGACCGCCTATGAGTACGGCGGCGAGATCATCGTGGTGGACTGCGGCATGGCCTTCCCCGGCGACGATATGTACGGCATCGACTGTGTCATTCCCGACGTCAGCTATCTGGTGAAAAACCGCAGCCGGCTGCGGGGTCTGTTCATCACCCACGGGCATGAGGATCACATCGGGGCCATCCCTTATGTGCTCAAGCAGATCAATATGCCCATCTACTGCACGCGGTTCACCGCGGGGCTGATCAAGCTGAAGCTGCAGGAGCACGGGCTGGCCAGCTCTACGAAGCTGATCACCGTGGAGCCGGGTCAGACGGTGCGGGCAGGCAAGTTCCAGGTGGAGTTCATCCACATGAACCACTCCATCGCCGACTCGGTGGCCTTCGCCATCCACACGCGGATGGGTGCAGTCGTACACACCGGCGACTTCAAGATCGACTCCACGCCCATCGACGGGGAGGTCATCGACCTGGCGCGCTTCGGTGAGCTGGGCAAGCAGGGTGTGCTGGCGCTGCTGGCGGACTCCACTAATGTGGAGCGCCCGGGCTATACCATGAGTGAGCGCGCCGTGGGCGCCACGTTCAAGCGGCAGTTCACCGGGTGCGACAAGCGGATCATCGTGACCACCTTCGCCAGCAATGTGCACCGCATCCAGCAGGTGCTGGACGCCGCGGCGGCCTGCGGACGGAAGGTGGCCGTTACCGGCCGGAGCATGGAGAACATCATGAAGGTCTCCACGGAGCTGGGGTACATGAAGGTGCCCAAGAACACGCTGATGGACATCAACCGCATCAAGGGACTGCCCCTGAACCAGCAGGTCATCGTGACCACCGGCTCCCAGGGTGAGGAAATGATCTCCCTGTACCGCATGGCGTTCGCCACCCACAAGCAGGTAGACATCGGCCCCGGCGACAAGGTCATCATCTCCGCCAGCGCCATACCCGGCAATGAGGTGACGGTGGGGCGGGTCATCAATGAACTGTTCCGCAAGGGCGCGGACGTGGTGTATGACAAGGCGGATATGCTGCACGTGTCCGGCCACGCCTGTCAGGAGGAGCTGAAGATCATCCACGCGCTGACGAAGCCCAGGTTCTTTATCCCCCTGCACGGCGAGCAGCGGATGCTGCAGATCCACAAGCGTGTGGCGGAGAGCATGGGCATGGCTCCCACCAGCATCGTGGTGGCCGACAACGGCAGCGTCATCGAGCTGACCACCAAGCACATCAAGTGCGAGACCACCGTGCCCGCCGGCGAGGTGTTCGTGGACGGCGGCGGCGTGGGCGAAGTGGGCGCCGTGGTGCTGAACGACCGGAAGCTGCTGGCGGAGGACGGCATGGTGGTCATCGTGCTGCCCATGTCCAGCCACGACCACCAGCTGCTGTGCCCGCCGGAGATCGTCACCCGAGGCTTCGTGTACGTGAAGGAGTCCGAGGAGCTGCTGGAGGATATGCGCCGGGTGGCCACGGAGGCGGTGGATGGAATGTCCGCCAAAAAGCGCCGGGACGAGGGCGACGTATGCCGCACTGTGCGCTCCGCCGTGAGCAGCTATCTCTATAAGCACACCAAGCGCAGCCCCATGATCATCCCCATGGTGACAAAGCTGTAAGAAAACAAGGGCCGCCCAAAAGGGCGGCCCTTGTTTTGTATTCCTCTATGAACAGATCCCCGCACGGGGAGCTCTCATAGCGCTGGATTTAACGCGCTGCGCGCAGGTCGAGGCAGCGTGTTCAAGCCTGCCCGCGACATTCCAAAAAGAAAACACCATCCTGACGGATGGTGTTTCTTTTTGGAGCGGGCGACGAGGCTCGAACTCGCTACCTCGACCTTGGCAAGGTCGCGCTCTACCAGATGAGCTACGCCCGCAAACGCAAGGTGAATTGTAGCAGAAAACACGCTGCTTGTCAACCCTGCATTTTTATTTTTTGTAAAAACGCTTCCGGCGCAGCACGGGCTACCGCATGAGGATCTCCACCACGCCGGCATTGGCGGCGTTGGGATAGAAATTCGTCACCCAGCCGCTGCCGCCCATGGCGCTCTGCACCTGGTACACCGTCTGCTGCACCTGATAGGACTGCCCTTCAAAGGCGCTCAGCTGCACCACCAGCTCCGTTTTGCCCGCCTGGGCCGCCTCGGTCAGCAGATCGTGCAGAGCAGAGACATTGGTGGCATGGACGATGTCGATGAGCTGCTGCTCGGTCTTCTTATAGCCGATGGTCACGGTGATCTCGCTGTAATTCCGGGCGGAATCGTCCACGGTGTACTGGATATAGGACACCGCATAGGAGCCCATGGGCGTGTCCTTCTCCACCTCGCGGCAGGCCTTTTCCGCCGCGTCGCCGGCATCCAGCCCCTCCTGGGCGTAATAGAGCCAGATGGTCCCCTCCTCCGCGTGGTTGCCCACGAAGATGAGGATATTGTTCACCAGATCCTGATAGGTATCTGCCCGCAGCACGTCCCGGCCCTCGCCCTCGTAATAGGTAGGGCTGTGGTCCTTGACCTCGTACCACTCCCGATTCAGCAGGTTGCCGCAGCCAGTCAGCGACACCGTCAGCAGCGCGCACAGCAGCGCCGCGCACCATCTCTTTACCATGTCCGTGCCCTCCTTTCCGTCTCGTTACAGCAGCTCCAGCTGCTTCTCCTCGCTGTCCTCCGGCTTCAGGAGCGCACCCGCCGCGGGGATGGTCCGCGTCCGGTAGCGGGCACCGTTGACGATGCCGCATTCCACCGCGGGAAGCACCTTTTCCAGCCGGTACTTGGGCTTGATGTTCATCACCTGCACGCCCTGGGTAGAACGGGTGGTCTTGGGCGCGAGCAGCGCCGTGTGCACCAGCAGGGCCCGGGGCTCGTTGGTCTCCAGCGCCAGCTCCGTATCCTCCGTCAGGTGTACGGCGCACACCAACGGGAACTTGTCGCAGTAGGCGCCGGTGAGCTTCCGCCGGTTGGACACCGTGGCGTAGGCGCTCAGCGCCACACGGGCGGCACGGCCGTTCTCAAAGAAAAACACCACGCTGCCGCTGTAATCGCCCGGCAGGCACAGCCAGATCACATTCTCGCCGGCGTCCATGCCCAGCTTGGCGGGCAGGTAGTCGCCCAGGGCGGAGGCCTTCGTCTCGCCGAACTCACTGGCACGGCTCTTGTACACCTGGCACTTATCCGTGAACAGCAGCAGCTCCGTGCTGTTGGCGGCCTCGAAGTACTGCCGCAGGCTGTCGCCCTCCTTGTACTTCTGCTCGCCGGACATCCGCAGGGACTGGGGCGTGATTTTCTTGAAATAGCCCTCCCGGCTTAGGAACAGGTGGACGGGGTAGTCCTCCGCAGGCTCCTCGTCTGGCTCCTCCGGCATCTCGTGACTGTATACGATCTCCGTCCGCCGGGGCATGGCGTACTTCTTCTTCACGTCCTCCAGCTCGTTGATGATGATCTTGCGGATGCGGCCCGGCTTGGCCAGAGTATCTTCCAGGTCCTCGATCTCGTCCTGCAGGGCGCTTGTCTCCGCCACCCGCTTGAGGATATACTCCTTGTTGATGTTCCGCAGCTTGATCTCCGCCACGTACTCCGCCTGCACCTGATCGATGCCGAAGCCGATCATCAGGTTGGGGATGACCTCGGCTTCCTCCTCCGTCTCACGGATGATCCGGATGGCCCGGTCGATATCCAGCAGGATGCGCTTCAGGCCCTGCAAAAGGTGAAGCTTTTCCTTTTTCTTATTCAGGATGAAGTACACCCGCCGCTTGACGCAGTCGGTGCGCCAGGCGGTCCACTCCTCCAGGATTCCGCCCACGCCCAGCACGCGGGGCATACCGGCGATGAGGATGTTGAAGTTGCAGCTGACGGTATCCTGCAGAGGCGTCAGCCGGTACAGCTTGGCCATAAGCTTGTCCGGATCCACACCACGCTTCAGGTCGATGGCCAGCTTCAGGCCGCTGAGGTCCGTCTCGTCGCGCATATCGGCGATCTCCTTGACCTTGCCGGCCTTCACCAGCTCCGCCACCTTGTCCAGAATGGCCTCGATGGAGGTGGAGTAGGGGATTTCATAGATTTCGATGAGGTTTGCCTGCTTGTCATACCGCCACCGGGAGCGGACCTTCACGCCGCCCCGGCCGGTACGGTACAGATCCCGCAGCTCCGCCGGGTCGCAGATGATCTGGCCCCCGGTGGGGAAATCCGGAGCCAGCAGTGTGGAGGCCACGTCGTGGTCCGGGTTTTTCAGCAGGGCGATGGTGGTGTCGCACACCTCCCCCAGGTTGAAGCCGCAGATCTGGGACGCCATGCCCACGGCGATGCCCTGGTTGGCGGACACCAGCACGTTGGGGAAGGTGGTGGGCAGCAGGGACGGCTCCTTCATGGAGTTGTCGTAGTTATCCACAAAGTCCACGGCGTCGCAGTCCAGGTCCCGGAACAGCTCCGCGCAGATGGGGGCCAGCTTTGCCTCGGTGTACCGGCTGGCGGCATAGGCCATATCCCGGGAGTACACCTTGCCGAAGTTGCCCTTGCTGTCCACAAAGGGGTGCAGCAGGGACTCGTTGCCCTTGGCTAGGCGGACCATGGTCTCGTAGATGGCCTGGTCGCCGTGGGGGTTCAGGCGCATGGTCTGGCCCACGATATTGGCGCTCTTGGTGCGGCTGCCGGTCAGCAGGCCCATTTTGTACATGGTGTACAGCAGCTTTCGGTGGGAGGGCTTGAAGCCGTCGATCTCCGGGATGGCGCGGCTGACGATGACCGACATGGCGTAGGGCATATAGTTCTCGTCCAGCGTGGCGGTGATGGGCTGCTCCACCACCGCACCCCGCAGGCCCATCACGTTGGGATCGCCCGCGTGCCGTATTTCTTTTTCCTCGGTTTTCTTTTTTGCCATAGGAACGGTGTCCTTTCACTGTCTAAAGCCTGCTGCCGCAGGCCTTTTCTTTATAGCTTTGCACGGAGCAGATGTCCGGAGCACCGGCAAAGGCGTCAGATCTTCCGCCAAGACAAGGCGCAGGGGCGCAGCCATACTTTGTGTATGGCAAGCCGCTGCAACAAAGTATTGGCGCAAGAGATACGCCTTTGTCAGCTTACATCGATCATATCAAGGTACTTATAGCCGTTTTCAGCGATATAGTCCTTTCTGCCGGACAGGTCCTCCGGCAGCACCCGGATGAGCCGCCGCGTCTCCGGCGACATGGTGGTCATCCACATCATCTCCGGGTCGTTCTCGCCCAGTCCTTTGGAGCGCTGGACATTGACCTTCTTGCCCTCCAGCTTTTTCAGGATATCCGCCTTCTCCTTCTCAGAGTAGGCGAACCAGGTCTTCTCGCCGGACTTCTCTTTGCAGGTGATCTCGAACAGGGGCGTCTCGGCGATATAGACGTAGCCCTCCCGGATCAGGGTGGGGCACAGCCGGTAGAGCATGGTCAGGATCAGCGTGCGGATCTGGAAGCCGTCCACGTCGCCATCGGTGCAGATGACCACCTTGCTCCAGCGGAGGTTGCTCAGGTCAAACTGGTTCAGGTCCTTGACGGCCTTGCCGCTGACCTCCACGCCGCAGCCCAGCACCTTCATCAGGTCGGTGATGACGTCGCTTTTGAAGATACGGGGATAGTCCGCCTTCAGGCAGTTCAGTATCTTGCCGCGGACGGGCATGAGTCCCTGAAATTCCGCGTCGCGGGACTGCTTGCAGGCGCCCAGGGCGGAGTCGCCCTCCACGATGTATATCTCGCGGCGCTCCACGTCCTTGGTGCGGCAGTCCACGAACTTCTGCACCCGGTTGGCAATATCGATCTTCTCGGTGAGCTTTTTCTTCTGGTTGATGCGGGTGCGCTCCGCCGTCTCGCGGCTGCGCTTGTTGATGAGCACCTGAGCGGCGATCTTCTCCGCCGCGTCACGGTTCTCGATGAAGTATATCTCCAGCCGGCTGCGAAGGAACTCCGTCATGGCCTCCTGGATGAACTTGTTGGTGATGGCCTTCTTGGTCTGGTTTTCGTAGCTGGTCTGGGTGGAAAAGCTGCTGCTGACCAGGATCAGGCAGTCCTGCACGTCCGGGAAGGTGATCTTGGCCTCGCCCTTGACGTACTTGTTGTTGTCCCGCAGGTATTTGTCGATGGCCGACACCATGGCCGAGCGGGTGGCCTTCTCCGGGCTGCCGCCGTGTTCCAGGAAGCTGGAGTTGTGGTAGTATTCGCACAGGGCGGTCTTGTTGGAGAAGCACAGCGCCACGCTGAGCTTCACCTTGTACTCCGGCTTGTCCGGCCGATCCCGGCCCCGGCGCTCCGCCTCCCAGTACACCGGCTCCGTCAGGGCATCCAGACCCGCCAGCTCCCGGATGTAGTCCTCAATGCCGTGCTCGTAGACGAACTCCTCCGTCTCGTACTTTCCGGCGGCTGTCTCGTTTTTCAGCCGGAAGGTCACGCCGGCGTTGACCACCGCCTGCCGCCGCATCACGTCCCGGTAGTAGTCCACGGGGATATCGATATCGGTAAACACGTCCAGGTCCGGCAACCAGCGGATGGTGGTACCGGTACGCTTCTTATTGCCGGTCTGTTCGCTGACCTCCAGCTTGCCCGCGATCTCGCCGCGCTCAAAGTGCAGGCGGTACTCCTTCCCGTCGCGCCAGACGGTCACGTCCATATAACGGGAGGCGTACTGAGTGGCGCAGGAGCCCAGGCCGTTCAGGCCCAGAGAGAACTCGTAGTTCTCGCTGTTCTCGTTGTCGTACTTGCCGCCGGCGTACAGCTCGCAGAACACCAGCTCCCAGTTGTAGCGTCCCTCTTTTTCGTTCCAGTCCACCGGGCAGCCCCGGCCCTGGTCCTCCACCTGGATGGACCGGTCGGCGAACCGGGTCACGGTGATGAGCTTGCCGTGGCCGCCCCGGGCCTCGTCGATGGCGTTGGACAGTATCTCGAATACCGCGTGCTCGCAGCCCTCCAACCCATCGGAGCCAAAAATGACGCCGGGCCGCTTCCGTACCCGGTCCGCCCCTTTCAGACTGGAGATACTTTCATTATCATAAGTCGCTTTCTTTGCCATATCTATCCTCCGGTGTATACCGATCACAATTTATTATACATTATATAGTATCGGCAGGCGTTTTGCAAGCGCTCACACGCCCCCTTCCCCGCCGCTTCCGCAAGAAATGTTAGGTCCCCTGAAATATTGACTGGTTTACACAAAAAATAACCCGGCCGCAACCGGGCGCAGCCCTTTGTGTATAGGGTTTTGCACAGTTTCCACACCTTTTTCCACCAGCGTTATGTTGCCTGATAATTCTCGTAAAAAGTTGCAAAAACACAGTTAATAGACATAATCAGGCGGCTTTTACTCTTATGCGTGTATACTTGCGTGCATATTCATTTGCTGCACACGCTTATCGGACGACACGCTGTTGAATAACCGTGAAACCACCTGTCCCCCAGGGCTTTTCGCCCACGCCCCTGACAAACTGCACAACGGGATAACCGCGGCGCGGCGCAACTTTTCCGTCACGGCGCAAAAAAGCCTCTTGCGCTCTCCCGGCAGGTGTGCTATGATGTGAATACAGTTGTTCGCAAGCTGCGGACACAGGGAGGAACGATATGGAGAAACAGAAATTTTACTTAGTCGCCGCCGACGCTCTGCCGGAGGTCTTTCTCCGGGTAGCAGAGGCCAAACGGATGCTGCAGGTAGGCGAGGCCGCCACCGTGGGCGACGCTGCCCGCCAGGTGGGCATCAGCCGCAGCGCCTTCTATAAATACAAGGATGCCGTACAGCCCTTCCAGAATATGCACGCGGGGCATATCATCACCTTTTATGCCCTGCTGAAGGACAACCCCGGCGTGCTGTCCAACTACCTGGCCATCTTCGCCAATTCCGGCGCCAACATCCTGACCATCAACCAGACCATCCCCACCAACGGCTGCGCCGGCGTGACCATCTCCGCGGAGACGGGCGATATGTCCGAGGAGCTGGATGATCTGATGACCCGTGCCGCCGCGGCGGAGGGCGTGCTCAAATTTGAGATCATGGCGGGATAATGCTCAGACGCAAAAAAAAGCAGGCACACTATGTGTGCCTGCTTTTTTGCAAGAAATATCCCCCCGGCTGACGCCGGGGGGATGCGTATTGCAGGGAGTTACTCCGCCTTGGGAGCCTCAGCGGCCTCGGCAGCAGCCTTGGCAGCGGCGGCCTTCTTCTCGGCAGCAGCCTTCTGCGCGGCCTTGAACTTCTCCTTCTCCTCAGGCGTGGGGATAGGCTCAATGGCGTTGCGCGGGCAGGCCTTGGCGCACATGGTGCAGTTCTTGCACTTGCTGTAATCGATGACGGCCACGTTGTCCACAACGTGGATGGCGTCGAACTTACAGGTACGCTCACACATACCGCAGGCGATGCAGCTGTTGGCGCAGACCTTGGTAACGGCGGGGCCCTTGTCCTTGTTGGAGCAGTTGACGAACACCTTCTGCTTGTAGGGCACCTCCACGATCAGGTGGTGCGGGCAGGCAGCGCGGCAGGCACCGCAGTTGGTGCACTTTTCCTTGTCGACCACGGCAACGCCGTTTTCGACATGGATGGCATCGAACTTACAGGCCGCCACACAGGAGCCGAAACCGAAGCAGCCATAGCGGCAGGCCTTGGCATCGCCGCCGCAGACCTTGGTGGCCGCCAGACAGTCCTTCACGCCGCGGTACTCGAAGTTATCCTTGGCGTTGCAGCCGCCGTTGCACAGCACGTGGGCGACCATCTTGTCGCCGGAGGGAGCCTCCATGCCCATGATGGCCGCGATCTTGGCGGCATTCTCGGGGCCGGCGGGAGCACAGGCGGTGACGGGAGCCTTACCGCCGAGGCGATCCTCGCCGGTAAGGCTCCTTACCGGCCAGAATGGCCTCGGCACAGCCGCCGCAGCCCGGATAGCCGCAGCCGCCGCAGTTGGCGCCGGCCAGACATGCCTGGATCTCAGGCAGACGGGGATCGACCTCGACCTCGAAGACCTTAGCGGCAACAGCGAGGATTAGACCGAACACAATGGCGAGTACGCCCAGAACGGCGATCGCGTATACAATAGTCATAGTTCCTTACCTCCTTACCAGACCTTCAGGCCGCTGAAGCCCATGAAG
>OGNQ01001840.1_pt1 | contig 12494 bp, 9 predicted proteins | sample 1573481 | NCBI WGS metagenome assembly OGNQ01 (sample SAMEA2581920, study PRJEB24529) | metagenome | biome: Human gut stool | place: China | collected 2011 | reverse complement strand
AAACTGGTAAAACTGGCGGGAAATCCAATTAAAAGACTGAAATAACGGATGATTTTCTTCATTTTTGTCTCCTTTTGTCATGAAGAGTTAAACGTGCCAAATAAAACGGCGTAATAGCCAATCAATGCTGAAATATAAACAAAGTGAAATTGCCACTAATATCAGCAACGCGGCAAACATTAAATCTACCTGCATACGAGCGTTCGCGTGAATCATCAAATAGCCAAGTCCTTCTGATGAACCTACCCATTCTCCAATTACAGCGCCAATTGGTGCGACTGAAACAGCAATGCGAAAGCCTGATGCAAATGCTGGTAAAGCGGCTGGTAAACGTACTTTAAGTAATAAACGCCAAGGGGATGGTTTGAATGTTTTGGCGAGATCAATCCAAGCTTGAGGCGTATTGCGTAAGCCATCGTAACAAGCTGCCGTTACAGGGAAATAGATAATGAGAATCGCCATAACAATTTTTGATGGCATTCCATAACCTAGCCAAAGTACGAGTATCGGAGCGATAGCAAAAACAGGAATTGCTTGAGAAATCACTAAAATTGGTAACAGTAAGGACGATGTTTTAGGCGAAAAAGAGAGTAATAGGGCTGATGACAATCCAAAAAGAAAACCCAGTAGCAGCCCTAAGCCAATTTCAATTAAGGTGATTAGTGTATGTTGCCAAAGTAGTTCTGAATGAGAAGTTAATTGCAGCCATACAGCTTGCGGAGAAGGAAATATGTAATGGGGAAAATCACCGAATACACCAATAAGTAGCCAAAGACAAAGCAATATAATTCCAATAAAGAGCGGTTTAAGAAGGCTAAGTTTCATCTTTTTCCCTCTAATAACTCGTTCAATAATTGCTGTTGGAGCATCCACAAATTGTTTTGGTTTAGATCTCGTGGTGCTTTACCTTCAGGTTTTATGACATCGGATAATGCTGATTGATTAGGCTGCGGTGAACGTAATACAAAAATACGTTGGCTTAAGCGTAATGCTTCTTGAGGATCATGAGTAACTAATAATACTGATTTATTTTTTAATAGTTCATGGGCCAAGTTTTGTAATTGGTAACGACTAATCGCGTCAAGGGCAGAGAAAGGTTCATCAAGTAAAACTAAATCAGCGTTTTGCATTAATACTCGAGCGAGAGCCACTCTTTGTTTCTGTCCTCCAGATAATTGAGCACAGTTTTTATGAAGATGTTCTGACATGCCTACTTGTTCAAGTAGTGCTTTTGCTTGAAGAGTTGTTTTTGCAGATTTATTCCCGAATAGTACGTTTTCTAATTGGACGTTATCAACAATTGAAAGCCAAGGATAAAGGGTATCTTTTTGTGGTAACCATGACACTCGAATATTTGGATGTGAGATGATATTACCTTGAATCTTCCCTTGTATTTCAAGCCCTGCAATTAATCTCAAAAGCGTTGATTTACCTACTCCAGAGCAGCCAAGTAAACTCACCCACTCATTAGGCAAAAGCGTTAAATTAAGATGCTCAAATAATGCCTGCTTACCAAAAGCAAGGCTGAGATCCTGAATATTCACCATAGCATTAACCTAAGGATTAACGACTCAAGGTAACGATATAAAAGGAATGAAAATTGGTATGAAGAATAAGAAAGTATTTTGGCATATTAGTTTCCTACGTCAGTGCTAACTGTTTCAGGTTCACGGGTATCATCTCAGCCACCTTGTGGCACCCCGACTAAAATTTGAAAGGATTTTATATCGCAATTAAGAATAAAACAATAGGAAATGACATTAACTTTAGTTTAGTTTTTTTGTTTAGTCCTCGAGAGTCAATTTAAACAATGAAAATAATAAGTTAAATTATATACTCACTTTTCAAGTGTTATATTCAAATTTCTAGGAATTACATCTTATCTTGTAAAGTAAGACAACAAAAGTATTTATAATAAAAAACTAGATTCTCTATAAGCATATAATATATTATTAACCTTTCAATTTGCTTTCCCATAAGTTGCCGGATCATAAAAAATTCTGTCATCATGAATATCCCCTTGAATTCAAAGCCTTTCAAAGGTTTTAGTGTTTCAAGTGATAATATTTTTTCTACAGAAAAGTTATACCATCATCAATCTTGAGTGTACTTTTCTCATCATAAAGGAGAAACTATGTTAAGTTATCGCCACAGTTTTCATGCTGGCAACCACGCAGATGTGCTTAAACACATTGTATTAATGCTGATTCTAGAAAATCTTTCACTAAAAGAAAAAGGCTTCTACTATCTTGATACCCATTCAGGAGTCGGTCGTTATCGCTTAAGTTCTAACGAATCAGAAAAAACCGGCGAATATAAAGAGGGAATTGGAAGACTTTGGGACAAAACAGATTTACCTGCAGAGGTTGCACGCTATGTCGATCTTATTAAAAAGCTCAATTATGGCGGTAAAGAATTACGCTATTATGCAGGTTCACCAATGATTGCTGCGCAATTATTGCGTCCTCAAGATCGTGCATTACTAACAGAATTACACCCGAGCGATTTTCCATTATTACGGAATAATTTTAAAGAGTTTAAGAATATCACGACAAAATCAGAAAATGGTTTCCAACAACTCAAAGCGACGCTTCCACCAAAAGAACGCCGTGGCTTAGTGCTTATTGATCCACCTTATGAATTAAAAGAAGATTATGATTTAGTGGTGAAAGCGATTGAAGAGGGTTATAAACGCTTTGCGACAGGTACTTATGCGATTTGGTATCCAGTGGTTCTACGTCAACAAACAAAACGCATTTTTAAAGGATTAGAAGCAACGGGAATTCGTAAAATTTTGAAAATAGAGTTGGCTGTTCGCCCTGATAGCGATCAACGTGGTATGACCGCAAGTGGAATGGTGGTGATTAACCCACCTTGGCAATTAGAACAGCAAATGAAATCTATTTTACCTTATTTGACCCAAACACTCGTCCCTGAAGGTACGGGAAGTTGGACAGTGGAATGGATTATACCGGAATAATCCATTCCAAAATCTCGATCAAAACGACCGCACTTTTAAATTTTAATTTTATTGGAATACAACACTAAACAAAGTGCAATAACCATAATTAAAATCGCGCCTGCGAATAAGATAGTATCAACTGAGCTCTCATGATTCACAATAATCAGGCGCAACATAGCGGTAATCCCCGCGTAAATAAAATAGCGCAAAGGAAAGTGATAGCCACTTTTAAAATATTGCACAATAAGACCAATAAAACCGAAATATAAGAAAAACATCACGGCTTGTTCGGCAACATCATAAGGCACAACGCTTGATGTATTAAATACCATAATCGCTAAAGTGTACGTGATTTTAGCTAAAGCAATAATCAACACTAAAGCCAAAGCAATAAGTGAAAAACTTAATACTACTTTTAATACACCAGTCACTACTCGAGGCAGTTTTTCGAGTTCTTGAGATTCTTCCATAAAGTTCCTTTTTTGTTTTTAAATGACGAAAGTCGCGTATTTTAAAGGAATGTGATTTGGTGGTAAATAACTAAATTTAATCAAATAAAAAAGGCAGATCTCTCTGCCTTTTCTTTTTATATAAATAAACAATTACTCATCCAGGAAACTTCTTAATGTCTCAGAACGGCTAGGATGACGTAATTTACGCAACGCTTTCGCTTCAATCTGACGAATACGCTCACGAGTTACATCAAATTGTTTACCCACTTCTTCAAGTGTATGGTCAGTATTCATATCAATACCAAAACGCATACGTAACACTTTCGCTTCTCGAGGGGTTAATCCTTCTAACACTTCATGAGTTGCCACTTTTAAGCTTTGTGCGGTTGCAGAATCTAATGGCAATTCAAGAGTTGAATCCTCAATAAAATCACCTAAATGTGAATCATCGTCATCACCGATTGGGGTTTCCATAGAAATAGGTTCTTTCGCGATTTTAAGCACTTTACGGATTTTATCTTCTGGCATCCCCATGCGTTCAGCAAGCTCTTCTGGCGTCGCTTCACGTCCCATTTCTTGTAACATTTGACGAGAAATACGATTTAATTTGTTAATCGTTTCAATCATATGAACAGGAATACGAATTGTACGCGCTTGGTCCGCAATCGAACGAGTAATGGCCTGACGAATCCACCAGGTTGCATAAGTGGAGAATTTATAACCACGGCGGTATTCAAATTTATCTACCGCTTTCATCAAACCGATATTCCCTTCTTGAATTAAATCCAAGAATTGTAAACCTCGGTTGGTATATTTTTTCGCAATAGAAATGACCAAACGTAAGTTAGCTTCAACCATTTCTTTTTTCGCACGGCGAGCTTTTTGTTCACCACGAGATACCGCATCGCAAATCTCACGCATTTGTTGGATGGTCAGATTAGTATGCTGTTCAATATTCGCTAAATTATCTAAAGATAAACGGATACGCTCTTCATATTTTGGTAAGCGTTTTGCCCAAGCCTTCGTGGATTTTAATGCTTTTTCTACCCACGTATCATTGCTGCCATTAGCAACAATAAGTGCCTCAAATTCATCTTTTGGCATACCCGCAATATCAACTAATACTTTTTGTAGTTGACGCTCTTCTGAACGTACACGTTTCATCATATTCTTCATTGATAAAACAAGTATATCGAATTGTTTAGGCACTAAACGGAATTGTTTAAAAATATCTGCGAGTTGAGCAATTTGATCTTTTGCACGTTTACCACTACGTCCATGTTTTGCTATAGTCGCCAATGTTTTGGTGTGTTGCTCTCTTAAGGCCGCAAATCTTTCACGAGCAACTTCAGGATCTATGCTATTGTCAGAGTCGCTGTCATCTGAACTTGAGCTGCTATCACTTTCATCTTCCTCATCGCTCTCATCATCAATGTCTGCAACAGATTCGGTGCTTTCACCTTCGTCAACGAAATTCTCACCAATATTCGCTGCTTCCTCCGCGGCAATATTTGGATCCACAAAGCCGGTAATTAAATCAGCTAAACGATAATTACCCGCTTCTACTTGATCATAATTATCTAATAATTCAGTTAACGCTTCTGGGTACGCCGCAATGGCGGTTTGAACTTCGTCAATCCCTTCTTCAATACGTTTTGCAATGCTGATTTCATCTTCACGGGTAAGAAGATCAACCGTTCCCATTTCACGCATATACATACGCACAGGATCGGTTGTACGACCGATTTCAGATTCCACATTTGATAAAATCTGCGTTGCTTCTTCCACCGCATCTTCATCTGGAATCGTGTCATTCAACATCATTTCGTCACTTTCTGGTGCTTCATCCAGAACTGGAATACCAGCATCATGCTGTAAAGTTTGCAACAACTTATCGTAATATTCTGGATCGATCAAATCTTCTGGAAGCAAGTCATTGATCTCCGCATAAGTTAAATAACCTTGCGTACGACCTAATTCCATAAGTTGTTCAATTTGTTCTGAATATTGCTCGGCGGTAGATTGTTGATTTTGTTCCATTTTTATTCCCGTTTTGCGTTATTTTTGGAAGATAAAAGCCCTTGTTTTGAACAGGAGATTTTACCATTGTTATGACGGATTAACTAACTGTTTTTTCTGCTCTTCTTTTCCCTTGAGCAAATTCACTAAAATTGCTCGTTCTTGGTCAGTTAAGCCTTCCGCCCTTTCTTTTGCAATCAGCATTTCAATGTCACGTTCAATCGCTTGAATATTCAATCGACGATAGTTTTGAGAGAATGCATTAATGATTTCTAAGTCATCTAATAGATGATCCCAAGAGGCTAATATTTCAAGAGGCTTACTGAATTCTGTATCACGAAAATATTCTAAGATTTGCCCCGTTGTAATACCTTCTCTTTCACGACAAAGTGCGGTCAATTTTTCGAGTAATTCGTAACCCGCCTCATGCTTTAAGGCTTGCAAACCGACATCCGAAATACGATTTACTAATTGTGAATTCTGTAACAACAGCGAAATCACCACGCGCATTGGCGTTTTCTTAATGGTTTTTTGTGGCGTTTTAGGTTTTGGGGCTGCCTTGTCTATTTGATTTGGTATTAAGCTTTCAAGCTGTGATTGATCAAAGATCCCGAGCTTTTGTGCCAACATATTGCGTAATGACAAGCGCAACATATCACCAGGAATTTGACGAATTAAAGGCGCCGCCAGCGCTACTAGCTTGCCTCGTCCTTCTTGCGTTGAGAAATCCACCTGTGGACTTAAATGTGCAAATAAGAATTCTGTGAGAGGCTGGGCTTGCTCAATATATTCTTCAAACTTTTCTTTACCATATTGGCGAATATAAGTATCCGGATCTTCTCCATCTGGCAGGAAAATAAACTTAATTTGTCGCCCGTCTTCCAGATAAGGTAAGGCGTTTTCAAGTGCGCGCCAAGCAGCATCACGCCCCGCTCTATCGCCATCATAGCAGCAAATGACTTGTTCTGTTGAACGGAACAATAATTGAATTTGCTCCGAGGTCGTTGATGTCCCAAGAGAGGCCACCGCATAATTCACACCAAATTGCGCTAATGCCACCACATCCATGTAACCTTCAACCACCAGTAGTTTTTCTGGCTCATCATTGATTTGTAAAGCTTCATATAAACCATAAAGCTCATTACCTTTATGATACGTAATGGTTTCGGGGGAGTTCAAATACTTAGGTTTTTCATCCGTTAAAACACGTCCACCAAAAGCGACCGTACGACCACGTTTATCCCGAATCGGAAACATAATACGATTACGGAATTTATCGTACACGTTGCCACGATCGTTGCGAGAAAGCATACCTAAATCGAATAGCTTTTTCTGCTCTTCTCGATTTTTACCGAATTGACGCAACACTGTATCCATCGCATTGGGCACATAACCGATTTGGAAACGCTCAATAATTTCTGGCGATAAACCACGTTGCTGAAGATAGATTTGAGCAGGAATATTTAGCGGGAGTTGAGCTTGATAAAACGACGCAATCTCTTGCATTAAATCGTATAAATTACGTTTTGTTTGATAGCTCACATCCGGTTTATTGCCGAATTGGTTTGGACGTTTTTCATAAGGCACTTCAAGTCCTGCCGAAGCGGCAAGTTCTTCAACAGCTTCAACAAATTCTAATTTGTCATAATCCATTAAAAATGAAATCGCATTGCCTTTCGCGCCACAGCCAAAGCAATAATAGAATTGTTTTTTTTCACTTACTGTGAAGGAGGGTGTTTTTTCGTGATGAAACGGACAACAAGCTTGATAATCTCGTCCCGCTTTTTTGAGTTTCACGCGTGCATTAATCACATCGACAATATTCGATTTTGTGAGCAGATCATCAATAAACTGGCGTGGAATTGAGCCTTTCATTGCCTTGCCTCCTTGAATACGATGCGAAAGTGCGGTTGATTTTGCGTGACTTTTTTTCGATGAATTTAAAGCAACAAAACCGTGATACCCAAAAGGTTTCACGGTTTGTCTTAACTCGAGTTAGAAAATACTACAAATTAGTATAAACGGGTATTGCGCGCATTTTCGCGAGCATTACGTTTAGCGTGACGTTTAGCAAGCGTTGCTTTTTCACGTTTACGGATTGTAGTTGGTTTTTCATAGAATTCACGAGCGCGAACTTCTGCTAAAATACCAGCTTTTTCGCAAGAGCGTTTGAAACGACGTAAAGCTACGTCGAATGATTCGTTTTCACGTACTTTAATTACAGGCATAAGCCAATCACCTCAATGAGTTTAATTTAATTGCAATTTTAAATTTTTATTACTGCCGAATGAACGGCAAATTCAATAAAGGACGCAATTCTAATCGATCTTCCCTGCAAAAGCAAAGGAAAGATCGCCTATTTGCTGAAAATTTGGCGTTTGAACTGGTTTAAGCGGGCTAAACAAGGTAAAATCTTTGCCAATTTTTTTAATAAAATGAGAATAAAATGCGTATTTTAGGAATCGAAACCTCCTGTGATGAAACAGGTGTCGCAATTTATGATGAAGATAAAGGCTTAATTGCTAATCAGCTCTACACGCAAATTGCCTTGCATGCGGATTACGGCGGTGTGGTGCCAGAACTGGCTTCCCGCGATCACATCCGCAAAACGGCACCATTAATTAAAGCCGCATTAGAAGAAGCCAATTTAACCGCTGATCAAATTGATGGTATCGCCTATACAAGTGGCCCAGGTTTAGTGGGCGCATTATTAGTGGGTGCAACGATCGCGCGTTCACTGGCTTATGCCTGGAATGTGCCCGCTATTGGCGTGCACCATATGGAAGGCCATCTACTTGCGCCAATGCTTGATGAAAATCGACCGCACTTTTGGCAATAAAAAAGGCATGGTTTCCCATGCCTTCTGTTTATTTGCAATAAATTACCAGTGGTAACCTGCACCGACTGCTACACCCACTTTACCTTGAGTATCGCTAGTACCCGCTAAACGAATAATGATTTTACCATTATCTGAAATACGTGACATACCTAATGCCACCGCATTTTGACCTTGGTAATTACCCGCTGCCACAGACACCATGCTCTTACCTGGAATGTAAGCTTGTGGTAATTGAGACGCCGCTAACGCGCTTGCTGTACCTGCATTGACACGTTTACCTAACTTGTTCACTTGACCATTTAACTTATTGATCTTGTTATTCATGTCAGCTTTTACTTCGTGTAATTGGCTACCGTTTACCGCATCAGTACTGTCTGCCGCAATGCGTCCTGGTGCAACATTGGTAATTTGTTTATTACCTGCATCAATACCATTTTTAGTCATGCTTGGACCGTTTTTAATGGTTACACCATTGCTATCAATCACAGTATCACCCGCGGTGAATTTATTCGCTGTTACGCTCTCCACTTTAAGGTTTTTCTTGATAGCTACACGAACATTACCGCTCTTATCAATGTTTGTCATCACATTATCGCCACCATCAAACTCACTCCAGTTTGTGTTGCTATCTGCGCCTTTCACATTGATTTGGCTATTTAATTTCGCACCGTAAACATCGCCTACGTTTGCGCCAAATTTTAAGCCATCACTTAATGTTGCGATAGTTTCACCACCAAAGTTCATACGATTTGGTGTCTTACCATCAAGATTTGGTGCTGCATCTTTACCACTTACTACTGTAATTGGCGTTGAATTAGCACCTTCGCCAAGGTTGATAGTGGTGGTATTAACTGTTTTCGCGGTGACATTTTCAGCTTTCAAATCTTTTGTGGTTGAAATGGTAAAATTCATACCAGCTTGCTTAATTTTGATATTTTGTCCTGCGATATAAGTCACGGTATTACCTGGGCTTACTTTTTGAACTTGTTCACCCTCAGCTTCGCCGCCATCTTTATTCACAGTAACATTCCAACCAGAATTATTAATTGCATTCGCGACAGTTGTTGCATTCACTAATTTTGCTCCCTCTACTGGAACATCAATTTTTCCTGTAGCATTAGGCGTTAAATTAGTGGTCGCAACGGCATTATAAAGTTGACTACCATTTACTGCATCTTTGCTATTGGCATCAACAACGCCATCTTGAACATTAGTTACTTTCTTATCACCAGCATTGATACCATCTGTCGTTACAGCCACATTACCAGCTTTTAAGCCATCTTTATTTAAAGCAACATTATCACCAACCTTAACACCGTCATTATTCATCACGGTATCACCAGTGGTCACACTATCAACTTTAATATCTTTGGCTAAATTGAATGTCACATTGTGGCCATTTTTAGTAATACTGATGTTATTATCTTTATTATTCAGATCAACAGTTTCACCGGGCTTCACATTAGAAGAATCTGCACCATTTGCTGTTAAATTCCAACCTTTTTTAGCTACTTCTTCTACTTTCTTAAGCTGTGAAACATTTACTGCATCAGTATCATCTTCACCTGCTTGTAAGCCAGTAATTTTCTTATCACCCATATCAATGCCTTTGTTATTGATAGTTACACCACCAATCGCAGCACTGTTTAGGTCTTTAAGATCTTTCGCTAATTTCACATTTAATGTGCCATTACCGTCAGATTCAACACCAATATTGTTATCAGATAATTCCCCCGTTGCACCACCTTTTACAAAGATTTGATCACCTAAACGACGCTCAAAGTTACTCGCAGCATTATCTCCACCAAAGGTGAGTGCTTTAAATGCCTGTTCAGCCGTTTTATTGATGGCATCATTCACATTATTAACTGTGGCGCCATTTACAGTAATAGGATCTTTACTTACAGTAACATCACCTACTTTCAAACCATTTGTATCAATTTTGGTATCACCCGCGGTGACACTATCAACCTTGATATCTTTCGATAAAGCAATCTTAACTTTACCCTTATCTACTTCTGTACTGATATTGTCATCTTTACCAACAACCTCAACAGTTTCACCTAATGGTTTCTTCACTGAATTACCATCTTGAGCAGTTAACCCAAAGCCTTTTTCTGTGATGTTATTAATGGTTTGATAAAGTTGGCTACCATTTACTGCATCTTGTGATGTTTCACTTACATCACCAGCCTTAACATTACTTATTTTCTTATCAGCCGCATTAACACCTGATTTAGTTACACTTGGACCACCAGTAATAGTCAAACCATCTGTATTTAAAACAGTATCACCTGCTGTTACATTACCTACAGCATTAACATTGGTCACATTAATTGTTTTATTTAAATTAAATGTTACATTATCGTCTGTTGCATTTTTGGTAATTTGAATATTGCCATCGGTGTTATTCAAATCAACTGTTTCACCTGGTGCAACATTACTACTATTGGAACCATTAGCAGTTAAATTCCAGCCTTTATTAGCCACCTTTTTCACATCATTCAATTGTGAAACATTCACTGCATCTTTATCATCGGTACCTGCTTCAACACCAGTGATTTTTTGGTTGCCTGCATTAATGCCTGATTTAGTTACACTTGGCCCGCCATTAACAGTTAAACCATCGTTATTGATAGTCGTATCGCCTGCTTTGACGCTAGTAACGTTAAGCACTTTGTTTAACTTAACTTGAACACCATTAGGCTTCGCTTCAGTCGTAATATTATCATCACCAGTAATTGCTACTTTATCGCCTAATTTCTTAATACCAGACTCTTCGCTATCACCAGTGAATGTTAAACCTTTTGTAGTAACCGTTGTATTTGCATCTACACCTTGTTTGATCTCATCTTTTGTTTTTTTAGATAAATCAAGATGATAGTTAGTTACAGAAGCATCCCCAACATTTTGGGCACCTTTATTTTCTACAGTTAACGCATCGGTTGTCGTTACATTTGCAGAGGTATCTACACTATCTACTTTATAAATAGTTTGCCCGTTTGCACCGGTTTCTGACGTAACACTTGTATTTTTACCCGCCTTAACTTCTGTTTTAGCTGCATTTAACTGAGAAACATTGACGGCATCACTTGGATCGGTTCCATTTGCCACATTGGTGATTTTCTTATCACCGGCATTAACCCCTGCATCTTTATCGATTGAAATAGGACCAACATCAACATGGTCAAAACTTACCTTATTACTTGTTGCAATAGTAAAATCCTTACCATTTTGAGAAATAGATATATTTTTACCATCAATAAATTTAACAGTATTGCCAGCCTTAACTGCTTCTTTAGTATTGTCATTTGCAACAACATTCCAATAAGTATTGTTGATTGCATCTGCAACAGAAGTTGCAGTCACTGGAGCATCCCCGTTAGCAGGTGTATTAACTTGTCCATTGTCACCGGCAGAAATCGTGGTTGTATTCACATCCACTTTGAAGGTTTTGACGCCATTCACATCTCGGCTACTTGCGGTCGTATTTTTGCCATTTTCAATATCAACTAAGCCTTTAATCACATTTTTGCCATCAGGGTTAATATTATCTAGGCTTTGATTTGCGGCATTATCAATTTTATTTTTCGTTGCAGTATCAATTTTTACTTCAATGCCATTTGCTTTAGCTTCTGTTTGCAATCCATTCGTACCAGTAATATTTAAACTTTGGGTAGCTAGATTCACTGAGCCAGTACCAGAATTGCCTGCGGTATTTAAGTTAATCGCATTAATTGCTGTATTTACTGCATCACCCGTAACAACTTTATTATCGCCGGCAACAACCGTATTAGATTTATTTAATCTAAATACAATATTATCTGTATCTGCAGCACTCGTGATATCTGCACCATCACCTTTGATAGCGAGTGAATCACCTAATTTTTTCGTAGTACTTCCAGTATTACCAGTAAATGTACACTATTAATTGCATCTACAACATCACCAGCATTTGCAATCGCATTTCTATTTGGAGTAGACGCATTACTTTGTGCATCAGAAGAAATTGTCGTCGTATTTACATTAAACGTCACATCCGTTCCATTTGCTGTTTTCGTTACAACTGCGGTTGTTTGTGTGCCATTTTTAAAATTAACTACATTATTATTGTTAATTCTCGCTTTAGAAGCATTATTTTCTAATACATTAAAACCACTGTTATTTAATACGGTGTAAAGTTGTGAACCATTGATTGCATCCGTTGAAGTAGCAGAAAGAC
>OGNQ01001836.1_pt1 | contig 12520 bp, 7 predicted proteins | sample 1573481 | NCBI WGS metagenome assembly OGNQ01 (sample SAMEA2581920, study PRJEB24529) | metagenome | biome: Human gut stool | place: China | collected 2011 | reverse complement strand
GAATTATCATGGAATCAAGAATAATCAATAACAATTACTTATTTAATATTTTTAACATCTGAGCCATTGGGCTCTTATTTTTTGCCTAAAATTCCTGTGAACTTACTCCAAAGACAAAAAAGAGAATACGAGCGTTTGACAGAAATCTATGGTAATTGCCCAAAATATGTTCTCACAGCAGATGAGTTCTCAGGAGCAACCTACGATGGTATAAAGACGGTGCACATAGCAGACTTACCATGGTCGGCTGTGGTTCAGTGGCAGAATCAATATGTGTAGCCACCTTAGTATTGTTGCCATAATTGACCGCAGTTACACATAGGGACTCTATAAAAGCCATTATTACGACGGTGATTGCAAACAGACTTATCTTAATTGAGCCGAACAGACCTATTTTTTCACTGCCGCTTGTAATTTTGAAACTTGAAATTTTGTGATTATTGCCGTCAAAATTACCCTTGTAGTCGTAAGATTTTACAATGATCGAAGAAATTTTTATACAGATATAATAATGAAACCAAAAATATCGGAATAAAAATAAACCTCCCGCAACGAGTTAAATCAGGTGCAGGAGGTCTTGCTGTGCAAATATTTATATGGTTTTAATGTCAATAGTTGAGTCAAACCGAAAAAGAATAAAATAAAAAATCATGTGATAGTATACTGCCTAAAGCAGATAATTGAATTTTAAGCTACAAGCTGATTTTGCTTTTTAGCACAATCAGTTTTCTCGAAACCGCAAGGCAATAATGGAAACAGATAATTTAAAGCTTAAGAGGAAGTTTTTCAATGACAAAAGCAGAGACAGTAATAATGAGAAAATGTAAAATCAAAGTTCCTAGTTATAGGAACGGCGGATACGAATCATAGATAATCAGCAAATACAACAGCAATGCAAATTTTATCGAGGAGAAATTTATGCCCAATGTAACTGTACGACAAAATCAATCTCAGAATCAATAAATGTTATATACATGTTTTTCGCACATCTTCCCGAGGTTCTTAAGATAATATATAAAACGAATATTATCAAGTGTTTGAAGCACTATTTTTCTCAGTTGATTTTAAAATATTCTGTCAGTTCAACAGGGGAGTCAACGGTGTCAAATCTTGAATTGGTTTTGTCGCCTTTTTTGATACCAAAACCGTAGGTGACGCCAAGAAAATCAACTCCGGCAATTTCTGCACCGTTTTTGTCATACACAGAATCTCCGACAAGCACAGCATTTTTTGCAAGACATTTTTGTTCAAACAATACTTTGGTAACGGTGTATGCTTTGGTGCATTTTTCTGTACCGTTCCAACCGTGAATTATATCAAAATATTTTGCAAGCCCTGCATTTTTTAGCATGGATTTTGCATATTCTTCAAGCTTGAGCGTTGCCACTCCAAGCTGATAACCGTCTGATTTCAACTCGCTTAACGCAGTATTAATCCCATTATAAGCACTGAATTTTGTAATGCCCTCGTTTGCATACAGTTTTCTGTATGTGTCAATTGCCTTTGCAAGAGTTTCTTCATCGGGTATATCATAAAGTGTTCTGAATCCGTCGGAGAGCGGACCGCCGATTACAATGCTGTCGTTCTCAACTGAATTTTTCCTTAAATTAAGCATGCTTGCAGTTTTGTGATAGCAATGCAAAATTCCGTCCGAAGTATCGAGCAATGTGCCGTCAAGGTCAAATATAATCAGCTTTCTTGTATTTTTCACAGTACAATACCCCTTGCCTCAAGCCTTGCGTCAACAGCTTTTTTGTTTTCAATATATCCGTTGAGCCGCTTTTCCGTTGCTTCAAGAACACCCTCAAGCATTTTAATTTTTTCGCTTTCACTTTTTGAAATTGAATGTAAATCAATCGTTACTCCTGTATATTTAAGCTCTTTTGTCAAACTGAAATTTTCAGCATTTTCAAGAGCTTTTTTATTTTCTGAATACAAATAAATCACTTCCTGATGAGTTTTCTCCGTTCCTTTGATTTCAATGAAAATCGGTCTGATTTTTGAAAAAACTTTCTTGTCAGTTCCGTCAAAATATATGTGTAACTGTTCTTCATTAAGAAAAATTATCCAACCTCTGTTCTGCTTTGATGAAATTAAAGCTGAGATATCCTCAATTTTTCTGTTTTCACACAGCCTGTCCGAAACAATGGCATATCCGTCAAAATCCGATATTTCATTGCTGAATCTGAATTCAGTCTGTAAATCGTCATTTTTGGCAAGTTCTTCAAGCAGAAGTTCATTTCCGTTTGTAACAATACTGTTGTTTTTGCCAAGATATTTTGCAAGTTTAACCGCCGCATAGTATCTGTGGATATGTCTGAAATCGTCCATAATGTGGTTGTCAAAGCAAATCATTCTGTCACAGAAATTGCCGAGATTCTTGACTGCTGTTGAATATGCCGCAATGGCAGTTTTAACCCGTCCGTAAAAAACATAGGGGAGAAGTTCCGACGGCATCGCAAACGGCAATACGGTACAACTGTTGCCAAAAATATCCTTGTACCTGCCGGCAATATCATCGGGATGTGGCTTTATTGTAATGTGTGTGTTTTCAAGAAAATAATCTGCAAAAAGTTCATACAGCCTGTGCTGGTCACAAAGCGGCATAATTCCGAGATTTGCCATATGCTGAGTGAGTATCAGACTTGTATTTCTGTTTGCCTTGATTGTTTCTTTAATTCCAAAGAACGAAAGAACCTTGTCAAGCGTGTGTTCATCAAGATTTTCAAGAATTTTTTTTACTGAAAAATCGGTCATTTTAGGGTGAGTGAAACCCTCTGCTTGTGCCTGAGCGTCTGCAAGTATTTCAACACAGCTGTCATTTTCTCCAAAATATCCGAGCGTGTTCATCAAGGCGGTCTGTGTTTTGTTACGGCTCATATTCGACATCATAAACCTGTTGTCGGAAAGCACACCGCAGCCTTCTTCAAAGCAATGATATTTAATCTTGTTTTTGATAACATACCAGCCAAAAGGAAAGTGGTCGGGACAAAGATACAGTTCATCTGCCAAATTTGGGGTTATCGGAAGAACCCTTTTTATTTCTGCGCAGGCTGATTTTAAAATCGAATTTTTAGAGCGGTGTTTTTGCTCATTTTTCTTGATATTTGCGTTTACTTCCGATTCTTTAAGTAAAAGTACATCGTCAAATATGCCTGAATTTTTGTATCTGTCTAAAAATGCAACCGAATTTTTGTGAATGTCAGAGAGCAATAATACGGCGGTATCGTCTTTTTTGCGTGTAAGTCGATGAAGTACACAGCATTGTATGTGATAAGTGGTAAGTGCGTAGTATAAAATCATAGTTTATCTCACTTTACAAATTCGTTTTCAATCAGTTTACCAAGACTGCCGGTTTCAAACGATGCAGAACCTACGGCTCTGTTTACGGGGTAGTCGGCAAAAAGATTGCTGAAATATTCGGGACAGGAAATAACCTGTCTGCAAACGGCATATGCGTCACTTCCGCAAATGTTCATCATACACGGATATTTGGCAAAATGTTTTGTGTAGTCATTTACAAAATCGTGAATACCGTCCTGAATTTCATTTATCATACTGTATCCCTCAACCTCGGGATAATCAAATTCATACTTTATTCTTCCGTCATCGTCAAAATCAAAGCCTATGAATGACGGTGCGGGAGCGCTGAGCATAATTTCGGTAAAAGCTCCGTACATACGCTTTACATCGTGATCACGGCGGATTTCACGGTTGATTCTCTGCGAAAACATATATGATGTGATTATGTCGTTTGTCATCTGCGGTTCGATTATATCCATATCGTGAAGATAGGTTGAGCCTGCAACAAGTCCTCTGACCTTGCAGTCAAGCTTCCATTCATCCTCAATAAGGTACCTAAGAGCGGAAAATCCGCTTGCCGCCCAGCCTATATCAACTATAACGGCACTTTTGCTGTTTCCGACAGCCGCTTTATAGTAGGCTTTTGCGGCGTTGTTACTGTGCCTGTAATGCTCTGTAACAATATCCCAGTGTATGGTAAACACCTTGACAATGTCCTCGTAGTTTTCTTTTGTAAGCAAGGTGTCTGCAGTAAGCTCCGCCTCGTCAAGAAACGGCTGCATTTCTTCAAGGTCCATAGCCTTCAAAATCTTTGCAATTGTCATCTTGCGAGGAATTTTGTACTTTATATATCGCAGTAAAAGTTCATTTTTGAATCTGTTTACGGTAAGCTTTGTTGCGGCAGAGCGTGACCAGTATACATATTCCGTGTTGCTGTCGGGATAAAGTCGGTCATACACGGACTTTAAAATGTATCCGTCACGGGAGAGAAAAAGGATTTTATCAATCCAATGATTTTTGCAGTAATCATTTATGAATTTGCAATATCCGAGTACAAGAAAGCCTGCATAAGTGTAACCGAATTCGTAATACTGCGAATACTGCTTATCACCGTTTTGCAGTTTTGCGTTGACAATTCCACGGTATGCCGAGCCGATAAGTGATGTCATATCGAACGCTCTGTGCGCATTTCCTCTCGGATTTACACCCTTATACCATACGGGTTCAATATCGCATTTTCGTGCCGAACGATTGTCCGAAACAATGTTATCGCCGATATGAATATACTTTTTCTCAACTCCGTATTGCTCCTTTATGTATTCATAAAGCAAAAGCGAACGCTTGCTTGCATTGTATTCGTTTGAAACAATGATATTGTCAAAGCCTTCATATCCGCATTTTTTAAGCATTTTTTCAATAACATCTTTTGAAAGATACATATCCGAAACGGCAATAATTGTCTTTCCGAGATTTTTTGCTTGCAAGAAAATTTCTTTCATATACGGGTTTGCAAAGCACAAATCAAGTTCTGTTTCAATTTCATACTGCATAGCCTTGTCAATATCAAGCAATACAAATCGTGACAGCTTTTCATAGATATCACGCAAAGTCACCTCATAAGTGCCGTTCTTTTCAAAAGCCTCCTGCCTTGCAAGCTTTTCTGCAAGTTCACGGTAACGCTTGAATCCGGGACATTTATTCTTTTCGCCTAAAAGGAAGAACAGCGACTTTGGATCATCAAACGGGCGTAAAATCAGTGTGTCAAAAATATCAAAGGATATAATATCGTTTACAAGAAACTTTTTTGCCATAAGTGTGGGGGACGGTCTTTTGGCAAAGCTTGACTCCGGAGCGCTCACGCAAGGTTTTATTGTATATTTTTTTCTTTCATATACTCTCGGCTTTGCTCCCGAAACACTTCCGAGTTTGCTTGATAAATGCAGAGAGGTGAGGTAAAACATTCTTCTGAAACGACTTTTGTCGGTATCCCCGTACTTATAAAAGCCTTCAAGCACAAAGCGATTTTTCATTACGGCTTTAAGTTTAAATTTTTTAGCTTTTCGTTTCAGTTTTCGCTTTGTATTCTGAATCGTACTCATCACAATTTTTTATCGCTCCTTGTTTTTTCGGTATCATAAATTGATGTTGTAACGAACTTAATTTTCATCTTTTCTTTAAGCTTTTTAAGCTCTTTTGATATTGCAAGGTTCTTTTCTTTAAGTAAAATCGGATCATATGCACCGCACATATTTTTGCTTATGTAATTTGAGAGCGGATTTTTGGTGAATCCGTCATATCCTGCAAGTGCAACCGACTTTACCGACGCTTTTTTCAAAAGTTTAAGTACCATAAGACCTGAACTGTCCGAAGCGTCATCTGTTGCATTTATAAGTTCCGAATAGTTTATGCAGACTGCTTTTTTCGGAAGATTTTTTATGTTAGATGTGAACACGGTCTTTTTTAGATTAAGCCTGTCCTCAAGCTCGGAATATCTGACTGAATTTCCGACAAAAACAATATTCGGTTTTATGTAGTCCGGAATAAAATTAACCGAGATTACAAAGGGCTTTTTCTTTGAAATATATTTCAAAATCGAACCTTTTTCACTTTTTACCGTAGAGCCGGGGGAGATAACAAGCACATTTCTTCCGTCAAGCTTTTTACGCAGTCTGTCAAGAATTTCAATATCATCAACTGCATTGCTCTGGTATTCCTGATAAATTTTTTCAATAAGCGCTTTGTTGAAAAATCGCTTTTCTTTTTGCGGAATCTGCTTGAGTATACTTCCGATTGCAGGCATTGAAAGCGAATGCTTTGCCATGAGATATGACGAATAATTCGGATGACAATTGTTTGCGGCTGAAAGAAAATAAGCCGAATTATAGCCCCACGGATTGCTGAGTGAAATCGGAATAAGGTAACGGTCAACAATTTCAAGAACAGGCAATACATCATAGTTCTTTGAAAATGTTCGGTTGAGGTAATCCATAAACAGTTCACTGCAAAGGTTGCCCGCACCTCGTCCCATTCCGTTTGCACTGCAGTCAATGATTATATTTCGCTTTGTATTGTACTGTGAAAGCTCCTGTGCATTTGAAAATGCAAGCTGAAAATTATTGTGCGAGTGATAACCAAGGCTGATTGTCGGATTCAGATTGTTGTCAACGAGGAACACCTGACGGATAAGGTCTTTTTTATACATCACACCGAGAGTATCTACAATATAAAACGCATACGGTTCAAGTTTATTTATTCTTTCAAGCAAATCAAGAAACTGTTTATCGGTATAATTTGTAGTTCCTACAGGCTGCATAAACAGCTTGTAGCCTTTACTTTTTATAATTTCAGCCCATTCAAAGGCGAGATCAATTTCATTTGGATGAAATGTAAGTCTGATTCCGTCAAGTACAGTTGAATCTGCCTCTGAAAGTAGCACGGGATTGATTTCACGCTCACCGATTGCAATCATCGCAACATACATCGTGTTCATACTGCTGTCTGAACTTACAAGCTCATTGAGCTGTTCAACACTGTTGTAGAGCGAATAGTCGGGATCATAAGGCTTGTTTGTCAGAAAACCGCATTCTACTATATCTGTGTTTGATTTTGAAAAGTTAAAAAGCATTGTTTCAATTGCTTTTCTGCCAAAATGCCAGTTGTTTACATACCCTCCGTCACGAAGAGTACAGTCAAGAATTTTTATATTACTCATTGTTACCGTTATTATCGCTTTCTGTATTATTCTTAATGTAATGATCAAAAATTACCTGTGCAAGGTCAAAATCAATCGGATTGTTGATGTCGGTTGCTTCAATAAAATCAACAGTTACACCGTATGGATTACTGCCGATTCTTCTGCCGTCTTTAATAAGCTTTTTAGTGTAAACATAAAGGCCAGTTGTTTCCGCAAACACATTTTGAATATCCTGTGTCCTCGGAATCTTGTTTGTGTTGTAACAAGCGGCGCCGTCCATCCACAAAAATTCCTGAATCGGCTTTACGGTAAAGGCAGAATCATATTCCTCATTTTTTACCTTATCAATTGCAGTTTCAATTGTTTTTGCTTTGATAAAGGGCGCTGTTGCATGGGCGAGCACATAAATATCTGCGTCAACATCTTCCGCAAATGCTTTAAGCACATCAATAATCAAAGTGCTTGATGTGTCAAGGCTTTCGCTTCTTTTAAGAAATTTAATGCCGTTAGGAAGATACTTTTTAACTTCCTCATTACTGCAATAAACATATGTTTCGTCAATACCTTCAACTTTTGTAAGTGTGTCAAGAATGTAGGTGAGAAGAGGTTTTCCTCCTTTAAATGCCTTTGTGTTCTTACCGGGTAATCTTTCATTGTTTAATTTCATCGGCACGAATGCCACAACTTTTTTCTTGTTTTCCATTTTTATTTCTCCCATTCAATATCTCTTGCAAGTTTTGCTTTTAACCGTTCAATACTTTCGCTGTCAGCTTTTTTGCAGCGAACAGCAATGTCTGCCTGCGTATATCTAAGCTGTTTGCGAATAATGAGCGATTCAAGCTTGTTTTGAATTTCTTTATCATTTGTATATGCAAATATCATCAGCTGTTTTTCTCTCATAAGACTTGAGTCTTTCGGAGTGAAGTCAGCGGTGACAATATATAAACCGTCAGTCGGTATGTTAGGATTGAAATTTATTATGTTGCCAAGGTTTAGTAACAGCGAAAGTCTGTAATCATAAACATCAAGATTATCGACTTTCTCCATATCGCCGTCAATCAAAGTATCACCGTTATCTAAAGCAATGCCGTAGCGATTCAGAAAGTTCGTAATCTGAGTTTCATTTATATTGCGTATTGAACTTACATTGCGAATACCAAGTTCTTTTAATAACAAAGTTGCGATAAACATATCGTCAATTCTTTCACGGCTTGTTTCAATGTCGGTTGTGAAGTAGTAGGAATGAACTGCAAACTTGTCAACGCCCCTGATTGATGTTGAACTTGCCGTTAAAGCCATATCAACCTCACGGTCGATGACAAACGGTAAAAGTTCCGACGGCTCAGACTTTTCAAGCAGAATACAGTCAGAAAAAATTCTTCTGTAATTTTGCCACCTGTCCTTTGGGTGAGGTTTTACAACAAGCACATACTCATCATTGCACATATAATCGACAAGCGTTGTCATCATTAATTCCTGTAGGTCAAGGTCTTTGATTTTGAGTGTGTTCAAATCCTGAGTAAGATAAAGGCAAATCTTTTTGTCGCCTCTGATTTTGTGAGGTATATCGCCAAAGAAGTTTAGAATATCCTGTACTCTGTCGGGAATTTTGTATTTTAAAATATCGTAAATACAGAAATCTTCCGCCTTTTCATCATAAAAGCCTTTCTGCTGATGACGAAGGTCGCACAGTTTTGACTTGACGCAACTGTTTCGTCCCATACAACCAAGATATTCGTTGATTATGTGGTTAGTCATATTATTGCTTTTTGTGATTGAAATGTATCTTAATTGTTCCGAAAGCATTCCGCTTGCATCTTCAAAATAATGATAGGGGATGCCTTTGTTAGTAAGATAAATTCCGAGTGAATGTTGGTCTGATGCAACATAGATTTCCTCAAATTTTGTTATGTCCTCATCAAGCCAATTTTCAAATGTTTTAGAAATATTTTCAATTACGGATTTAATTTCTTTTTCACTGCTTGTATTATCAAGTGCATTGCCTTTTTTTAGCTTGAATTTTTGTTCGGGAACATATCTTGCTGTTGTAAAAAATCCCGAATCAATCACCTGCTTTAAAAATGATTTTCTGCTTTTATCAGGCTTTATGTATTCAAGTATCAGAAGTTCTGCGTCATCATCGGGATAATAAGCAAGCTTATGTACTATACAGCACAGAAGATGATACATTGTAGATGCATGGTATAGAATCAATATAATCACTCCTGAGTAATATTTTTTAAGCGTTCAATTCCGCTCAAATAAAGTGAAAGTGCGTCCTCACCGCTAATCTTGCATTTGCAATCGGTAATTTTTGAGTATTTCACAAAGTCATTTGCAAAGTCACATACGGCGGTGTATATTTCTTTGAGGATTGCCGTGTCAATTTTCTTTGAATAAACCCAATGCTTTTCCGATTTGTCAATTTTCCAAAGCAGTGGCTTGTTGCCTTGAATGATTTCGGAAAGAGCTAAAACATTGTTATCATCGGCACAAAGATAATTGTTCATGCTTATTCCGTTGTAAACAATGCTTTTATCAATCCGATAAATCGTCTTTGCAAATTCTTCGCTTGCACATTTTTCGGGTAACGGATCAACAGTCACAACAATACGACTGCCGTTGATAACGGCCTGTACCGTATTTTCAACACCGTCACTATCCTTATCAATCCATGCGGTTGCCATAATTTTTGCAAGCTCGTCATCGCTGATTTTTCCGTCAATTTCAGAAAGCGGATACCTCATCAGCTTGTCAAGAACACCAAGCTTTGCATATTTGAAAACAGGCATTTCGGGAATTATTTTTCGCCATTCTTCAACGGTTCTGTATTTATCCGTTGCAAAAGCAGACCATGGAAAAAACATCGGTTTATCGGTGCTTTCGCTTAACATTTTGACGGTCTGAGCAAATATTGAGTTTTCGTCACAAAAGAAAATCATTTTTTCTGCATTGTGTAATCTTTCAACGCATTCCGATGCAAAACCTACAATTGCGGGAGCAATGCACATATATCCAAGCTCGTATTCATTGCTCATTCTTTTTATTCCACTGAAAAGATTCATACCGCATATCGTGTTGTACAGCATTTTGAATTTTTCATCTTTAATAGGATTGTCAATGTGTTCCATAAGAACGGTAGGACAGCGGTAATACATTTGCCTGCAACCCATTTTTGCATATTTCTTAATGAAATCATAATTATTGCTCATAACGCAGGTGTGACTTTTGTCATCTGTTTCAATAACATTATTATTTCCGTTTGTCACAATAAGTTCGTCATAACCTATTTGGTGGCTGTCAAGCAGATGCTTTATAAATTCTTTCGGGTATATCGACCTTATCACAACTGAAACCTTCATATTATTACATTGTGCAATGTCAATCATACGCACAATGTATCGGTTCTCAAAAAACGAATTTTCAACCAATGAAAGCTCTAATTTATAGTCAATCAGTGTTTTAAGCTCCGCATTTATTTTTTTATAAATCCGAGAAATTGTAAGACCTTGCTTTCCGTATTTTTTTCTCAGCAGAGCAAAACCTTTTACGCCCGTGACATTTTCAATTTCTGCAAAAATTTTGTCATCATCTTTAATTTGATTCAAAGCTGAGCCGAATATATCGGTGACAAGGTGTGAATTGTCGAGCATACCCGATGCAAGTTCACAAATTGACGGTCTTACGAATATTTGCGAGAGATAATCCTTGCCGACAGTCTTTGTGAAAATCCGTTTGTTGCAGAACGGAAGTCTGCACAAAATATTGATTTTTATAAGTTCGAGTCCGAATTTGACAGGATTGTTTGTTGCCGCCTCACGATTTTGATTTTGCAGACACATACAATAAAAATTCACATCGTCATTTCCCGTGGTGAGTATATTGTAAATCTTTCTGACAAAATCAAGTGATAGTTTTTCTATCATTTTATTTCTACCCCGATATTTGATTGAAACTGAAAATACCGATTTAATCAGCACTTTTTCAAATTTCGTTCAAATTATATTCCTTGATTTTATCTTGGTCAATAATAATAACTAACTATTTACAGCAAAAATACAATGGCTTTACATTCTGCAATAATTTGTAAAACAACCTATATTTACTTTACAAAATCGTGGGTGAATACTGCTAAAAACGAACTGTAATATTTGTCATGTTTTCCAAAAATAATGACAAGACAATATCCTATGTTGCATTTGCATTTGTATATGGTTATAATGAAAATGAAATGACAGTTACCAACGCTGAACTGAATATTTTAGCAACGGGGTATGTGACTAAACGATCAGAAGATTCAAAAGATGATTCTTCGGTCAGTGCAGGTAACGATTCAGACGATGATACAGAGGTTGACAATTATGTTGATTATGAAGTATTGTCCGAATCTGTTGATAAGACAAAACCGTTTATGCAGACAAGTTCTGAATATGACAGCACAGGCAATTATGTAACAGCTGAAACCAATGAGCAGGGAAGTACAACACATTATGTTTATGATGTCAACGGCGATGTAACTTCGGTTACTGATTCAGATGATAATGTGACGAGCTACACATATGATTCATCAGACAACCTTACATCTGTTAAAAACGGTGATTCTGAGAACTTATATACATACAGTGGTGTAGGCTCTATATCAAAAATTACACACAATGGTTTTGACTACTCCTTTAACTACGATATTTTCTACAATCTTGTGTCAACTAAAATCGGCAATGTAACTGTTGCAAGTCACACATATGACAGTGACGGTAATCTCACAAAGACTGCTTATGCAAACGGTGATTTTCTTGAATATGCTTACGATAACTACGGCAATATTTCTGTAATCACAGGCGAAACAGGCAAAATTGCCGAGATGATTTACAACAAGCAAGGTCTTGTTACAAAGGCGGTTGACTATTCAAGCGGCGAAACCTCATATTACTACTACACATTTGACGGTTCGCTTGAAAGCGAATATCATACATCATCAGACGGCAGTCTTACTCACTACATTGTTACTGATTCAGACTGTAATATAGTAGAAAAGACATCTGTAAACGGTCAGACAAAGACTATTACAACAGGCTCAGATGATGACGGAAAATCATTTGTAAATAATGATGGTGTAACTAACGAAACATCAACAGATGATTTCGGCAGAACAACGCAGGTTAGAACTGTACATAGTAACGGTGTTCTTGTATTTAGTACCGATTATGATTATGCAGACGGTAAGACTGAAAATTCAACAACTAATCTTATCAGCAATTTCAACCAGTCATATGGCGGTGACAGCGTTTTATCCTACGATTATTCTTATGATAGCAACGGCAATATTACCGAGATTAGACAGAACGGCGAACTCATAAATAAATATACTTATGACAGCCCCTTATGATAATTTTTTTATTATCATAAGGGGTGATTTTTTTATTGTACATTTTGGGAGATTAGTTAAATGAATTTATCTGACAGAAAACGCATAAAATAGCAACAAAATAGTTTGACTAATATATAATATTGTGTTAAAATTAT
>OGNQ01001815.1_pt1 | contig 12714 bp, 7 predicted proteins | sample 1573481 | NCBI WGS metagenome assembly OGNQ01 (sample SAMEA2581920, study PRJEB24529) | metagenome | biome: Human gut stool | place: China | collected 2011 | reverse complement strand
CCAACTTTTTATTATCTTTGCTAGCAATTAACAAATTATTGACGTAGCAATAGTCTGGAAAGCTAGAAACTACATAATAACAGTACTAAGATGAAAAGGTGTAACTTCTTGACGTACAAAGCTTTAGGGGGGGGGTAATTTTGCTCAGGCAAAGTTAGCCCAATATCATCATGTTCTTATCCGCAGGCGAATATTATCTTATTTTTATATGATAATAGTCGCTTTTTTTATGTTTTCTTCCACCGCCTGTTCTAGCGACGAAGAAACAGAAAAATCAGAGGTTTTTCATTACGAAACCACATTTTTAGCCCACGAATGGCAGATTTCTGCCCTTTATCAGCGCGTTGGAAGTATCTTTATCGACGTAAAAGAGGCTCCTTTGTTCTGCAGTTTCACCTCAGATGCTATTTCTTTCTCCGAAACGACGGAAGTGAACCACTTCGACGAAGGCGGTAAAATAACCCAAACTACCACCGAAAACGTTGCTTGCGGTCAGTACACCTATTTAATAAAGGAGAACAAAATACAGATAGATAATCAGATATTCACTATTACGGACAACAACGGGACCCTCGTTCTGCAGAATGAGGACTGGAAGCTTGTGCTCGTAGAAAAATAAACATATTATGGCTAAGAAACAAGATACAATCAGCATAGGTTTTGAAGAGAAAATATGGAAGGCTGCCGATATTCTGAGAGGCAACCTCAGCGCTTCGCAATATGAGGGTGTGGTGCTCGGACTCATTTTTCTGAAATACATCAGCGACCGCTTCGAGCAGAAGTTCCAGGAGCTGCAGGGCGACGAATACGCCGACCCGGAAGATAAGGACGAATACACTGCCGAGAACATCTTCTTCGTGCCTGCAGAAGCCCGATGGAGCAAGATTAGTGCTGCTGCCCACACCCCGGAAATAGGTGTGATAATAGATGAAGCACTTACTGCCATTGAGCGTGAAAACGAAAGACTGAAGGGCATTCTGCCTAAGAATTTCGCCCGTCCGGAGTTGGACAAGCGCCGTCTGGGTGATGTGGTAGATCTCTTTACGAACATAGAAATGCACGATGCTGGCGATGAGAAAGACTTGCTGGGCAGAACCTACGAATACTGTCTGCAGCAGTTTGCTTCCTTGGAGGGCAAGAATGGTGGCGAGTTCTATACGCCTTCCTGCATTGTCCGCACGCTGGTAGAGATTCTGGAGCCTTACGAGGGAAGAGTCTATGACCCTTGCTGCGGAAGCGGCGGTATGTTTGTGCAGAGCGCCAAGTTTATAGAGCGCCACAAGGGAAACCTGCGCAAGATTAGCATCTATGGTCAGGAGGCAAACCCTGATACGTGGAAGATGGCGCACATGAACCTTGCCATCCGTGGCTTGGATGCGAACCTGGGCAATATCTTTGCCGACACTTTCTATGATGACCAGCACCCTACGCTGAAGGCAGATTACATTCTTGCCAATCCTCCTTTCAATCTCAGCGACTGGGGACAGAGTGCGCTTCAGGAAGATGTGCGCTGGCAGTATGGTTTGCCACCAGCTGGCAACGCCAACTTTGCGTGGATGCAGCACATGATTCACCATCTGGCACCTAACGGAAAGATAGGTTTGGTGCTGGCGAATGGTGCGCTTTCGAGTCAGAGTGGCGGCGAGGGACAGATTCGCCAAGCCATCATCGAAGCCGACCTGGTAGAAGGAATCGTGGCTTTTCCTTCGCAGCTGTTCTACAGTACAGGTATTCCTGTAAGTCTTTGGTTTATCAGCCGTAACAAGGCGCAGAAGGGCAAGACTGTATTTATCGACGCCCGCAATCTGGGCACGATGGTAACCCGCAAGCTTCGTGAGCTGATGCCTGATACGGATATAAGAAAAATCTCTGACACCTTCCATGCTTTCCAGCAGGGAACGCTGGAGGATGAAAAGGGTTTCTGTGCCGTATGCACCACCGAGCAGATTGCTGCTCAGGACTTCATCCTGACTCCTGGCAGATACGTAGGAATCGCCGAAGACGAAGGCGACGGAGTGCCTTTCGAGGAGAAAATGACGAATCTCACCGGAGAGCTGAAGCAGCTGTTTGAGGAAAGCAAGAAGCAGGAAGAGGAGATAAGAGCGCAGTTGAAGAAAATTGGATGGGAGGTGTAAAGTATGGAGTGGAAAGAAGTTAAAATTGGTGATTTGGGGCAAATAATAACAGGCAAAACTCCCAAAACAGCAATAAGGGAAAACTGGGGTGGTAAAATCCCATTCCTTTCTCCTTCTGATGATATGTCAAACAAAACATCACCAGTAACAGCAAGAACTCTTACTGAATTAGGCGTTGCTGAAGTTGCTAAATGCCTTATTCCTGCCAATTCCATCTGTGTAAGTTGTATTGGTTCGGATTTAGGTAAAGTAGTAAAGACTGATAGAGAATTAGTGACTAATCAGCAAATAAATACTATTGTTCCTCATTCAAATGTTGATTCAGACTTTGTATATTATTTGATGTGTATTGTAGGCAAAGAGTTGAATTATATTAGTAAAACATCAACTGCAGTACCTATTATAAATAAATCTACATTTTCTGATTGGAATATAGTTATTCCCGAAAAGGTAGACGACCAGCGCCGCATTGCCTCCATCCTTTCTTCTCTCGACCGGAAGATAGAGTTGAACAACAAGATCAATGCTGATTTGGAGGAGATGGCGCAGGCTATTTTCAAGAATTGGTTCGTTGACTTTGAGCCTTTCAAGGATGGTAAGTTCGTGGATAGTGAATTGGGAATGATTCCAGAAGGATGGGAAGTAGGAACGCTGGGCGAATTCTGTAAATGCCTTCTTGGTGGAACACCAAGTCGTTCAAAAGAAGAATATTGGAATGGTGATGTAAATTGGATTAACTCTGGTGAAATCAATAAGTTCCGTATATTAGAGGCTTCTGAAAAAATAACAGAATTAGGACTCGCAAAATCGGCAACCAAGCTTTTGCCCAAAAAGACAACAGTGTTAGCTATAACTGGTGCAACTTTAGGTCAAGTAAGTCTGTTGGAAATAGATACTTGTGCTAATCAGTCTGTCATTGGTGTTTTAGAGAATGCAGAGGTTCCTTACGAATATATTTATCCTTTCATAAAAGATAGAATAGAAATGCTTATCCAACATCAAACAGGAGGAGCGCAGCAACATATTAATAAGGATAATGTAGAATCTCTTATATTTCTTCTTCCAGCAATAAATGTACTAGAAGATTACATTTCGCTGGTTAGCCCAATGTATAAGCGGATAGAGAGTCAATGTTTTGAAAATCTCTATCTCTCCCTCCTCCGTGACACCCTTCTCCCTCGTTTAATGTCAGGCGAGCTAGAAGTCCCGGAATAAGAAGAGCTACGAAAGAAAATAACGAGAAAGAAAATATAAAATATTAACATTATGGCAGACGACAAGAAATTCACCGAAGACGCATACGAGCAGACGCTCATTGCCCTGTTCCGCGACGAACTCGGCTATGCGTACGAATGTGGCTACGACGTGGAGCGCGACTACAAGGAGCCTTTCTATCGTGCCGATTTGGTCGCCTCGATGCGACGGCTTAATCCTCAACTGCCAGCCGATGCAATGGATGAAGGAATCAAGCAAATCACCAACATCAGCATCGGTACTTTAGAACAGAACAACGAGCAGTTTACACTCTGGATGCAAAACGGTCTGGAGGTGGGATTCCTGCAAGATGGCGAAGAACGAACAGCCCTGATGCGGCTCATCGACTTCGACCATCCCGAAAGAAACCTCTTCAAGGTGGTGAACCAGTGGCGGGTAGAAGAGTATAAGAACAAGCGCTGCGATATGGTGGTGATGGTCAACGGATTGCCCCTCGTGGTGGTGGAGCTGAAAAGCGCCATCTCCGAAGACGCATCCATCGACGATGCCTACAAGCAGATCAAGAACTATCAGCAGAGCATCCCGAGCCTCTTCAGCTACAACGCCTTCAACGTAGTCAGCGACATGAGCGAGACCCGTGCCGGAACCATCACCGCCAAGCTGGAACGCTACATGGAATGGAAGACCATAGACGGCTCATACGAGTCTACCCTCTTCGCCGACTATCGCACCTTCTTTCTCGGCATGTTCCAGCAGCAGCGACTGCTCGACATCCTGCAGAACTTCATCTGCTTCGACAAGAACCAGGGCAAATACGCCAAGATTCTCACCGCCTACCACCAGTACTACGCCGTGGGCAAAGCCCTGCAGCGCACCCGTACCGCAGTGGAAGGCAACGGAAAAATCGGCGTGTTCTGGCACACGCAGGGTTCGGGCAAGAGCCTCTCCATGGTGTTCTACGCCCACCAGCTGGTGCAGCGACTGCCGGAAGTAACCATCGTGGTAGTAACCGACCGCAAGGACCTCGACAACCAGCTCTTCGGTCAGTTCTGCCGCTGCCAGGACTTCCTTCGTCAGGAACCACAGAACGCCCAGAGCCGCGAAGACCTGGGTAATCTGCTCCGCAACCGAAAGAGTGGGGGAATCATCTTCACCACCATTCAGAAGTTTGAAGAAGGCGACTCGGCACTCTCCACCCGCCGCAACATCATCGTGATGACCGATGAGGCGCACCGCTCGCAATACGGCGAGGAGCACTGGGACAACAAGAGTCTGACGATGAAGAAGGGATTCAGCCAGAAGATGAGAGAAGCCCTGCCAGGTGCCTCGTTTATCGGCTTCACCGGAACGCCTATCAGCGACCGCGACAGAGACACGGAGGAAGTGTTCGGCAACTACATCGACGTTTACGACATGAGTCAGGCGGTAGATGATGGAGCCACCCGTCCGGTCTATTACGAGAGCCGTGTGGTGAACCTGAACCTCGACGAAGACACGATGAACCTGCTGAACGATGAGTTCGACAACCTGGCCGATGAGGGAGCCACCGAGGAGCAGATCAGGCAGGCAAAGCAGGAGCATAGCCGGCTGGAAGTGCTCCTGGGTGAAGACGCCACCATCGACACGCTGGTAAGGGACATCATCCAGCACTACGAGCAGAACCGTGCGCAGGAACTCACCGGCAAGGCAATGATTGTGGCACTGACCCGAAGCATCGCCATCAAAATCTACCGCAAGATGCTGGAGCTTCGCCCCCAGTGGACGGAGAAGGTAAAGGTGGTGATGAGCGGTTCGAACCAGGACCCCGAAGACTGGCAGCCGATTATCGGCAACGAAGCCTACAAGAAGGAACTGGCAAGAAAATTCAAGGACAACGACGATGAGATGAAAATCGCCATCGTAAGAGATATGTGGCTCACGGGCTTCGATGTTCCGTCGCTCGCCACCATGTACGTATATAAGCCGATGAGCGGTCATAACCTGATGCAGGCAATAGCCCGTGTGAACCGTGTGTTCCCGGGCAAGGAAGGCGGACTGATAGTGGATTACGTAGGCATTGCGCAGGCGCTGAAGAGTGCCATGCAGCAGTACACCAACCGTGACCGCCGCCGCTTCGGAGACCCCGACATCGCCAAGACCGCCCTGGTGAAATGGAAGGAAGAGATGGAAATCTGCCGTGACCAGCTTCATGGTTTCGACTATTCCGGCTTCTTCGAACAGGACAACTCGAAGCGGGCACTCGCCATTACGAGCGGAGCCAACTTCCAGAGTTCTCCAGCCATGGTTCAGCGCAAGAAGAATTTCATGGAGCACAGCAATCTGCTTCACAACGCCACCACGCTCTGCCGTTCGCTTCTGGATGAGCAGCAGAAGGCGGAGGTGTGCTACATGGATGCGCTGCGCGTGATGATGCTCAAACTCTCGCAGAAGGGCAAGATCAGCCGCCATGAAATCAACGAGCGCATCGGTGAGCTGCTCCGTCAGAGTGTGAAGACCGACGGAGTCATCAATCTCTTCGGCGACCGCCAGATAGAGTTCTCGCTCTTTGACGACGCCTTCATCCAGGAGGTGAAGAACATGAAGGAGCGCAACCTGGCGGTGGAACTGCTCACCAAACTGATGAAAGAAAAAATCAAGCAGCAGCAGAAGACCAACGTGGTTCAGAGCGACCTCTTCTCCGACATGCTCAGCCAGAGTCTCTCCAACTATCTGAAGGGCTTGCTCACCAACGAGGAAGTGATAGAGGAACTGTTGAAGATGGCTCAGCAGATGAAGCAGGCAGAAGCAGAGGGCAACGACCTGGGACTTTCGCCCGAGGAGAAGGCATTCTATGATGCGCTCTCCACGCCCGAAGGAGTGCGCCAGGCTTACTCCGACGAGGAGTTTGTGGCGCTGACCCGGGAACTGACGGAAGTCTTGCACCGCAACCGCACCATCGACTGGAACCGCAAGGAATCGGCGAGGGCGAAGATGCGAGTGATGGTGAAGCGACTGCTCAAGAAGTATAAGTATCCACCAGAGGGTGCAGAAAAGGCGCTGGAAACCGTGATGCGCCAATGCGACCACTGGGCGGATGATGAAGAAAACGTAGTATCAACCCTTTAAATTTTGAAGTAAGAAACAGAAAGTAAACAAGAAAAATAACATATAGATATTGACGCTGATTATCTGCACTTCTACAGTATTTAGAACCTGCAAAATTCAAAAACGACAAGAAGAAGGTGACAGCAAGGCGTCCACTCCTCTACGGCGTGGGCAGTACTTGTTTGTACCTTGTCGTAGGTTCTTGCAGGTACCTTAATACTGGTACTTACAGGGAACCCCATGCCGCTTATTTAAACAACATAACAAATCAAACCTAGAAAAAGAATATGCAGACAGAGGAAATACCAAATACTGACAATAACTACAATTCTCTTCTGAAGATTTCATCAGAAGAAGATCTTTTTGTGGAAGATGAAGTAACAGGAGTCAAGAAATACACTCCAGTAACAACTACTGATGTGGGTCAGTTTAAGAGAGAGGCAGAACATTTGTATAAGGAGATTCAGCATGCTAAGGATGAATTTCTATGGAATGCAGGAAAGCATAAAGGTCTTACCTGTTATTTTCATATTTACCAGAACCTTGCCGAACAGTTGACAGATTTTCTTAAATATATTCATACGCTCCATAAGAAAGTCTACATTTCCATTTACAAGAGCTATGATGATGAATTCATGGGGATTTATACTGATGTTTTAGAGAAGGTGCTCCAGGATATTCAGACCATCGCCCGGAAGCATTCAGACTATTTGCTCGATAAGGAAGAGGAGTATGGTCAGATTCCCTATGCCAAGGCTATTTTCGAGCAATGCGAGAAGCTTAAAGTTCCTGCCGGAGACGACTTCCCCCGTTTTGATTCCCATTTCAAGAACTTTGTCTCTACCGGTTTGCAGATGGCTTTGGCAGAAACCATCTCCACAGTAAGTACTATTTGTGCCGATTTCCTAGCCTTATACAGAACCCGCCTTTTCCGCACCGACCATGAGGCTGTGATTATTTACCATTATATCAAGCGAATTTTCGACGAGGGCACGCTACCTGACCATCTGAAACGTGAGGTAAAGGTAAAGAAACGTCATCTGAGAGAGAGAAGAATAGATATTACCACTTTGAGCTTGCAGAAAGTAATGAATGATATTGAAGGGAAATACAACAATTATACGCTTTGTTCTGACTGGTTTGAGCGAGAGGAGGATGAGGAAGAAGAACTTGTCCGTACGCTAGTCAGGGAGCAGGCTTTGCCCGAGGATTTTGAAACGCTATTCAAGTATCAGGGTGAGCATAAAATGTGGGAGGCTGAAATTGCCAGGGCTGATGATTTTGAGCGTAACAGCGACTCTTTCTTTGTGAACTGGGTAGATTCCATAAAGTTGGAGGAGAAGTTGAAGTTCTGGATAAAAGGCAACATTACGTCTCAGCAAAGCTGGTACATAGTCTGGTGCCTGATGAAATATACGTTCCACATGGTGCGTGATAATCAGGACAAGGCAGCCTTTGCCGCCCGCATGAACCTGATGTTTCCGGATGTAGAAAAGAAATGTGTGGTGGAGTCGTTCCGCAAGCAGGAAACGCAGAAGAACCACAACCACCATTTTTCGGAGTGGCTTGAGGGTTCAGACCCCGATTATCATACCGCCCAGGATCTGTATTATAAGCTGGCGAAAAGGGATGGTTATATGAGAAGTATTTGAGTTGGTATAGGAAAGTAGAGAGGAAGATTTAGAGATAACTATCGTCCCTGGGTATAAAAACAAGGATAAATCCGGTAATATTCTACGGCTTTTTTGAAAATATTCCGTAGAATATTACCGCTTTTCAAAAAAATATTGTATTTTTGCAGCGAAATGATATTAATATAAATGTGATATGGACAATATAGTTTGTAAAGTGGAAGCACTAGGAGGCACAATCTCTACTACTGATATTCCTCATATGGCAGAGTATAAGCGATTGTTGAGAGCTAAGGAACGTGGCGACTTGATCAAGTTGCGCCAGGGCATTTATGCTGTTCCGGAAGCCCTGCTGAATACAATGATAGATGTGGAGCGGATTGTACCTAAAGGTGTTGTGTGTCTATACAATGCCTGGGCTTATCATCAGCTTTCGACAACTGTTCCACCAGCTTTTTGCATTGCCATCGCCAATAAAAGGAAAGTAGAGATTCCTGAAAAGCTTCCGATAGAATTGTATTATTGGAAGAAGGAGAATCTGGAGTTTGGCATTATGGAAGCAGAAATATCCGGTTTTCATGTTCGCATAACCGACTTGGAGCGAAGTGTTTGTGATGCAGTGAAATACAGAAACAAATTGGGGCTGGATGTTTGTGCGGAAGTGATTCGATCTTATCTGAGAAAGCCCAATCGCAATCTCACTCTTTTGCAGGATTACGCCAAACGCCTCAGAGTGTACAATACATTGAAAAATTATGTTGAAATAGCTATAGAATAAGATGGGAAAGAAAAACTACGGTAAGTCTGTTAAGACCCGCTTGCTCAATCTGATGAATGAGACAGGCTATAAATATATGTATCTCTTGGCAAGATATTTCAACGAGAGGTTGCTTTACAGAGTATCTGTAAGCCAATATAAGGACAATTTTTTGCTGAAAGGTGGCTCTTTGCTTTATGCTATGAACGGACTTGAGGCACGTCCTACAGTAGATGTTGATTTCATGGCAGATAGAATTAGCCGTGATAGGGATTTCCTTGCGCACGTGTTCCAGGAAATTTTGGGCATTGTATGCGATGAGGATGGAGTATCGTTTGATGTTAACAGCATTAAGTTGGAGCCTATAACTGTTGAAAAGAAGTATCCTGGCACAAGATTTTACTTTACGGCCCACATGGATACTATCGCTTACAACATGTCTGTTGACATTGGCTTTGGTGATGTTGTAACTCCATATCCAACAACTATTGACTTCCCATTGCTTTTGCCTGACATTCCATCTGTGAACATACAGGCATATTCCTTGGAGACTGTTGTTGCCGAGAAATTCCATACGATGATAGACCGAGATGTGCTCAACAGTCGCATGAAAGATTTCTTCGACTGTTACCAACTCCTGACAAAGAGAGACTTGTCTGATGACACATTATATGATGCGATTAAGGCGACTTTCGATAATAGAGGGCTTACATACAATCCCGAATTGCAGTTGTTTACAGAAAGTTTTGCGACAGACGCAGCACGTATAGTTCGCTGGAAAGCATTTCTGAAAAAGATTCAATGGAAAGAAACTCTTGATTTCAAGATTGTTATGGAAGTAATAAAGGAAAGGTTGCAGCCTATGGCAGAAAGATATTGGGGAAAGTAGTGCGTTGTTGAGTCGTTTCGCAAGCAGGAAACGCAGCTGATGACTAGCCCCAACACGCCCTGAAAGGGCAGAAGCTCCTAGCCCAGGGCAATCGCCTTGGGTTATTACGGACGCAACCCTGACGCCCTGAAAGGGCAAAAGCTTTAAAATACCTTGTAATTTTCATATTTTCTTTGTTGTTTTTCAATTTAATGTGTATCTTTGCAATGTCGAATGAAAATACGACTAAAACAATTAATAAAGAACATAGTATGCAGTATCCAACAATATCAGAATATGTAAAGGCCATTCAAGATGCTGGTAACAATCTTGACAAGTTGGCTCACCTGACTCCCGTATTAGATAATCACGGAGAGCCATATCACATTAGTGGTGCTTTTGCCGTGGTGTTTAAGATGCAGGACAAGAGTACTGGGAAATATTATGCCCTCAAGTGTTTCTTGAAAGATCAGAAGGATTGTGCCGATGATGCGTGTTATCAGATTGATGATGAACAGAATATGGTTGGGGCTTATTCGCACAGTACTTCTGCAAAGTATTTGGATTGGGAGCTCTTAGTTCAGAGTCAAGACAAAGTGGAAAAATTTCCGGTACTGTTGGCAGATTGGATAGACGAGAAATCGATGATAACTTTTCTGTCAGTGAATGAAGATATGACTACATCAACAATACATGAAAATTTTAATGAGGCTATTACAGATGAATATGGAGTGACATATAGCAAAGACGGGAGAAAATTGTTAAGATCGCCAAAAGAACTTGATGGAAACTATTCAATTAAAAAAGATACAAAGATTATTTGTGATTGGGCATTTGAAGGTTGCACTTCTTTGCGTAGTATTGTTGTTCCTGAGAGCGTTATAAGCATTGGAGAGAGTGCATTTGATGGGTGCACTTTTCTGAGTAGTCTTGTTATTCCTAATAGGGTAGTGAGCATTAAAGGTAATCTCTTTTGCGGTTGGTATGGCGAATTGAAATGCTTGTCGCCGTACTTTATTTATGAAAATAATGTATTATTTGATAAAGACAAAAGTACAATTATCTCTTTTAGAGACCAAGACACAACATCTTATGTCATCCCAGCTGGAGTAACTAGCATTGGTGATTGTGCCTTTGAAGGTTGCGAATCTTTGAACAGTCTTGTTATTCCTAATAGTGTAACTAGCATTGGGGAGAGTGCTTTTTCCTTTTCATCTTTGAGCAGCCTTGTTATTCCAGATAGCATTACCCGTATTGAGGATGGTGCATTTGAATATTGTGAATCTTTGAGCAGTCTTGTTATTCCTAATAGCGTTACCAGCATTGGCGATAGGGCATTTGTATATTGTAAGTCTCTGCGTAGTATTGTTATTCCTGATAGTGTAACTCGCATTGGGGATAGGGCATTTGAATATTGCGAATCTTTGCGTAGTCTTGTTATTCCCGACAGTGTTACTAGCATAGGGGCTTGGGCATTTCAAGGTTGTCGTTCCTTGACAGATATTGTTATTCCTGATAGCATAACTAGCATTGTGATTGGTGCATTTAGTGATTGCGAGTCTTTGAAAAGTTTTGTTATTCCCAATAGTGTAACTAGCATTGAAAATTGTGCGTTTAGTGGGTGCAAATCTTTGCGTAGTCTTGTTATTCCTGATAGCGTTACTAGCTTATTTTGGGATGCATTTCATGGCTGCGAATCTTTGAGCAGTCTTGTTATTCCTGACAGCGTTACTAGCATTGGGAATAGTGTATTTTATGGGTGCAAATCTTTGACAGATATAGCTATTCCTGATAGTGTTACTAGCATTGGGAATAGTGCATTTCATGGCTGCGAATCTTTGAGCAGTCTTGTTATTCCTGATGGCGTAACTAGTATTGAAAATTGTGCATTTTCTTGTTGCAAATCTTTGACAGACATAGTTATTCCTGATAGTGTTACAAGCATTGGGAATGAGGCATTTGAAGGTTGCTCTTCTTTGAGTAGCCTTGTTATTCCCGATAGTGTTACTAGCATTGGAAATAGAGCGTTTTATGGCTGCAAATCTCTGTGTAGTCTTGTTATTCCTGATGGTGTAACTAGTATAGGGTATGAGGCGTTTAAGGATTGCTCTTCTTTGAGTAGCCTTATTATTCCTGATAGTGTTGCTAGTATTGTGGATAGAGAATTTACATATTCATCTTTGAGCAGTCTTGTTATTCGTGCTACTGGATCGAGTATTGTGGATAGAGCCTTTAAAGGTTGTATTTCTTTATGTTATCTCGCTATTCATGCTAAAATTGTTATCCCTGATGGTGTAACCAGCATAGGAGACAGTGCATTTCGTGGTTGCACTTCTTTGACTAGCCTTGTTATTCCTGACAGTGTTACAAGCATTGGGATTGGTGCTTTTTGGGGTTGTAAATCTTTGGTAGACATTGTTATTCCTGATAGTGTTACCTGTATTGAGAATAGTGCATTTGAAGGTTGCTCTTCTTTGAATAACGTTGTTATTCCTGATGGTATAACTCGCATTGGGAAAAGTGCATTTAGGGGTTGCGAATCTTTGAGTAGCCTTGTTATTCCTGGTGGTGTGACTCGCATTGGGGCGAGGACATTTTTTGGTTGTAGTTCTTTGAGTAACATAGTCATTCCTGACAGTGTAACTAGTATTGGGGATGAGGCATTTGGATATTGCAAATCTTTGAGAAGTCTTGTTATTCCTGATAGTGTTACTAACATTGGTGATTATGCTTTTTATTGTTGCTATTCTTTGGAAAGTCTTATTCTCCCGGATGGTGTTACGAGCATTGGGGAATATGCATTTAGGGGTTGCGAATCTTTGAGCAACCTCGTTATTCCTAATAGTGTTACTAGTGTTGGAAAGTGTGCATTTTATGATTGCTCTTCTCTGAGTAGTATTGTTATTTCTGATAGTGTAACTAGCATTGGGGAGAGGGCGTTTTGGGGGTGCTCTTCTTTGAGTAGTATTGTTATTCCTAATAGTGTTACTAGTGTTGGAAAGTGTGCATTTTATGATTGCTCTT
>OGNQ01001814.1_pt1 | contig 12716 bp, 7 predicted proteins | sample 1573481 | NCBI WGS metagenome assembly OGNQ01 (sample SAMEA2581920, study PRJEB24529) | metagenome | biome: Human gut stool | place: China | collected 2011 | reverse complement strand
CAAGCATTCATCGTCCATACTGCCATAATTTGCATGGCTCTGAATAGTTACAAATTAAGAATTTAATTGAAAATCCCCTGTTAGAAGTTGATCTGACAGGGGATTTCCATGTGGATGGACAGATATTTATAAAGCAAGGAACACGGCAGTTCCACCATCGACTGCAAGGTTGTCTCCTGTTACAGAGGCATTTCCACCAACCGTATAAAGGATCTCTCCCTTTACATCCGGAACAACCACGTTACGGTCTGCAGGATGAATGATCACCAGAATCCTTTCTTTGTCACAGGTACGCTCGTAAATGAGCGGATCACCGTCGGAGAGGAAGCGGATTGCTGCCATACTCTGCAGGGCAGGGTGAGCCATACGGAAGGCAATGAGACGCTTTACCTCACTGTAAAGGGAGGTGTCATCAGCCATTTCGTTTTCTGCATTCGGGCGGTTCCGGTCAGGATCCACAGGAACATACAGCTTTTCAGCGGGAGCGGAAGAAAAGCCTGCATTTGCGGAAGTGTTCCACTGCATCGGGGAACGGGAACCGGTACGGTTATAGCCGCCTTCTACGGAAGTTAAGTTCTCCACATAACGCATGCCGATTTCATCCCCGTAATAGATGAATGGAGCACCGGGCATGGAAAGAAGGAATGCAAAGGCAATTTTCATTTCTTCGGGATCCAGGGTACGGGCCAGACGATCCATGTCGTGATTGCCGGACGGAATACAGATCAGACCCCGGCCATTTGTCTTTGCATAGTTTTCACAGTACTTTGCAACAAATTCCTTTGCACTTCCTTTTCCACGGCGGGAAAAATAGGGTTCTTCGCAGCGGAACAGATCATTGTAATGTGAGGGTCCGAAGTGAAGCAGGAAGTCCATATGAAAGCCACCGATGAGGCTCTTATCCGGTTCACCCCATTCACTGACCATGGCTGCAGCCGGGAATTCTTCATCTAAAAATTTACGGATGTCCTGCCAGAGCGCAATGGTTCCTTTCCCATCCTCATCATTTTTTACAAGGGAGCCGGCCATATCCACACGGAAGCCATCGCAGCCTAAAGAAAGCCAGAAGCGCATGATATTCTTTAATTCTTCGCGGGAAGCCATAGGCCCCTCGGCATCCATGGGCTGCTGCCACTTTTTCGAAGGATCCGGCTGATAGAAGCCGTAGTTTAAAGCAGGCTGATGGGAGAAGAAGTTTACCACACAGGAACCGTCACGATCGGAGATGCCGCGGATGGTTGCCATATTTTCCGGGGATTCCCAGGCACTGTCTGTCCAGACATAGCGATCGGTGTATTGATTCTTTTCGGCCTTCATGGATTCCTTAAACCATTTGCAGGTAACCGCCGTGTGCCCAGGAACGAGGTCGAGAAGGACATGCATCTGTCTTTTGTGTGCTTCTTCAAACAAATGAACGAGATCCTCATTGGTTCCGTAACGGGGAGCTACGGTGTAATAATCCTCCACGTCATATCCGGCATCACCGAAGGGGGAGAGAAAGCAGGGATTCAGCCAGAGAGCGGTACACCCAAGCTCCTTAATATAGTCCAGCTTTTCGATAATTCCATTAAAATCACCGATACCGTCAGCATTGGTATCACGGAAGGACTGGGGATAAATTTCATAGAATACGGCATTGTCAAGCCATTCCGGTTGTTTTCTTTCTGTGCTCATAGATAACCTCCATTGTTCAGGATCTAAAATTTTTATTAAATCTGCGGTAGGGAATTGATTTTCCCTGTCTATAACGATACAATACTATCTTAAACAGGATTATTCTACTATAATTCTATGAAAAAATAGTACAATTCTATGTTTTTCGGGAAGGGGCAGGAAAAGTGGCAGAAAATCAGGATCTGTTTGAGTCAAATGCACACGAAAAGCGCAGGCACAGCTCCTATCTTGTGCCATACAGCTATTATGAAAGCCGGATCCCGGATTACTTTCCGTTCGTGCCGCTTCACTGGCATAGGGAGTGGGAGCTGAATTATGTGACGGACGGAGAAGGAATTATGAGAATCGGCGACCGGGAAGTAGAGGTTCATCCGGGGGATATTCTGCTGATCCAGCCGGAGGTACTTCATGCCATTGAGGCGGACGGACGCCTTTGTTATGATACGGTGGTATTCAGTACCGAAATGCTTGGAAGCAGTGAGGATCGGTGTTATACCGAGATGATTTTTCCTCTCTGCAGGGGAACAGCAAGGCTGCTTCCCGTTCATACAGACAATCCCTGTTACCTGCAGTTAAAGGAATGTGCAGAGCATATTATTTTCTGCGCGAAGGAGAACCGGGCACAGACTGACCTTCTGATGAAGGGAGAGCTGTTAAAGCTATTATGGTATACGGAACAGTCCGGGGCGGTAATTTACCGGCAGGAAACAGATTCCTGGGGAGAGATCCGGACCGCGCTTGACTATATGGCAGAGCATTATGAGAATGTCATTACGATAGAGCTGCTGGCCAGACAGGTTCATTTGAGTGAAAGCTATTTCATGCAGAGGTTCCGGGAGATCTCGGGAATGGGAGCGATTGAGTATCTGAACCGACTGAGGATCCAGAAGGCCTGTGAGAAGATTCTTGGGGGTGCAGCAGTTGCGGATGCCGCCTACCAGTGCGGATTTAAAAATTTATCCAATTTTAACAGGAAATTTAAAGTTATTACAGGATGTACGCCCAGACAATATAAAAAGCAAAAGAGAGGATAGTGTATGAAAAAAGTTGAAAAACCAAAGAAACCGTTATTGTTTTATTACTTTGTGGCAATGGTGGTGCTGATTTTGCTCAATACCTTCCTGTTTCCGCTGCTGGTCAGGAGAAACCAGATTACGGAAGTGGACTATGGAACGTTTCTTAACATGGTAGAAAGTAAGGAAGTGTCCAAGGTAGAGTTAAACGGCGATTCCATTTATTTTGTGGATACGGATGAGGAAGAGCCGAAATACTACGCAACCACCACATTTGATGATCCGGAGCTTGTAAACCGTCTGGAGGATGCAGGCTGTGAATTTGGACGTGTTGCGGAAAAGGAAATGAATCCGATCCTGAATTTTCTGTTGGTATGGATTGTTCCGATCCTGATTTTCTGGGGACTTGGACAGCTGCTTAGCAATTATATGATGAAAAAGATGGGGGGCGGCGGAGAAGGAAATCCATTTATGTCCTTCGGGAAAAGCAATGCCAAGGTCTATGTGGAATCTACAACCGGAATTACCTTCAATGATGTGGCGGGTGAAGACGAAGCCAAGGAGCTCTTAACCGAAATTGTAGATTTCCTGCACAATCCGGCAAAGTATCAGGAAATTGGTGCGGTGTGTCCGAAGGGTGCACTTCTTGTAGGACCTCCCGGAACCGGTAAAACCTTACTGGCAAAGGCCGTTGCCGGAGAAGCCAGTGTACCGTTCTTTTCGATTTCCGGTTCGGAATTTGTGGAGATGTTTGTCGGTATGGGTGCATCCAAGGTACGTGACCTGTTCCGGCAGGCGAATGAAAAGGCACCATGTATTGTGTTTATTGATGAAATTGATACCATTGGTAAAAAGCGTGACAGCGGCGGCTATGGAGGTAACGATGAACGTGAGCAGACCCTGAACCAGCTATTAACGGAAATGGATGGTTTTGATGCTTCAAAGGGTGTTGTGATTCTGGCTGCGACGAACCGGCCGGACAGTCTGGATCCGGCGTTGCTCCGCCCCGGACGTTTTGACCGCAGAATCCCTGTGGAGCTTCCGGACTTAAAAGGCAGGGAAGAAATTCTGAAGGTACATGCCCGCAAGGTTAAGCTTTCGGATCAGGTAGATTTTAATGCCATTGCAAGAGCTGCTTCCGGAGCATCGGGAGCAGAGCTTGCCAATATGGTCAATGAAGCTGCACTCCGTGCAGTCCGTGAGAACCGTAAGTTCGTTACCCAGGCAGATCTTGAAGAGAGTATTGAAACGGTCATTGCCGGTTATCAGAAGAAAAATAAGGTTTTGTCCACGAAGGAACGTCTCATTGTATCCTATCATGAGATCGGACATGCGCTTGTGGCCGCATTGCAGACACAATCCGCACCTGTTACCAAGATTACGATTATTCCCCGTACCTCAGGAGCACTCGGTTATACCATGCAGGTAGATTCCGAGGAGCGTAACCTGATGACGAAGGAAGAGCTTACCAATAAGATTGCAACCCTTACAGGCGGCAGATGTGCCGAAGAGCTGATTTTCCATTCCGTTACCACAGGAGCCTCCAATGATATTGAGCAGGCAACGAAGCTTGCCAGGGCAATGATTACCCGGTATGGAATGAGTGAGAAATTCGGAATGGTTGCCTTTGAAACCAGGAATAACGCATATCTTAACGAAGATGCTACCTTAAGCTGTTCGCCGCAGAAGGCAGCAGAGATTGATGATATGGTGATTTCTCTTGTAAGGCAGGGCTACGGCACAGCCATGGAGCTTCTAAGCGCCCATCAGGATAAGCTTCATGAGCTTGCTAAATATCTGTATGAAAAGGAAACGATTACAGGCGAAGAGTTCATGGAAATCTTAAATCAGACCAAATAGTATGAATTTTTGTATCCTGTGTATGACAATTGGTATGATTTTTTGCATCAGACAGGTAAACTGAATGGTATGAAAGAACAGACTTATATATGGGGAAGCAATGATGAAATTATTGGATCTTGTAATTGTAGACGATGAACCGATTTTATTAAAGGGTCTGTTAAAGACTTATGACTGGGATCAGATGGGATTTCAGGTGGTTGGTACAGCATTAAGCGGAGAGCAGGCAATTGAAGTGATCCGTGAGAAGAAACCGGATGTGGTGCTGACCGATATCCGGATGAAACAGATGACCGGATTACAGATGATGGATACGATACAGCAGACAGGACAGGAGTGCCTGTTTGTTGTATTAAGTGCGTATCGGGATTTTGAGTATGCAAAGGAAGCATGCGATCTCGGTGCGTTTGCTTATCTGTTAAAGCCGATTGAGGATGACAAGCTGCAGGAAACCATGCAGAATGCGTACCGGTCCTGTATGGAAAAGCAGAAAAAAGAAGAGCGCATGGAAAGCTGGGAGAAGCTGGTAATGAAGGATGCGACAAGCTTCCTGCAGGTCATTGTGCAGAAGTATCTGTTTAATCAGATTTCCTTTGATAAGCTGACCGAGGTTTTTGAGACCGTGGATCAGCCATTACAAAAGGAAGAGCGTTTTATTGCGGTGAATGCGGATATTGATCTTGCATATAAAATCACGAATACCCTGGAATATGAAGCAGCACGCTTTGCCCTGAAGTCCTTTCTGGAACAAAAGCTGCGGGAGCGGTTTGCTTATTTGTGCCTGCAGGGACAGGGAGAGACGCTGCTCTTTCTGGTCCGCACGAAAGAAAATGCCACAGTACTTGCAGTGAAGCATCTTTTGGAGGAAGCAAAGGAAGAATTGAAGAGTCCTATCATTGCTTCCATATCCAAGCCATATAAGGGACTTCCCGGAATCCGGAAAAGCTACGAAGAAGCCAGCGAGCTGTTTACTATGGCGAGCGAAGCCGGTTCCGGTTCATTTACCGTTTATATGGAAAGTGCCTCGCAATATGCTAAGGATACGTCGGCACCGGAAGAGCAGCAGATTGGAAGTGCGCTCCGCAGGAATGATGAAAATGCACTGAAGGAGGCTTTTGTACACTTCCTTTACACGCTTCCAGCACAGGAGGAGACACAGCGCCAGAGACTTCATACGGTCATGCTTGATGCTGAGGTTTTCTTAGAAGAGACTTATGGAATGTCGGAGGAATTAAAAAAGCAGTTCCAGAATTATTATTCCAATATGCAGAACTTAAGTGCATCGAAGGAAGTGGATGTGAGCTATAAGATTCTGTGCCGGGCAATTGAAGAACGAAAGAATTATGCCGCCAGTCATGAGGTTGGAGGAAACCGGGAATATATGACAGAAGCCCTGGCCTATATTGACGAGCATCTGCAGGAGGAGGATCTTTCAATTGTAGCGGTCGCCATGCATGTGTACCTGAATCCCGTTTATTTTGGAAGGGTATTTAAAGAAAGCCAGCAGATGTCCTTTAAAAAATATCTGTTACAGTGCCGGATGGAAAAGGCCAAGAAGCTTTTGCAGAACGGGAATGAAAGTATCGGAAGCATTTGTGAACAGATCGGTATCAGCAATCCATCTTACTTTTCCCATCTGTTTAAGGAATATACCGGGAAGCTTCCCACCGAATATAAGAAGGAATGGTAGCCGTTTAGAAGGGATATAAGAATTTATCATATGAAAATCAGAAAAGCAACCTCCGGAATTCAAAGAAAATATCTGAAATATACAATCGGACTTCTTCTGCTTGCGCTGTTTTTGTCAAGCATGGGAGTCTGGTTTTATATGCGTAATATTATGATGGGAATCGTTACGGATAAATATACCTTTATGACGGAAAAGACCGGGATTTCACTTGATAACCTGTATCAGAAGACCGAAAAGGTGACAGAAGAATGCATTTTAAATGATCAGGTGCAGCAGAGCCTTAAGGCAAAGCCTATGGAAGAGGTAGACCGGATTTCTTTAAGTAAATATTTTGCTTATATTGACCTAGATCATGTTTCAGAATACTGTTATGTGGATAATAAGAAAAATCTCTATACCCGGTCCTATTCGAAGATTCCTTACCAGTATTTTGAGGACAGCCTTCTGGTGCAGCAGCTTGGCAGTTCCTATGCCGATACCAGGTGGTTTGTTATGAAGGACTATCTGTTTGGGACAGGTGAAGAAGCACTGTTTGTCGGACGCAAGGTACACAGCCTGAATTATGCACATGAGCCTGGATATTTGTTTTTTAAGATGAATCCGGAGTTTTTGCAGAGTCTGCTGCTTGAAGAAGATACGCTCACACAGGAGGCAGCAATCGGAATTATGGATCCACAGGGAAGAATCTGTGCGTACTGGTATCCCGAAGGTTTTACGTTATCCCCGGAGCAGGAAGCTGTTCTGGCTGATTATGCGCAGACACAAGGGTATGGATCTCTGGTGGAAAATGAGAAAATAAGCGGAGGCATATTATCTGTTTATAAACAGGAGGAGTGTGGATTTTCGGTATTTACACTTGTTCCTGAGAGGGTACTTGGTAAGGAAATTACCAAGGTATTCTGGGTGCTGCTTGTCATCTACCTGTTAGTTATTGCGATTGCCATAGTATTAAGTATTTATTTTTCCAATAAATTTACGAAGCCCATTAAGGAATTGAACCGGGCCATGACAGAATTTAACGGAGAGGATTTCAGTAAGCTGGTCCATCTGAATACGAAAACAGAGCTTGACCAGATCGGGAATGCCTATAATGAGATGCTTTCCAATATCAAAGAGCTGCTGGATGAGATCAGGACACAGCAGAAGGAGCTGCGCACCAGTGAATTAAATATGCTGATCGGCCAGATTAATCCGCATTTCTTATATAATACGCTGGACACGATTTATATGCTGGCGAGAATTAATAAAGAAGAGACTACAATGAATATGATTCAGGCTCTGTCTAAATATCTGAGGCTTTCGCTAAGTAAGGGAAGTGAAATTGTTACGGTGGAAGATGAGCTTGAAAATGTGAAGAGTTATCTGCAGATCCAGCAGATTCGTAATGAAAATCTGTTTACCTATACGGTAGACTGTGAAGTGGATCCGAAAGAAACCTGGGTGTTAAAGCTGATTTTACAGCCACTTGTGGAAAATTCGATTAAATATGGCTTCTGCGAAATTTATGAGGGCGGTCAGATCCGGATTCATGTGTATAAGCAGGATGGCAGGCTGATTCTTACCGTTTATAACAGCGGGATACCTATTGCGGAAGAAATGGCAGAAAAGATCAATGCATTAAACGGCAGGCCCCTTTCGGAAGCCAGAAAGCTGTTTCCCAAGAATGCGAAAAACGGCTATGGAGTGAGCAATGTACTGACGAGACTAAGGCTGAAATATGGAGAAGAGGTCCTGTTTACTTACCGGGCAGAGCAGGATGGAACAACCTGTACGATCGAAATCCCGGGGGAAGGGGAACAGCATGAAGAGAATTTATAGAAAATGCAGGAATGGCGTGACGTTCTTTCTTCTTATGATGCTGTGTGGCATGGTAGTTTCGGGATGTGCAGGAACGGAGAGTGAAAATACGGTTAAGGAAGAGAGCAGCGTGATTTCCATTCCGATTATTTTTACGGTGGATCCGACCACGGGAAAGAAGAACAATCAGGAGCTTGCCGATGCGTTTAATAAAGCCTATGCAGGAAAGTATTACCTGGATGTGGAATGGGTACTTGAAACGGAGGAGGAATACCGGCAGAATCTCAGAAGAATGAATGTAACGGACAGTCTGCCTGCAGTTATTTACGATGTATGTACGATTCCTTCCTTTTATATGATGATGGTGGAAGAAGGAAGACTTGAGGATCTGAGTCCTTATCTGGAAGAGGATCTTTCCTGGAAGACGAATATTGAACCGTTTGTGCTGCAGGGAAGTACCTATGCAGATGGAAAGGTATATTTAGGACCGATCAGCACATCGGCATTTACCTGCGCCGGAATGTTCTGGAATGAAGATTTGTTTGCGCAGGCGGGTATTGACCGCTTCCCGGAAACCTGGGAGGAATTCTGGGAATGCTGCGATACCTTAAAGGAGCATGGAATCACGCCGCTGGCCCTGCATACGGAGGGAACCGGATGGGCACCGATGCTGATTGCCACGGCAGCCCTGGCGGAAAGTAAAGAAGGGGCAGAGTTTATGAGACAGATGCTTCCGGAAAGCTATGATAATGAAAGCGGTCTGTATCTGGGAGAGGTGCTGCAGAAGCTGTTTTCTTATACAACAGACGATGCTCTCCATGCGGACTATGACGTGGCGTATTCCAATTTCTTTTCAGATAAGGCAGCGATGATTCCGAATGGTTACTGGCTGATTGACCAGATCCCGGAAAACAGAGGGGATGAGATACGGTTTTCTTCTTTTCCGGAGCATACACTGGTGGCATCCCCGGAAACCTTTGGCTGGGCGGTTGTTTCCAGCTACCCGGATGAAGTTAAAGCGGCGGCGGTGGAATTTTTGAAGTTCCGGACAGAATATAATAAGAATGAAAAAGAAACTCTTTTTAACCAGGATCTGACAGATAAGCCACAGGTATTAAAGGATTATCTGAAAGCGTTTTCCAGGGCAGATCAGATTGTTCCAAACTATCAGGTGAAATGGAATTCCATCCTACAGGAAGAGACACTGGGAGTTACACTGCCGCTTCTGGCGGAACAGAAGATTACACCGGAGAAGTTTGTGCAGATGGTGCAGGAAAGTGTGCTGGAATTTGAAGCTGAGCAGTAAGAAGATAAGGAATGATTCAGATAACAAAAAATAAACCTGTATGAAAAATCATATCAGGTTTATTTTTTTGCATTCGAGGTAGAATAATTGATAATGGATCTTTTACATTTCTGATAAGATAAGTATAACAAAACAAAGAAACGCACTCTTCCATGAAGGTGCGGATCATAAAAGAAATGGGAGGAATACTATGAAAAATGTAAAACGATGGCTTGCCCTTGGTATGGCAGCTATGATGACAGCAGGAGTTCTGGCAGGTTGCGGAAGCACCTCTACAGATACTGCAAGTGACAGCAGCGAAAGCACAGCAGCAGAAACAACAGAAACAACAGAGGCTGCAGATGCAGCAGAAAGCACAGAGGCTTCTGAAGGCGAAGCAGCAACAAGCACCGGAGCAGGATCTGTATATTACCTGAACTTCAAGCCGGAGCAGGATGAGCAGTGGCAGGATCTGGCAAAGGCTTATACCGAAGAGACCGGCGTACCGGTTACTGTTGTGACAGCAGCTTCCGGAAATTATGAAACCACTCTGATGAGTGAAATGGGAAAGAGCGGAGCTCCTACCCTGTTCCAGGTAAACGGACCGGTTGGTCTTGCAAACTGGAAGGATTACTGCTATGACCTTTCCGGATCTGCAATCTATGGCGAACTGACAAGCGAAGATTTCGCATTGAAGGATGGAGATGCAGTAGCAGGTATCGCATATGTTATTGAATCTTACGGACTGATCTGCAATAAGACCTTACTTACAGAAGCAGGCTACAGCATCGATGACATCAAGTCCTTTGCTGATTTAAAGAAGGTTGCAGAAGATATTACAAGCCGTTCTTCTGAGCTTGGATTTGCAGCATTCACTTCCGCAGGTATGGACGGATCCTCTGACTGGAGATTCAAGACCCATCTTGCAAACCTTCCGATTTACTTCGAGTATAAGGAAGACGGTATCGGATCTACTCCGGCTATCAAGGGAACCTATCTTGATGCATACCGTAACATCTGGGATCTGTATGTAAATAACAGCACCTGCAGCGGCAAGGATCTTGCAGCAAAGACCGGTGATGATTCCAGAAATGAATTCTTAAACAAGGAAGCCGTATTCTTCCAGAATGGTTCCTGGGAATATGGAAACCTGGTTGGTGACGGTAAGTTTACCGATGATGATCTTGCCATGATTCCGATCTATATCGGTGTTGGCGATGAAGCAAACCAGGGACTTTGTACCGGTACAGAAAACTACTGGTGTGTAAATAAGGAAGCATCTGCAGATGACATCCAGGCAACACTTGATTTCATGTACTGGTGTGTAACTTCCGATAAGGGAACCGCTTCCATGTCTGATGAAATGGGATTTGTTATTCCTTTCAAGAACGCAAAGGAATCTCCGAACTTATTTGTTAAGCAGGACAGCGCATATACCGCAGAAGGAAAGACACCTGTATCATGGAACTTCACAACCATGCCTTCTGAAGAATGGAAGAATGGTGTAGGATCTGCATTAACCGCTTATGCGGCAGATGAGACCGATGCAAACTGGGATGCAGTAGTAAGTGCATTCGTAGATGGATGGGCAACCGAATATGAGCTTGCCAATCAGCAGTAAATAAAGAAACCGGAATGGGCAGGCAGAAAATACTGTCTGCCCATTCTTATGTTACAATGCATATGAGAAAATGATCCAGTGGATCATTTTTGAGTAATATGGAGGTTATGTTATGGAGAAGGCAATAAAGAAACATGCAGTTATTTTTATTCTGCCCACGCTGGCTGCATTTATCATCGGATTTATTGTTCCGTTTGTGGAGGGCTTATACTTATCCTTCTGTAAATTTACAACAGTAGGAAATGCGACGTGGGTAGGACTTGCAAATTACCGTGCTGCAATTACGGACACCTCTTTTCAGAGGGCATTTGGATTTACCGTATTGTTTGCAGTGGTATCCATTTTAAGTATTAATATTCTGGCATTTGCACTTGCCGTTTTACTGACACAGAAATTACGCGGAACAAATGTTTTCCGTACCGTGTTTTTTATGCCAAACCTCATCGGCGGTATCGTGCTTGGTTATATCTGGCAGATCCTGATTAACTGTGTGATGACGATTTTAGAACAGCCCCTGCTTGCATTAAATGCAACCGCAGGCTACTGGGGACTCATTATCCTGATGGGATGGCAGCAGATTGGTTACATGATGATTATTTACATTGCAGGCCTGCAGAACGTTCCGGATTCTTTAATTGAAGCAGCCGAGATTGACGGAGCAAACCGCCTGCAGACCTTGTTTAAAATTAAAATTCCCATGGTAATGTCTTCCGTTACCATTTGTATTTTCTTAACCTTAACGAATTCCTTCAAGCTGTTTGACCAGAACCTTGCGTTGACCGGCGGGGATCCGAACCATATGACCGATATGATGGCCCTTAACATTTACAATACCTTCTATGCACGCTCCGGTATGCAGTGGAAGGGTTATGGACAGGCGAAGGCAGTGATCTTCTGTGCACTGGTAATCTTTATTTCCCTGTTCCAGCTTAGAGCAACCAGATCAAGGGAGGTGCAGCAGTAATGAATACAAAGAAAAAAGTCGGGAATACCATATTAGTTGTCATTTTGACCATCCTCTCCCTGTTATGGATTTATCCTGTTTTTATGATTTTGATCAATTCCCTGAAAAAGGAATCTGCCATCAGCACCGGAAGCGTTTTCAAGCTTCCTACCGCAGAAACCTTTGCAGGTTTGGAAAACTATATTAATGCCATTGAATCCAAAGGCTTTTTGAACAGCCTGGGCTACAGCTTATTTATTACGATTACTTCCGTGGCAGCGATTCTGCTTTTCTGTTCCATGTGTGCATGGTACATTACCCGTGTAAAGGGCATCCTTTCGAAGGCTCTTTATTTCCTGTTTGTCTTTTCGATGGTGGTTCCTTTCCAGATGGTGATGTTTACCCTGTCACAGACCGCAGATAAGCTTCATTTAAATACTCCCTGGAATATCTGGGTAATCTATCTTGGATTCGGGGCAGGACTTGCCGTATTCATGTTCTGTGGCTTCGTAAAGTCCATTCCGCTTGAGGTAGAAGAGGCAGCCCTGATCGATGGCTGTAATCCGATCCAGACGTTCTTTAAGATTGATATGCATATGCTGGCACCAACGATGATTTCCGTAGGAATCCTGGAAGCCATGTGGGTATGGAATGATTATCTTCTTCCGACCCTGGTGCTTGATATTAAGAAATATAAAACGATCCCGATGCTCATCCAGTATTTCCGGGGAAGCTACGGAAAGGTTGAGATGGGACCAATGATGGCAAGTATTATGTTAACCATAATCCCGATTATCATTGTATATCTGTCCGGACAGAAATATATTATTAAA